>OGDF01002736.1_pt1 | contig 23073 bp, 27 predicted proteins | sample 1570141 | NCBI WGS metagenome assembly OGDF01 (sample SAMEA4370581, study PRJEB24528) | human gut metagenome | reverse complement strand
TGATCCACTGTGCAGCATGGACTGCTGTGGATATGGCAGAGGATGACGATAAAGTGGCGAAAGTCCGTGCTATCAACGCAGGTGGCACACAGAATATTGCAGATGTCTGCAAGAAACTCGACTGCAAGATGACCTATATCAGCACAGACTATGTGTTCGATGGTCAGGGTACGGAACCTTGGCAGCCGGACTGCAAGGACTATAAGCCGTTGAATGTATATGGTCAGACCAAATTGGAAGGTGAACTGGCTGTTAGTCAGACACTGGAAAGGTATTTTATTGTCCGTATCGCATGGGTATTTGGTCTGAACGGCAAGAACTTTATTAAGACAATGCTGAATGTTGGTAAGACACATGATACCGTTCGAGTTGTTAATGACCAGATCGGCACACCGACCTATACATATGATTTGGCTCGACTGCTCGTCGATATGAATGAAACCGAGAAGTATGGCTATTATCACGCCACTAACGAGGGCAGTTATATCAGTTGGTACGACTTCACGAAAGAAATCTACCGTCAGGCTGGATATAAGACGGAAGTCCTGCCGGTGACCACGGCAGAGTACGGTCTGAGCAAGGCTGCTCGTCCGTTCAACAGCCGCTTAGATAAGAGCAAGCTGGTAGAAGCTGGATTTACCCCGCTTCCGACCTGGCAGGATGCACTGAGCCGTTATCTGAAAGAAATCGAGCAGTAAGAGGAGATAGAGAAAATGGGACAGATTAAAGTTGAGAAAAATGTAAGCGGCATCGAGGGACTTTGTGTTATTGAGCCTGCTGTGCACGGTGATGCCCGTGGCTATTTTATGGAAACCTACAACGAAAAAGATATGAAGGAAGCTGGCATCGACATTCATTTTGTACAGGATAATCAGTCCATGTCCACAAAGGGTGTGCTGCGCGGTTTGCATTTCCAGAAGCAGTATCCGCAGTGCAAGCTAGTACGCGCCGTGCGCGGAACGGTGTTTGATGTTGCTGTTGATCTTAGAAGCAATTCCGAAACTTATGGTAAGTGGTATGGTGTGACTCTGTCTGCTGAGAATAAGAAGCAGTTCCTCATTCCGGAGGGATTTGCACATGGTTTCCTTGTTCTGAGCGATGAAGCAGAGTTCTGCTATAAGGTTAATGACTTCTGGCATCCGAATGATGAGGGTGGTATGGCTTGGAACGACCCGGAGATTGGCATTGAATGGCCGGAACTGAAGGGTGAGTACAAAGGCAGTGCAAGTGCAGAAGGCTATACGTTGGAAGATGGCACTGCACTGAATTTGAGCGATAAGGATCAGAAGTGGATGGGTCTGAAAGATACTTTTAAGTTTTAATGGAGGGGATTACCTATGAAAATCTTAGTAACAGGTGCTAACGGTTATCTTGGGCAGGGAATTGTTGAAGCAATTCTTGATAATGGACATCAGGTAGTTGCTGCGGACTTCAAAACCGACTATGTGGATGATCGTGCAGATAAAAAAGATTGCGATCTTTTTTCTATTGATGACCCATTTGAGTATTTTGGTGAACCAGATGTCTTATTACATTTGGCTTGGCGAGACGGTTTTGTACATTATTCGGAAAACCATATTGCTGACTTGCCAAAACATTATCATTTCCTAAAACAGATGGTTGATGCGGGCATTAGTAAAATTAGCGTGATGGGAACGATGCACGAAATCGGCTTCTTTGAGGGAAGCATCAATGAAAATACGCCTTGCCATCCGATGAGTCTTTACGGTATTGGTAAAGATGCTCTACGCAATTGTGTGGCTATGATGACAAATGGAAAACATACCAATTGGCAGTGGCTGCGAGGATATTACATTGTCGGTCATTCCGAATTTGGAAGTTCTATTTTTTCGAAGATTACTGCGGCGGCAAAAGAAGGAAAAGAAGAGTTCCCTTTTACGATGGGACAGAATCAGTTCGATTTTATTGACTATGATGAGTTCTGTAGGCTAGTAGCAGCAGCAGTAGGGCAAGATGAAGTGAATGGTATTATCAATATTTGCTCTGGAAAGCCTGAAAAGCTTGCAGATCGTGTTGAACGCTTCATCAAGGAAAATGGGTATACAATTAAATTGAAATATGGTGCATTCCCGGATCGTCCATATGACTCAAAAGCAGTCTGGGGAGATAACAAAAAAATCACACAGATTTTAAATGAAAAAAAATATATGGTATAAAAGAGGAATGTGTGGCATGAAAAAAAAGCTACTTTTAATAATGCCGAATTTCTTTGATTACCCACAGGCCATAAGTGAAGAACTGGAATGTATGGGGTACGAGGTGGACTGTTTTGATGACAGACCTAGTACAAGTGGGTTTGTCAAGGCAATAATTCGAGTCAACAAAGATTTAATCGGACGCTATATAGCTAGGTACTTTGAAAAAGTAATGAAAGTCGTTCGGAGTAAAAAATATGACATGGTATTTCTAATATCAGGACAGTCACTTTCCTTTAGTGAAGCGATGATTCAGCAGATAAAAGATGAGCAACCACAGGCCCAGTATATTCTGTATCAATGGGACTCACTTAAGAATTTCCCATATATTGAAAAAATCGAGCCACTATTCGATAGATGCTATTCGTTTGACCGAATAGATGTACAGAACAACTCAAGGCTTAGATTTTTACCGCTGTTTTATACACGCCGATATGAAAAGATTGGTGACTTGGAAAAGAAAAATTTCCGTTATGACTTTTGCTTTGTTGGAACAGCACATCCTAAAAAGTACAAATTCATAAAGATGATGTCAGAACAGTTAAAAAGTGTTTACCCGAGGCAGTTCATTTACTATTATTTCCCATCAAGGCTTGTGTTTTTTTACAGAAAAGTTATGAACCCAGAATTGAGAAATGCTAAATACAGTGAATTTCATTTTGAATCACTTAGCGGGAAACAAATGGACGATACATACTCGGAATCTAAATGTGTCTTGGATTCGGCTCAAGCTGGACAGTTGGGACTTACAATTCGAGTACTTGAAGCATTGGGAGCACAGAAAAAACTAATTACAACGAATGAAGATGTTGTCAATTATGATTTTTACGATGAAGAAAACATTTATGTGTATGATGGAAAATCATTTAACTTCGACTCTCCATTCTTTAAAAAACCATATAAGAAAATTGACGAAAGCATATATGAAAAGTATTCGCTTAGAAACTGGCTTAAAGAAATGAAAATGTAGGAATGAAAAAATGATTGTATTAGAACAGAAAGCGGGTTGCGTTTTATTTGAAAATAAGAGAATAGAAGATAACAGAGGTTGGTTTTCTGTTCAAATGAATGCAGATGAACTCGGAAAATATGGATTCAGAAGAATCGTGCAGCTAAATCATTCATTTACTGAAAAGGTCGGGGTAGTACGAGGCTTGAATTATCAAGCATTACCTTTTCAGCAGGCAAAAGTTGTTCGATGTGTAAAAGGTGCAATTTATAGTGTTGGGGTGAATATAGATCCGAACAGCGTCGAATTTGGAAAGTGGGTTGGATATGAGCTTTCAGATAAAAACGAGCGGATAATGTTGATACCCAAAACATTTGCGCATGGCTTTATAACATTGGAAACAAATAGTGAAATGGAATATTTTACTGATGAAATTTATGTGGCTGAAAAAGCGAAAAGTATTCGATATGATGATTCAGATATAGGAATTGATTGGACACTTGGTGGACGAATAATCCCGGATGAACGGATTCTTTCAGAAAAGAATCGTTGTGCAGGAAAGATTTCTGAATTAAGGAAGGAGCTGGTAGAATGATATCTGTTTGCATGGCAACATATAATGGAGAAAAATATGTGGCTGAACAGTTGAAGTCTATTCTAAAACAGATTGGACCAAATGATGAAGTTGTTATTTCTGATGATGGATCGAAAGATGCAACTCGGAGAATTGTGGATTCGTTGGGTGACAAGCGTATCCATTATGTCGAAAATACAGGAACACATGGGTTTACGCATAACTTTGAAAATGCATTACGTTTGGCAAAAGGGGATTACATATTTCTTGCAGACCAAGACGATATATGGATGGATAATAAAGTCGAAGTTGTTATGAATGCATTACAGAATGCAGATTTCGTAACACATGATTGTATAACAATAGATCTGAATATGAATGTTTTATCAAAATCCCGATTTGAGGAGTTTGATATAAAACCAGGATTTTGGAGGCATTTGTTGAAATCTCGCTATTTGGGATGCTGCATGGCTTTTAATCGACAACTTTTAGCTGCATCGCTTCCATTTCCAGCAAATGACTTTTTGATTGAACATGATATTTGGCTTGCGGCTGTAGCATTCGCCTATTTCAAAGTAGAACAAATTAGTGAGCCTTTAATTTATTATAGACGGCACGGCAATAATGCGTCGTCTGGTGGATTTAATAAAGGGTATTCGATTCGCGTAAAAATTGAAAAACGATTGTATAGAATAAAAAAGTTGATAGATATTTATCCAAAAGTAAAAGAAAGGAGAAAAATGTATGTGGGGGGGGGCACAGCGAGAAAATAAAATGGGGCTTCCGTGCGTTGCTTAATAAGCCGTTTCTAGGTAAAGTGGGCAATAAGTGCTATATTGGAAAACCTTGCTATGTGGCTAAAAAAAAGGATTTGATTCTCGGAAATAGAGTGCGTATTTATCCGGGGATGCGAACTGAAACACAGGGTGGGGGAAAAATAATTTTTGGAGATAACATCTCTATAGGTCAAAATTTCCATGCTGTAGCAGTTGAAAGAACACTTGTGATAGAAAATAATGTGACAGTTTCAGGAAATGTTTTTATTTCAAATTGTGATCATACATTCAATGATGAGAATACACTTGTGTTGGAACAGCCGTTGATAATCGAAGACACTAAAATTGACGAGGGATGCTTTATTGGATATGGTACGGTTATTCTAGCTGGAACCCATCTTGGAAAGCATTGTGTTGTAGGGGCAAATTCCGTTGTGAGAGGAGATTTTCCTGACAATGTTATGATTGCGGGATCGCCTGCAAAGGTTTTAAAGCGGTTCAATACGGAAAAGAAAAAGTGGTTGAAGGTATAAGTATGATTTCAGTTTGCATGGCAACATATAACGGGGAAAAATATATTCGAGAGCAGTTGGATTCTATTCTTGAGCAGCTTGCTGCGGGTGATGAACTGATAATATCGGATGATATGTCTTCAGATAGTACCGTAGACATTATTCAAAGCTATAAAGACACAAGAATAAAACTATATATTCATGAAAAAAATCATGGATTTGTAAGAAATTTTGAAAATGCACTTATGCATGCGAAGGGAGATATAGTCTTTCTATCAGATCAGGATGATATCTGGATGCCCAATAAGGTAAAAGTAACAACAGAAGCTTTGAAAAATTGCGATTTTACAGTTTCCGATTGTATTACCATAAATGAAATGGGAAAAGTACTGAGCTATTCAAGAATTCAAGATTACAATATTAAAACGGGATTTTGGAGATTAATGATAAAAACAAGGTATCTTGGTTGTTGTATGGCCTTTAAGAGCAAAGTTTTGGAAGCAGCACTTCCCTTTCCAGAAAATGCTTACTTAATGGAGCATGATTTGTGGTTGGCAGCTGTAGCAGAATGTTATTTCAAAACAGCTTTAATAAAAGAACCGTTGATAAAATATCGCAGACATGGAAACAATGTTTCGTCAGGTGGTGCGAGTAAAGGGTATTCAATACCGGTCAAAGTGTATAGAAGATTGTATAGACTTCGATGCCTTGCGAAAATTAGAAATAAAATAAAATCATAAAGTTGGAAGAGGAGAAGAAAATGAATATCTGTGCAGGCATTGTTCTATTCAATCCTGAACTTAATCGATTGAATGAGAACATAAAACATATAAGGAAACAGGTGCCGTTGTTGATATTAGTAGATAACGGTTCTAGTAATTTGAAAGATGTAAAGAATCTTATTTGTGGACTGCCGAATATTGTTCTTCTCGAAAACGGGGAAAATCTCGGAATTGCGCAGGCATTGAACTGCATTTTAAACCATGCAAAAAAGGAGGGATATGAGTGGGCATTAACCTTGGATCAAGATTCGGTAGCAAATGACAAGCTGGTTGAAACATATAGAAATTTTTTAGAAAGCCAACAAGTCAACGATATTGGGTGCCTTACATGCAATATTGTTGATAGAAATTTTGATTTAAAAAAGAAAAAAACGGGATTTGAAGAACTTGATTATTGCATAACATCCGGTAGTTTGATGAATGTAAAAATAACATTAAACATTGGCGGTTTTGATGAATCTATGTTTATTGATAAGGTGGACTGTGATATATGTATCAACATGAGAAAACATGGATATCGCATTATAAGGGTAGCATATGACGGATTGCTTCACGAGATTGGACATGCAAAGCAAATCAATTTAGGATTTAGAAAATGGGAATTGTATAATCATAGTTCATTTCGACGTTATTATATGTGTCGTAATGCAAGCTATCTTTTAAGAAAATATCATGATGGATATGTTCTAAAAATGTTTTTAAAGGAAATATTCCAGTTTTTTTTGGTACTTTTATTTGAAGATAATAGGAAAGAAAAGGCAAAAAAAGGCATTAAAGGTTTTATTGATGGATGGAAAGTATCGTAATAATAAAAGAGGGAGAAATTAAAAAGTGGTTGAAAGGTTATTTTCACTTTTAGTATATATTGTATCGTTTATAATATCGTATTGTTTTTTTTGTGCTGCAAAAGTAGAAAAAGGACATATAAAAAAAGAAAGATTTCTATATTTGGCACTTGCAATTTTAGTGCTATGTCTGATTGCTGGGCTAAGAGCTGATTCAGTGGGGGTTGATGTAGGCGTTTATATTACTCGCGATGTCAAGTATGGTGTAAGTAGTCAATCATTTTCTCAACTGCAAAGACTGATGTCTAGTGATTCGGAATGGTTATACACTATACTGGTTTATTTTTCAACGCGATTTTCGACAGATATAGGCATTTTATTGTTTATGCTACAATTGTTATGTGTTGCTCCATGTATTAAGGCATTTGTATTATTAAAAGATCGTATAAATGTTTCATTAGCTTTTCTGATATATCTTTGTTATTTTTATAATACATCATTAAATTTAATGAGACAATCTATTGCATGCTCATTTATTCTTTTGGGTGCAGCTTATTTATATAGTAATAGAAAGCATAAAATAATTAAAATGATAATTTCATTTATTGTTTCAATGTTATTTCACAAAGCAGCAATTTTAGGAATTTTACTTCTTGTAATGCTTAAATTATTAAGTGGATTTAAGGGAAGAAAATTCTTTAGAGTAGCTCTATTTATTGGTATTTCTATTTTGCCAGCATTGCTTATGCAATCTGCAAATTATTTGATTAATAGTTCATTTTTACCGTATCGTTATAAGTTTTATTTGGATGTGTTTGTGTTTCATAATGGTTTCGAAGAATATTTTATCAATTCTTTTTCAATATATGTAATAATTGATTTGATATTTAGAATTCTATTAGTAATTCTTCCTGTATATTATGCCAAGAAGAAAATGAAAAATTCGAATGAAGTGGTAATGCTTGAAAATATATGTTTATCAGGTCTGTTAATCTATAGTACTGTTCTAATTGCTATGAAAACAATATATGGAAATAGAATAACCCTATTTTTAGATTATTTCATTATGCTGTTAGCACCATATATTATGCGTGAAAGGGGATTGACTAGAAGAAAATTTGTGTTCGAACTAGTACTAATAATGAGTTGGCTAGTTTTAGTAATGTATTTTGGAAGCTCAGGGTCTCAAGATTATATATTTAGGTTCTTAAATTAGAAAAGTTAATTTATCGGAGGGCAAGATAGTGGAGTTGCATAATAAACGACAATCAAGTATAGAGTTGATGAGAATAATACTGATGATTATGATTATTACACATCATATCATTGCATACAATTTCGAACTTTATGATAAAGCGTTAGTAATGAAAAAAGTTTATGTACAATACTATTTTGCATAGATAGCATGTGCATAATGGCTGTAAATTGCTTTTTTTGATATCAGGTTATTTCATGGTGAAATTTAATTCATTAAAGATGATAAGACTTATTGTAGATGCGTATTTTTATTATTTGCTAATAACATTAATTGGTCTTAAACTTCATAAGCTAACTATGAATAAACAGACAATGATAAATATTATTGATCCATTGATAATTATTGGTTTATTTCTGTTTATTTAATGTTAATCATTCTTTCGAGTATTCTTAATAAATATATAGAAAGAATGGAAAAAAAAGAATTCCTAAAATTTCTTGCATCTGCGTTTCTCCTTTTAGGAGGGTATGGATTTATATTAAATAAGCCACAACTGGGTTTGAATAGTGGCTATTCAATTATCGCAGCTTGTGTTTTATATTTGATTGGAGCTGGTATAAAAAAATGGGGGAAAAGTATCGAGTGGGATAAAGCATTTATATTTTGGCTTGGAATTACAGCTATTAATTTTGGACTTATTATGCTATCAGTATTCTTTTTTCAGAACCTTAAAATTACCATGAGGCTATTAGCTTATTCAAATCCTTTAATTGTTATTCAAGCAGTTTTATTTTTGAAAATATTTATAAATCTGAAAATGGAAACAAATAATTATATTAATAAATTAAGTAAACATTCTCTTGCATCATATTATGTGAATTCATCAAATTGGTTAGCGATGAGTTTTAAAAATTTAATACTTCTAATTTTTTCAATGGAAACAGCAGTGGCGATGCTGATCCCTTTTGCTGGAGTATTATTTATATTTGCTGTAATTATTGATAGTATTAAATGTCATCTATTTGATAGAGCTGAGCTTAAAATATGTAAAAAATTGCAAAGTTTTGGAAAGATTATATTTAGAAGAATACAAGATTTAATGAGTATAATTGCATGAAGGAGGAACGCTTTTTATGGTGAAAGATGAAAAAAAGGAAGAAGTAATAAAGGTTACAGTTGTAATGCTTGCATATAATCATGAACAGTGGATTTCAAAAGCTATAGATTCAATTGTACATCAGAAAACAGATTTTAAATTCAAGTTATTTGTACATGATGATTGCTCGACAGATAATACAAAGGCAATCATTGAACAATATCATGAAAAATATTCTGATATTGTTGTTCCATTTTATGAAACAGAAAACTTGTATTCAAAAGACATTAAAATTACAGAGAAGATATTATTGCCACATATAAAAAGTGAATATATAGCAATGTGTGAGGGCGATGATTATTGGACTGATTTGTCAAAGTTGCAGCAGCAAGTAGATTATATGGAAAGTCACAAAAATTGTACACTTTGTTTTCATAATGCTGATTTTGTGGATACGGATGGAAATATGTTGAAACCTTTCTATCCCCAGAATATTTGGAATGATTTTGAAATAGAAAAAAAAATATCCTTTCAGAATGGTGCGGATTTTAGCGTAATTGAAATATTAAGACTCGATTTTACTCCTACTGCATCTTTAATGTTTCGTTATGAATTATATAATGAACTGAGGAAGTTTGATATAAGCTTAGATTTATTAATTAGACTTATAGCAACAAATATGGGATATGCGCATTATATCAATAAAAAAATGTCGGCGTATAGGACAGGAAATTCCCAATCTGCGTCCGGCGTTTTGCAAAATAGTGAACAAAAACTATTTGATGAATTCTATAAATTACATTGTAGTATTTTAGATGAATTTGATGAATATACAAATTTTCAATATCATGAAGAAATTTTGAAACAAGAAGAACGAAAGAAATTGACTGTATATGCATCAACTTTGAATCTAAAAAAAATGAAAGACTCTAGCGAATATAAGAATTTGAAAAAAATGTATATTGTGAAGATTTTAGCCAAGAAATATTTATCAGGTCCGTTTAATTTGATTAAAATCTTGAAGACAAAAATGTACCAAGGAACTAGAGGTGAAAATGAAGTATGAATGGAAATAAAACTGTATTTTCAAATTTTATATGGAGATTTGCTGAACGTTGTGGTGCACAATTAGTAACATTTATTGTATCAGTTGTTTTAGCACGACTTTTAGCGCCTGAGGTTTATGGAAAAGTAGCATTAATTACTATATTTACTACAATTATGCAAGTGTTTGTTGATAGTGGTCTTGGAACAGCATTAATTCAAAAAAAAGATGCAGACGATTTGGATTTTTCTTCTGTATTTTATTTTAATGTTGTTGTATGTATTGCATTGTATGGAGTAATGTTTGTTGCGGCCTCATCAATTGCAAAGTTCTATAATGATCTTTCACTTACACCCATAATTCGTGTTATTAGTTTGACTATTGTTATTTCCGGGGTTAAGGGAATTCAGCAATCGTATGTATCTAAGAATATGCTTTTTAAAAGATTCTTTTATTCAACACTTGGAGGGACTGTTTTTTCGGCAGTTTTTGGTATCGCTTTGGCATATATGGGGTTCGGTGTATGGGCAATTGTTGGACAACAATTATCTAACACTGCAATTGATACATTGATTTTATGGATTACTGTTAAATGGCGTCCTAAAAAAATGTTTTCATGGAACCGTTTAAAGAATCTATTATCGTTTGGCTGGAAAATGCTTGCTTCATGCTTGTTGGATACAATTTATAATAACGTTCGCAGTTTGATTATTGGTAAAATGTACTCATCTTCAGACTTAGCTTATTATAACCAAGGCAATCAATTTCCAAATGTAATAGTAAATAATATAAATACTTCTATTGATAGTGTTCTTTTTCCAACATTGGCGAAAGAGCAAGAAGATAAAGAACGGGTGAAAAACATGACACGACGAGCTATTAAAACTAGTACTTATGTTATGGCACCCCTTATGATGGGATTAGCTTTTTGCGCCAAACCAGTAGTACAAATAGTACTAACTGAAAAATGGTTGCCATGTGTTCCGTTTTTACAAATATTTTGTATTGCATATATGTTTCAACCCATTCATACATCAAATTTAAATGCTATTAAGGCTATGGGACGAAGTGACTTGTTTTTAAAATTAGAAATTGCAAAAAAAATTGTAGGAGTGACAGTACTTATTTTTACAATGTGGTTTGGGGTAATGGTTATGGCGTATAGCTTATTATTAACTAATGTGATGGGGATGATAATAAATTCATGGCCTAATAAAAAACTTTTAAACTATAGTTTCAAAGAACAGATATTCGATATTTTCCCAACGATTATTTTAGCAATAATTATGGGAGGATGCGTTTGGTTCATTGGAATATTTAAATTTTCGAATGCGATTACATTAATTATTCAAGTACCGTTAGGAGTGGTTATCTATATTATTGGATCTAAATTATTGCATCTAGATTCATATGAATATTTATTGGAAATTATAAAATCATTCATATGCAAAAAATAAAAAACTCAGATTTATTAAAATGATGAAAAGAGGTAATAATTATGTCAAATATTTTAGTTACAAGATCATCAATGCCTTCATATGAAGAATACTGTGAAGAAATCAAAGAACTTTGGGAAAGCCATTGGCTTACTAACATGGGTGTGAAACATCAGAAATTGCAAAATTCTTTAGAAGAATATTTAGATGTTCCACATATTGCATTATATACTAATGGACATCTTGCATTAGAAAATGCTATTGCTGCATTAAATCTTCCTGAAGGAGGAGAAGTAATTACAACACCTTTTACTTTTGCATCTACGACACATGCAATTGTAAGAAATGGTCTAGTCCCTGTATTCTGTGATATTAAAGAAGATGATTATACGATTGATACAGAGAAGTTAGAATTATTGATTAACGATAATACAGTTGCAATTGTTCCGGTGCATGTATATGGACATATGTGTGATGTAAAAGAGATTGATCGAATTGCAAAGAAATACGGATTAAAAGTTGTTTATGACGCAGCACATGCTTTTGGAGTTAAGTACAAGGGCGTCTCATCCGCATGTTTTGGAGATGCAGCTATGTTTAGTTTCCATGCGACGAAAGTATTTAATACGATAGAAGGTGGATGTGTATGTTTTAAAGATGATGCATGGGTACAGCTTTTGAACGATATGAAGAACTTTGGTATTCATGGCCCAGAGTCTGTTCAATATGTTGGTGGAAATGCTAAGATGAATGAATTTCAGGCTGCAATGGGAATTTGTAATTTGAGACATTTAAATGACGAAATTGCAAAGAGAAAGAAAGTTGTCGAAAGATATAGAAGCAGACTTGAAGGTGTAGAAGGAATCAAGTTATCTGCTATTCAAAATGATGTGGAAAGTAACTACGCTTATTTCCCGGTTGTTTTTGATGGATACAAATACACAAGAAATGAAGTTTTTGAGAAGTTATCAGAGGTGGGAGTTGGAGCAAGAAAATATTTCTTCCCGCTGACTAATAGCTTTGAATGTTATCGTAATTATCCTACAGCAGGAACAGAAAAAACTCCTGTTGCTCAGCACATGGCACTCAGAGTTTTAACACTTCCTTTATATGCAGATTTAACATTGGATGAAGTGGATAGAATCTGTGATGTGATTTTAGGAGATTAACAAATGAAGAAGATATTATTATTGGGTGGTTCTGCTCAGCAAATAGTGGCAATTAAAACAGCTCAAAAGCACGGATATTATACAGTCTTGTGTGATTTTCTTCCAGATAATCCGGGACAATATGAAGCAGATAAGTTTTATCTTGTAAGTACTACGGATAAGGATGCCGTTTTAGAAGTGGCAAAAAAGGAGAATATTGATGGCATCTTAGCATATGCTTCAGACCCAGCTGCTCCAACAGCCGCTTATGTAGCTGAAAGACTAAGATTGCCTACTAATCCATACGATTCAGTTGAAACATTATGTAATAAGGATAAATTTAGAGAGTTTCTTAAGCATAACGGGTTCAATGCACCGGTATCAGAAGGATATAGTAATAACAATATTGATACATCATTGTTCACATTACCTGTAATTATTAAACCAGTTGATTCTTCAGGCTCAAAGGGAGCTACTGTTTTAAGGGATTGGGATGGATTAGAAGAAGCGTGTGATTTTGCATTTTCATTTTCACGTTCTCATCGCATTATTGTTGAAGAATATATAGAAAAGAAGCATAAGTATCTTATAGGAGGAGATATTTTTATCTATAATGGGAAAGTGATACTGTGGGGGTTACTGAACTGTCATAGAGATTCCTCAGTAAATCCACTTGTTCCAGTTGGAAAGAGTTATCCATTACTTCTTGATGAACAAGATAAATTAGAAGTAGAAAACACTTTGCAATCTATGATTGATAAACTTGGGATTAGATTTGGATCGGTAAATGTGGAATTAGTTGTAGATAAGATGGGAAAAGTATGGCCTATAGATATTGGTCCTAGAGCGGGCGGTAACATGATTCCAGATTTATTAGGCTTAATATTTGATGTTGATGTAGTTGAAATGGCTGTGCTAACAGCAATGGGAGAAGAGATTAATAATGAAGTACATGACGGTATCCCATTTTATGCAACGCATAACTTGCATACCAATCAGACAGGATTGTATAAGACTATTGATTTTTCTAAAGAATTAGACGAGAAAATCATCAAAAAGTGTCTTTATAAAAAATCTGGAGATTGTGTGGAATATTTTGATAATGCTGCAAAAGCACTTGGAATTATTTTTTTAAAATTTAAAACTAAAGATGAAATGGAAACAATTTTAGAAAATATAAATATGCATTATAAAGTATTATTGGAGGAAAAATAATATGATTGAAATCTCAAACCTTCGTAAAGAAAGCTGCGAAGGATATACAAAACTTATTGTTGATATAAATTCAGATATTGAACGACTTGATAATGAAAATCAAATTTGGGTTTCTGTCGAAGATAAATATGCATATATGTTAAATGATATTACGTATGATTGTTGCTTGACTCTTCCAGTTTATATGGCAATGTATTATAAAACAGATTTACATATAAAAGGAAAGGTTTCAAAGAAATTATATAGAAATATAGTAGATTATGTTTCATATATTTTGCAGAGTTTTTCAAATGAACTGAAACTGGTTAATATATATGCAGATGGTCATGAAGATATTGATAATTTGCAAGAAGTAAATGCTACAGGCATATCATGTGGTGTTGATTCTTTAGCAACTGTATATAAATATTATGAATTAGAAAAAGATTTAGACTATAAATTAACACATTTGTTCTTTTTAAATTGCGGTTGGCATGGGAGTTTAGATAATTCTAATACAATCCCATTATTCAATAAAAGAGCATTACAAGCAGAAGATGCTGCAAATCAAATAGGATTACCACTTGTAAAAGTAGATAGTAATTTACATGCATTTCTTTATGATTTAGATGACAAAGCTTCTTACTTCAACTTGTATTATATTATTTTTGCAATGGGAAAAGGAATTAGTAAGTATTATTTATCAAGTTCTTTTAGTTATGAAGAAGTAATGAAATATGGTTATCGCGCAAGAAATCGTGATTTTTCAGAATATGGTGATCCTATGACATTACCACTATTGTCAACCCTAAATACTACAATTATTAGTGACGGATGTCAATATAAGAGATCCAAAAAAACCGAATTAATAGCTGATTGGGAAGTGTCAAAAAAATATTTAAATGTATGTTGTAGACATAGTGATGATCCAAATGTAGATGAGAAAAATTGTAGCGAATGCGCTAAATGTAATAGAACACTTATAGCACTAGATGCGATGGGGAAACTTACTGAATATTCAAAAGTTTTTGATTTAAACAAATATAAAAAGAATAAACGCAAGATACTGTGGCAACTTGCTATTAATTATGATAAGGATGCATTTTCTAAAGACAATTATCATTTTTGTGAAGAGAAAGGAATGAACTTGCCTTCAATTAAGAAAGTAAGAATTCTGAGACGTATAAAAAGGATGTTATGCTTTAAATAATTTTAAGCTGTTATTAATATCATATGATAATTGCCTGAAAGGATGTTCAAATGAAAGAAATAGGCGGATATATAGAGTTGGATACCTATATGAATCCAATGCTTCATGATGATGGAATTAAATTGAACTGTGGAAGAAATGCATTTGCATATATTTTAAAGGCAAAAAACATCAAAAAAATTTATTTTCCTAAATATATGTGCGATTCAAATGATCAAGTTTTGGCTGAAAATGGAGTTGAAGTGGTTTATTACAGTATAGGACTTGATTTTAAACCGAAGATTAAAGAATGGGATGGTTGGCTTTATCTAGTAAATTTTTATGGTCAGTTATCCAATGAATATATTTTATCATTAGGTAATAATGTAATAGTTGACAATGCACAAGCGTATTATCAAGAACCAATCCCTGGATTTGATACGATTTATACTTGTCGTAAATTTTTTGGTGTGTCAGATGGAGCAATTCTATATACCGATAAATTTATAAAGGTCGAACAAAGAGATGAATCATTTAAAAGAATGAATTTTTTGCTAGGCAGATTTGAAAGAACAGCAGGGGAATTCTATCAGGAATATGTAGATAATAATCATTTATTTAAAGAGGAACCCATTAAAAGCATGTCAAAATTGACTGAAAATTTATTGCATGGAATAAATTATGAAGTTGTTAGAAAGAAAAGAACTGAAAATTTCGCTTATCTTGATATGAAGCTATCAAAATTAAATAAGTTAAATTTGAATGTTCCGGATGGTGCATTCATGTATCCATTATACATAGAAAATGGATCTGAGATTAGAAAAAAATTACAAATGAAAAATATATTTATTCCTACGCTTTGGCCAGCAGTTTTAAGTCTTTGTTCAGAAGATGAACTTGAGTATGATATGGCAAATAATATTTTACCAATTCCAGTGGATCAAAGATATGGAATTGAAGATATGCAATATATAATCGATACAATAAAAAGTGAAGCAAAATAGGAAAGAACAGGTGCGAGAAATATGAAAAATTTACTGATGTTAGGAACCGCAAAAGGCAGTAAAGAAATGCTCTTGGAAGCTAAAAACCGTGGATATCATACAATAGTTACAGACTATTTGGAGCCAAACGAGTCTAGAGGAAAATTGATTTCTGACGAGTATTGGATGATAAGTACATCTGATTTTGATACATTGGAAAATTTGTGTAAAGAGAAAGATATTAATGGTATTTGTAATGGAATTAGTACCTTTAATATTTCAGCTACGATGGAGCTTACAAAAAGATTAAATATGCCATGCTATTGTACACCAGAATCATGGCATTATACAATTGATAAACGTGATTTTAAAGATGCATGTATAAAGAACAATGTGCCTGTTCCAAAAGATTATTATCTTAGTGATGGACTTACTCAAGAAGAGCTGAATAATATACAGTATCCGGTGGTAGTAAAAGCAATAGATCAAAGTGCTAATCGTGGAATGTCCTATTGCTTTTCTTCTGATGAAATTGCCGAAGCTATTAAAAATGCTAGATCTGTATCAAATAGCGATACGGTAGTGGTAGAAAGAATGCTTAGAGGTCATGAATATACAGCATGGTATGCATTAGCTGATGGGAAAGCAAGTTTGATTAACTTTGCAAAAATGTATCATAAGGAAGGATATCCGAGCAACTGTTATTCTGTAACAACAACATACACTGATAATTTAGATTTGTATTTAGAAGAAGTTGATCAAAATATACAAGCTGTATTCGCTGATATCGGTTGTAAAGAAGGAATTGCTTGGATCGAAATGATGCTTGATGAAGATGGACATTTTTATGTAATCGAGATGGGATATAGAATGTCTGGCGATATGATGGCACTTGTTCATAAAAATGTTTGTAACTTTAACAGCTATGCATGGCTGTTAGATATTGCTGTAGGTATAAAACATACTGAAAAAGATTTACCAATGCCTGAAGTGAAACTTCCTGAAAGAGTTGGTTGTTCATATATTTTGTGGAGCAAAGATGCCGGAATAATAACAAAATGGGATGGCTTTGATGCATTGAATGGAAAATATAATATTAATATTGAGACGACTTTAGGAGTAGGTAGTAAAGTAAACAAGCATCAGTATTTAGCAGTTATTACTTTTGATGTTTCAAGCTATGCGGAAATGTGTGAAGCAATAGAATTTATAAACAGTAATGTTGAAATATGGAATGAAAAAGAAAATATTATTGTTTACTATGATGATTTAGAATCTCTGAAAATAGATGAGTCCCACGCATCTTGTTAAAATGGTGGAGTTGAATGGATAATAAAAATAAAAGTAAAAAACTTAACACAGGCGATGTAATAGTTGTAGCATTTGGCGCAATGATAGGATGGGGATGGGTTGTTTCTTCTGGTGGATGGATACAACAAAGTGGTGTTATTGGGACAATTATTGCCTTTTTATTAGGTGGAATAATGATTTACTTTGTTGGTTTAGTTTATGCAGAATTAACTACAGCATTACCAGAAAATGGTGGCGCAAAAGTGTTTAGTCAGCATGCATTTGGAACAATTGGATCATTTATATGTACGTGGTCAATAATTCTTAGCTATATCGGAGTTGTTTGTTTTGAAGCCTGTTCGTTTCCTACAATTATCCAATATATTTTTCCGGGATTTTTGAAAGGCTATTTATATACTATAGCTGGATTTGATATTTACGCCACATGGTTAGTGGTTGCAATCATCTCTTGTGTGCTTATTACTTATATTAATATAAAAGGTGTGAAGACTGCAGCAATATTACAAAAGATACTTACAATTATAATTGCTGCAGTTGGAATGGTTCTTATTATCGCTTCAATAATAAATGGGGATTCATCAAATTTAGATGGACAACTTTTTATGGGTTCAGGAATTGATAAGATATTAGGAAATGTTTTGTCAATTGCAATGGTTGCACCATTCTTTTTGTTTGGATTTGATGTGATTCCGCAAGCAGCGGAAGAAATTAATATACCATTAAAAAAACTTGGTAAATTGATTGTGTTGTCAATTGCGTTAGCAGTTGCCTTCTATGGAATGGTAGTTTTTGCTGTTGGGTATGGGATGAATCAAATAGAACTTGCAATGTCATTACATGGTAGCGGCTTAGTGACAGCGGATGCAATGGCTAAATTATTTCATAGTAAAATAATGGCAAAAACACTTATATTAGGCGGTATGTGCGGGATTGTAACAAGTTGGAATTCCTTTTTGATTGGTGGAAGTCGTGCTTTGGAATCTATGGCGTCTTCTTATATGATTCCACATGTTTTTTGTAAAAAACATAAAAAATATCAAACACCTTATCTCTCATTAATATTAATAGGGATATTGTCAATCATATCATTGTTTTTTGGTAGACAGATGTTGACATGGATATCAAATTGTGCGAGCTTTGCATGTTGTCTAACATACTGTATTGTTTCTCTTTCATTTTTGAGATTAAGAAAGAAAGAGCCTGAGTTGGCAAGGCCTTATAAGGTAAAGAATTATTATTTGGTTGGTATTATGGCAACAGTACTTTCAGGATTTTTATGTATGATGTATTTAATTCCAGGAACTGTATGCAGTATGATAGATCAAGAATTAATCATTACGGTTCTATGGACGATTATTGGTATATTCTTTGCTGTTGGTTGTAAGGTTAAATATAGAGATAGATTTGGAAAATAACTTTGGAAGATTGTCAACAATGTAAGTAGGTAATCATCCGTATCTGTTAGCGCCCATGTGAGAATAGAAAGGGTTCATTGAAAAATACAATTGTTCCGTCCACTTCCATAAAGCAGATTTTCCCTTCCGTAGACAGTTTTTCACTGGAACGACCAAATCTGCTTTTGTTAGGAAGAACAAGTTGTTCCATCGCCATAACCAAAGAAAAAAATAATGCCGTGTGTGAGAGCACACGGTATATTTTGAGAAACGCTATATAGTTTGTGACGAAAACAATTGATGTCTTGATAATTCGGCACTTCTGTGGTAGCATAAGTAAAGAATCCTGATAAGCAGGAGGGATGCTTATGAATGAGCAGTTGCTGAAAATGAATGGCTTATCGGTGGAAATTCTGGATGAGTTGTCGTTTGAATCACATCTGGGAATTCCATTGAAGAAGAATTTGCATTATTTTGATAAGGATTTGTTAATTGCTGAACTGGTGACAATGACCGAGTGGCTGGATGAACAGGAAATTCTTTCAGATATTGCGTTAGATTACAGAGTCAAGAGTTTGGATTCCATACTTTTGAAGTATGACCGTTACTATCCGGATCATCAAACACGCAAAGTGTTTAATGACATTTTGGGGTTCCGGGCTTTTTGCGATAGCTATGATCAGATATTGGAAGAAGAATCTTCTCAGTTTCGAATCGCTGATATGTCAAGTGGAAAAGCAGTGGATGACGGATACAGAGGCGTTCATGTTTATTATCAAAAAAGTGGAAAACATTATCCTATAGAGATCCAGTTTAATACACTGTTTGATAGGCAGTTGAATAACTGGCTTCATGATTACCTGTATAAGAAAGATTATCCGCTAGAGACAGGACGAATCATGCGTGAAAAGTATGAGAGTGGATTGATTCGGAATGAACATGAATTTAAGGAGGTGCTGAATAATGTGTTATCTGGTAGCGAAAGATCGTGATGCACATGGTTGTTTTGCTCTGAAAACAACTCATGGGAAGCATCTGGTAGAATTAAAGAGGGAACTGAATAAGGCGGTTGGATATAAGGGAATACAGCTTGTAACAATCAGTAGGCCAACAGCGTATGGCGAGTATGCGCCTTATCACTTTGTGGATACAGAGCAAGAGTTTCAGACCCTTGTAAAGGGACTTCGTCCATAAAAAATAATGCCGTGTGGACAAACTGAACTCCAGGAGTTCACACGGTATATTTTGAAGGTTGCTATATAGTTTATAACGGAAATAAAAGAAGAACAAAAACAAAAGAAACGGAGTGTGAGAAAAATGAATTTATCAAAAATACACCACATCGCAATCATCGTATCTGACTACGAAGCAGCAAAGGATTTCTATGTGAACAAGCTGGGATTCTCTGTTATCAGGGAAAACTACCGCCCAGAGCGTAAGGACTGGAAGATAGATCTTCGTGTTAACGAACACACAGAGCTGGAGATTTTCGTTGAGGAAAATCCGCCGAAGCGAGTGAACCGCCCGGAAGCCTGTGGGCTGCGTCACCTTGCGTTCTGTGTTGATAGCGTGGAGCAGACAGTGAATGAGTTGGCAGAGGTAGGCATTGAATGTGAGCCGATTCGAGTTGATGATTATACTGGTAAGAAGATGACTTTCTTCCATGACCCGGATGGATTGCCGCTGGAGCTGCATGAGTAAAATGAAGAAAACAAGAAAACCTGGCGGGGGCCGAAAGAAGCTGAAGCCGGAGTACGATGCCGGGAAGAATCTGAAAGAGCAGATGGATGCTGCTGTGGCTCTTTATGATTCTGAGATGTCCTTGCAGGCCATCGGTGAGGAACTGGGATTAAATCCAATAAAGGTACGGAAGCTGCTCATCACAGCCGGTGTGTATGAATCAGAAGTGGCGGAGAAAGTAAAAAATACTTTTGAAGAATACCGAGAAACACAAGACTACAAAACCTCCATACTTTCAACCGCAAATACTCTTCAGCTCTCCAAATCCTCGGTCACCTCGTACCTGCCATATAAAAAAGGTGTGTACTTTCCAAGTACAGCAGATAAAAAGAAAATCAGTGTCGGAGCAGAACGGCAGCGGAGATACAGAGCGATGAAACGGTGGAGGTCTAATCCGACAGAAGAAAACTTCTGGGGTGTGGTTGTGGCTTATGCCGGTGTAAAATTCAAAACTTATTCTGGGTTGCTATTCTCTTACGAAGTGCGGAAAGGCAGGAATGGTGAGTACACAAAAGAGCTGTGGATCGACCGCCGGGAGAAGAGTAAAAGTTTTGCGTGGAGTTCAGTGCTGTTGGCATTGAAGAATATTAAAAAGGTGGGAGAAGTGGTAGACCGACCAAAAGCTCTGGGCGATATCCGGGGAGTGACTTACATTTATGGGATGTTCTATCGGTTCGGACTAATCGATGTGCCGGATGAAGTAAAGGAGAAGATGAAGCGCGTGAATAGTTTGCAGGCTCGGAGACAAGACTTGCAATTTTGATATCTTTTATAGTGGATGAAGTTATTAGAAGAAAGTATCTGGCAGACGGGGGAAATTGCTGTGGTTATGTTGGAGGGATTCTTTTTGCAAACCAACTCGGCCTGACTACTCAAGTTCCTGGAGCATATGAGATTTACACAAATAAGGCTACAACGGACTATCGAGAAACTCAACTTGCAAATCTACGTGTGATTTTACGAAAGCCATACTGTGCGATAGACGAGAAAAATGCGGAAACGCTCCAGTTCCTGGACTTACTAAAGGAGATTGTAGATATTTCAGAAGTAGACGGAGAAGAACTGACAAACCGTCTGATCGGCTACATGAAAAAGAAAAGCATCGGATTTGAAAGTATGAGACCGTTTTTGCCATACTATCCTGAACGGATTTATAAAAATATGTATGAGGTGGGATTATTAAATGGTGTATCTGCATGAGAATCGAGAAGAATTTACAAACGCAGTCAATCTGGCAAGTGAATACTTTCATATCCTGCCGATCATTGCAGAGAAAGATTATTATGTGACGATGATTCTCCGAGAACTGTCGGAGCGTCAGGATTTTATTGTGTTCAAGAGCCGTGGAGATGGGAGGTATTGTGGAAGGACCGAAGAAGCTGGGCGTGTTCGGGGCAAGCTATCTGTATCCGGTGTTTGTGAGATTAGGGGTGATAAATAAAGGGGAAGAATGAAATCTTCCCCTAAGACGGCCAGCCATTTGAATATCTCTTGCGACAGTACAATCCGAGATTTCCATTCCGGCATCAGCATACGTTTTTAACAGTTCATCGACGGTTAAGATTTGTTTTGGCTAAGGTGTCATATAGGAGTTCTCCTGTGGATATAAAAAGGCCCGCCAATTTGTGCATAGACTAAAAGCCCAGAGGCATGGCGGGATCTGTTGCTATTATAATAGCAAGGGAGAGGGAGATTGTCAATAGGATTTTTGTAAGAGGAAAATATATAAGCGACCTATCAGCGTTTACTGAGTGTCTCACAAAATACAATAATAGCGGATATATAACTTACTACTTATCGAAACCAGAGGTAACATCAACAATAACAAAAAGAGAGGAGTTACCAATGGAGAGCAAAGAGGTAAAAGAGTCATACATAGCTTTTATGGATGAACTGGTAAAACAACCCCGTAGCCATAGAAAAAAATAAAAAAAGATTGAAAAAGCCATAGATGTATTGTATAATCGAAAACGAAAGTTCACGAAAAATGAAAGAAGGAAGTACATGAACAACTTAAAACAAGATATATTGAACAATCTAATAAAAGAACCCTTCATCAATCAGCGAATCCTTGCCGCGCAGACCGGATATTCGCTTGGAATCGTCAATCGTTCGATCAAGGAGCTGATTTCAGAAGGTTATCTGGATGAAGAAATCCGTCCGACGGAAAAGGCACTGCGTGAGGCAAAAGAAAAAGCGCCGAAAAACGCCATTATCCTTGCCGCCGGATTTGGTATGCGGATGGTTCCGATTAACACAGAGACACCGAAAGGAGTTCTGGAAATTAAGGGAGAGCGGCTGATAGAGCGCACAATCCGTCAGCTTCATGAAGTCGGCATTACAGAGATCTACGTCGTTGTCGGATTTATGAAAGAGCAGTATGAATATCTGATCGATGAGTACGGTGTAGACCTGATTGTTGCCCCGGATTATGCAACAAAAAACAATCTGCATTCCCTGAAAACGGCGGCAGATCATTTATCAAACAGCTACATCATTCCATGTGATATCTGGTGTGAAAAGAATCCATACAGCAGAAACGAATTATACTCCTGGTACATGGTCAGCGATCTGGTGGATGATGACAGTACCGTCCGTGTAAACCGGAAGCAGGAGCTGGTCGTACAGAAAGAACAGGCAGGCGGAAACGCGATGATCGGCATCTGTTATCTGCTGGAAGCAGAAGCGGAGATCGTGCGGGAGCGTCTGGAAGAACTGGGAAGAGATTCCCGATACGATGGAGCG
>OGDF01002725.1_pt1 | contig 23142 bp, 16 predicted proteins | sample 1570141 | NCBI WGS metagenome assembly OGDF01 (sample SAMEA4370581, study PRJEB24528) | human gut metagenome | reverse complement strand
CGTGCCCTAAGGGCGAGCGGCGGCCACGACGAAGGAAGGCCTTTTAACGATTGTCACCCCCCCCCGTAGTTAACGATCGTTTACTGGCAATGAATATTCCGCCCAAAGACTAAGAAACCCCGCAACTCGGTTAGAGCCACGCCCCAAAACTTAGGCACGAGAATTGGAATGCGGCCCGTTAGCAGCAAGCGGGGCTCTATTCTGTTAGGCGGGAATTTGGTACCTGCCCCGACCCACTATTCGGCTTCTTCGGGTTCGGACTCCTCCTCGAAGCGGACGTCAATCTTATCGATGCGCAGGCCATCCATCACGCGGGCCATCATCGTGATCTTCGTGCCCTCGTGATGCAGCTCGTACGAATCGCCCTCGGCGGGGATCTTGTCCAGCAGGTCAAGCATCAAGCCGCCCGCGGTCTCATAGTCGAACACGGGCACGGGCTCAAATCCGATGAACTCAACGAACTGGTCAACTGGCAACGAGCCGTCAACCAAGTAATGATGCTCGCCTACCTTCAAGATCTCGTCCTGATCATCGTGCAGATATTCGTCTTCCATACGGCCAATAATCTGCTCGACCACATCGGTCATGGTAACGATGCCGGACGTGCCGCCATGCTCGTCAACCACCACAGCGATCTTCGTGTGCTTAGCCTGCAGCACCTGCAAAAGTTTCGCGATGGAAATGCTCTCCGGCACCGCCTGAATCGAGCGGATTTTCAGGTCCCTCATCGTGGAGCCCTCGGGCAGCAGATAAGCATCCTTGATGTGCACGAAGCCCACGATGTTGTCCTTGTCCTCGCGGAACACGGGGTAACGCGTGAATTTGTTCTTCCCCATGAAATCGAGATTCGTTTCAAGGTCATCGTCGTAGTCGATGGCCAGCACCTCGGTGCGGGGCGTCATAATAGCCTTCGCGTCCTTGTCGTCCAGGTCGAAAATGTTGTCCAGATACTGGTACTGATCCTGCTCGATAGATCCGCTCTCAGCGCTTTCTTCAAGCAACAGCTTAATTTCTTCCTCGGAATAAGCCTCGGTTTCATTCTTGGCATCGTGGCCAGTCAAGCGCATAACGCCATTGGTGGTAGCGTTAAACAGCCACATGATGGGATACGTAATGCGATAGAACGCATGAAGCGGACCCGCTGTGTGCAGCGCGTAGGTTTCCGTCTTCAGGATAGCCATGCTCTTAGGGATGAGCTCGCCGGCCACCACATGCAGCGTGGTCATGATGAAGTAGCCAATACCCACCGAAATAACGGTGACAGCCGTGTCAGGCAAGCCAAAGAACACGAAGATCGGGTGAAGCAGCGCGGCAAACGCGGGCTCGCCCAGCCAGCCCAAAGCCAGCGAAGCCAGCGTAATACCAAGCTGGCAAGCCGAAAGGTACTCGTTAACGTTGTCGGCCATCTCGAACGCACGCTTGGCGCCCTTCTTGCCTTCTTCCACCAAAATCTCAATCTGCGATTTACGCACGCGCACCAAGGAAAACTCGGCGATAACGAAAAAAGCGTTCATCAACAGGAACAGAACCACCAGTATCAAACTTAACCAAATAGGCATCTAGGTACAAAACTCCTTGCATAAGCGGGTGAGAAGCGGAATCGCCATCTCTCACTGCGGGGACGAGAAACAGTCGGCCGTTTCTCATTGCGAGAACGGGATCGGAAAAGAGGTTCAAACTGCTTTTCCGCTAAAGGGAATCGGTGCGCTTTGCGCCCTTTCCGAGAAAACCGAAATTACACGGCCATCTCCCCCTTTGGGAAGGGCATAAGGCGCGTTACGTCCGCCAACAAGGAAAGGCGCTTGCGCACATCCAGGCATAAGCCACACGCAAGGAAGAGCTGCAACGCTGTTTGCGCTGCAGCATCTGAATACAGAAACGCAGCCTTTTCTTCACACGAAGACAAAGACCGCGCGGGACCAAAAAGAGAATTATTGCATTGTGCGGTGCGTTTTCGGGTCGAGCAACATCGACCGCCGCCGTCGGAGTCGTTCACGACAGCTTCATCTCCCATTCTGATGGCCGCCGCCATCGTTGGTCCCACAACCCGTTTTGCGTAAACAGGCACGATATCTTTCAGAATAGTACCGCGGAACAACGGCAATTCAACGAAACACCATCACAGCGCCACGTTTTCTGCGGTAAACGACACGATCCCGCCGTTTCGGCCGTAATGTAGACGGGGTGATGAAGCCGCGGGAGAGAAGAGGCTGCACGCAGGCGGCAAGGCGGGTAGATGCAGCGACGCGGTGAGGTAGCCCACCGCCGATGCCGTCGCTTCGCCCACAACACAGACGCGGCAACGGGGCTGTGGGTGTCACCCTCATGCGAAGCGCCAACCAATTCAACAACGCGCGCCGCCGCGGAACGAACGCACAAGGCAAAGACGGCGCGTGAAAGGCGAGAGGCAAACCCAACGACGCGAAGCGAATGCGCTTACCTCGCATAGGGCGCCGCGGAACGTACGCGCCTCACGCGGGGGGGGGTGGGCAACGGGCACGTCTCACGCGAGGGCAGGCGCAACAACAGGAGCATCGTGCGCGTGAGCGGGGACAGCTCGAAGCTGCATGGGATGAACCCGCGAAAGCGCCGCGCCGCCTCGCACAAAGCGAGCCGCATGCGCTGCGCCGGCACCCCTCGCCCCGCCTCGCCCCTCGCCTCGCCCGCAACTCCCAAACGAAACACCCAGGAATGGCAAGATTCGCGCGTCGTGCATGATTCGAGGGGTCTGTGCAGCAAAAAAGGCTCCTTCCTGGCAAGATATTCACGTGATGCATCCTCCGACGGCGATTTGCAGGGCTTTTCGGATACATGGCGCGCGAATCTTGCCAAAGTCAGCTCATTTTGGATGCATGGCGGCGATATGTTGCCAAGAAGGGGCGCTTTTCCCGTCCGAGGCGCCTTTTGGGATACATGAAGCGCAAAACTTGCCACGGATTGCCGCCTGAGAACGCACCGTGGCGTCACGGAGCCGGGAGACGCCACGCGAACGAAACATCGGCCAATTCAACACCGCATGCTGACACGTCCAAGAAACCATGAAAATATTTTGGTACCTTCCGCCAAGAAACGGCGCTGAAAACGTGCTCGCATAGTATGGCGAACATGAGCGAAAAAAATACTTACATCAACGACACGGACGGGCGCGATAACGGCACCGAGCCATCCGGACATGGCAGCGCGGCATCATCGGAACACGACGGCAACGAACCGTCCCAACGTGGCGACGCCGACTCATTGAAGCATGGCAACGCCGAACTGTCCGATCACGACAGCGCAGCCTCGCCGGAGCGCGACAACACCGCTTCGTCAGAGCATGGCGATACCGCCTTGCCGGAACGCGACAACGTCACTTCGCTGAAACACGGCGACACCTCCTCATCGAAACGCGGCAATGCCCCCTCGCCCGAACATGGCAACGAGGCAGCAGCGCAGCGCGACGGTGTCGGCGACGTCTCATCGGAACGCGAGAACGCCGCCATCGCCGGCGAAGAAGCGCTGGTCCGCTCTTCCTACGCAGAAGAGACTTCGTCCGATGATCGCAGCGCCGCCCACGCGGTAAAGACGGCATGCGGCGAGGACCGCGGCCCCCATGCAGCAAAGGCAACATTCGGCAAGGACCACGCCGCTCACGCAAAAGAGGCACTATCCGCGTACCTCCAGAAAGCCGGAAATTTCCTCGGCCTACACAAAAAAGCTTCCGCCATCGCTGCAGCCATTGCGCTGTGCGCCGTAGTGGGCATCGGCGCAGCCGTGGCTTCAAGCAGCCGGCCCGCCCCTAACGGCATCCCCCTAAGCAGCAGCTTTGTGAACTACGCAGCAAACGCCGTTGCGACTACCACGAATACCGCCGCAGACGAAGCGGCAGCGGGACTCGTCGCTCAACGTCTCACGCCCAACGCGCTCAACAGCGTCGATTCCTTCGCCACCGCCCCTGGCACGTTTTCCCTGATAGAAGACGAAGATGCCACGCCGCTTTCCGAAGAGCAGCAAGAATCCCTTGCCGCAGCCACCCAAAACATCGAAGGCGGCGGCTACACCGTTGGCTTCACGCTCATCAATTTGAACACCGGCAAGGGCATCGCCTACAACCTCGACTCGCGCGTTTACGGCGCCAGCTCGTTCAAGGGTCCCTACGCCGCCTTCCTGTGCCAACACCTGGGCGACAACGATGCTTCCTACCCATCCGACAGCGAAGCGGCGGGCTCCGGCGTTTCGTCGTCCATATATTCCCTGATGCAACCCATGATTCTCTACTCAGACAACAGCGCATTCAACAGCCTGCGCAACACGTATGACAGCGCAGGATTCGCCGAATGGCTCAATTCGTGCGGCGTGGATTCCGAGATCATGCACGACACGCACTTCCCACGCTACTCCGCGCGCGAATCCGCCCTGCTATGGCTGCGCACGTACCAGTACCTCAAAACCAATACTCCCACCGCGCAGAACCTAGCATCGCTCTACGAGCAGACGAACGTGTCGTTCATTCGCTCTGGCGTGAGCGACGATGCCGAGGTTGAAGCCGTGCTCAACAAGGCAGGCTGGTGCGCAGGCCGCGAACGTTTCACCGGTTTGTGTGATGCGGGGCTCATCAAGTGCACCGACGGCACCATCTACCTCATGAGCACCATGACCAATTCGCCCGACGGCGGCCTATACACCGTCCGTCTGGCGAACCTGGCATCCACCCTCTTTGAGTGCCGCGACGTATTGGAATAGCACCTGGCAAACAGGCGGATGCAAAGCAGGAACTGCAGAGCAAAGGTCGCTAAGCGGTGTAATTTTCCTGCCTCTTTCGCCCGCCGCAGAACGTAAAAGCTACAATGAACAATGCTGCGCAAATGCGCGTTGAGTGCATTGGGGCGAAACCACGCCACGCAAGGAATGTCCTTGGCATGTCTGTGCGGCGGGCAACGCAGGAAAATCGCTTTCGCACGATCCCTGCGCAACAGCCTCTCGCCTTTGCACATGCCGATGCCGCTCCCGCAAAGGTAACGTCGCACAAATGCGCATCGATTGCGCCGCGCCCCAAAAGAGGCCTCACACAACCGATACCGCACCAGCGTCGAACAGCACAGTGCCCCCTAAAGGGAACCGCACTGCCAACGAACAACAAACCCCGAACGAAAGGATTGCCGTGGTGGAACTTGCTCGCGAACTTAACCGTCATGCCGCTTCGGCAACCCACGAGCAAACGCATCTTGCCGAACACCCAGGACAGCTGGTGTGGATTTTCATGGGCATGTCCGTCGTTGGCCTTATGGGTGAAACGCTGCAGCACCTTGTGGCGTTCGGCGAATTGGAAAGCCGTGCCGGCTTCATCTGGGGCCCGTTTTCGCCCATCTACGGGCTGGCGGCAGTTCTGCTAACCATGCTGCTCGAACCCCTGCAGGACAAAGGGGTTCCACTGCTTTTGACGGTAAGCGCCGTCGTGGGCGGCAGCCTTGAGTACTTCGCCAGCTGGGCCATGGAAACATTCTGGGGCGTGGTGGCATGGAGCTATCTGAACATCCCCCTCAATTTTGACGGGCGCACCGACGTTTTCCACTGCCTGATCTGGGGCACCATTGGCGTGCTGTGGGTAAAGGTTGGCCTGCAATTATGTCAACGCATCTTCAACCGTGTAAACACCGCCGGCGCCCCGTACCGTGCGGCAACGGCAGCGCTTTCCATCTTCATGGCGCTCGACATTGCCATGACCATCATCGTTTTGCTGCGCGCCGATGCCCGAACCGATGGCATTCCGCCGCAGAATCCCATCGAACAATTCTGCGATACTGCCTACCCAACCGACATGTTGCAGAAGCGTTTCCACAACATGGGCGGCCTCGGCATATAGGCAGGAAAAGGGACCGGCAGCAGATTCCCGCTTTGTTGCTCGGGCAATTGTCTGCTGCAAATGGCGAAGTGCCAAGTGCTCTATGCATCCTGTTTGGCGGGAACCTAGCACCTGCCCCATTTCCCATTTTCGCAATAAGGCGCAAAAGCAGAGCCGCGCTCGCGATCTACACCGCAAGCGCGGCTCTGCTCGCTAGATGAGAATCTGGTACCTTTCCTTTTCTCCCGCCCTACTCATAGAAGTCGGCGGCATCCTCGAGCAGCTCGATGATGTTGATGCCTTGCGGGCACATGTCCTCGCAGGCGCCGCATTGAATGCAGGCAGAAGCGCGACCGTCGCGGGTTTGCCAGGCGTACTGACTCTTCGCAAATTCGCGATTCTCGGTCATCTTTTCCAAATTCAGCAAACCCAAAGCTTCGGGAATCTTCACGCCAGCGGGGCAGTCTTTCACGCAATAGCGGCAGTTGGTACAAGGGATCAGCCCCACGCTCTTCAGAGCATCAACCGCATCGCCCAGCGCCTTTTCTTCGGAGGCGGATAAGGGTTCGTTCGCCTTCCACTCGCGCACGTTTTCCTGAATCTGCTCCAACGTCGACACGCCCGAGAGCACACTGATAACATTTGGCAGGTTGTAGCAGAATCGATATGCCCACGAAACCACGCTCTTGTCGGGGTCGGCCGCTTTCAGCACGCTTGCGCCACGTTCCGGCAAGTCCGCCAAGCGACCACCGCGGGCGGGTTCCATAATCACCACGGGTACACCGTGCTTTTGCGCAACTTCCATGCATTTGCGCGATTCCACCATAGGGTCTTCCCAGTCAAGGTAATTCACCTGCAGCTGGACAAAATCCATATCGGGATGATCGGTGAGCAGCTTGTCCAACGTTTCGGCGTTGTCATGCATCGAGAAACCCAGGTGCTTGATAACGCCTTCGGCTTTTTTTCTGCGCGGCCCATTCCCACATTCCGTACTCATCGAATTTCGCCGTGCGCGCACCGCCCATGTTATGCAGCAGATAGAAATCGATGTAGTCAGTGCCCAGGCGTTTGAGCGAAGTATCCAAGCACGCTTTAGCGTCTTCCGCGGTAGGCTGAGCCCAAGCTAAGCACTTGGTAGCGATGGTAAACGAATCGCGCGGATAGCGCTCCACCAGCGCCTTGCGCATAGCAACTTCTGATTCGCCTTCGTGGTAGACATAGGCGGTATCAAAATACGTGCCGCCAGCCTCTATGAACGCATCGACCATCTTCTTCAAGTGCTCGATGTCGATGCTCTTCTGATCCTTGGGGTCAGTAAGGGGCAAACGCATGCAGCCAAAACCCAACTTAGGGGTATCCAAAAGATTGCTCATAGGGGGGCTCCTTGCCTGTTCTTCTACAAATTCTCTGCGCCCATTGTAGCGGAAAACCAACTTTAGTAACGTGGCGTTACTTATTTTAAGAGAAAGCAATAACACGACACGATACACGGGCAAACGCCCAAACCCGCGGCTCCGCCCGTGTTTCGCAACGCCGCGCTCGGGCCACATCACGACGCCACGCCCAAACAGTTCCCTAGCGCGGCAGTGGGGCAACATCACGATGCCGCACCTGGGCAACACCTTGGCGCGGTACCCGGACAGCACCCAAGCGCCGCGGCCAAGCAATACCCTGGCGCTGCATCGAGTCAACCCCGCCCCACGCCAGATCCACCCCCGTTCCGCATCGGGCCCACAATATCCCAGCACTGCCTCGGGGGCCCTCCCAGGAGTCCAGAAACAAAAAATCGGTCCGAATTGCAACTTTTTTGCGATTGGCAATTGTTGCGAACTCCCCAATCGCGAATCGCGGCACAAAAACGCAGCAAAAAATGGCATATTTCAAGACTGAAGGAACCGAGAAGAGCCCCTAATCGCAAAAAAGTTGCAAAGATACCGAGTTTTTTGTTTTTTGTAATGGGTCCGATCGCCGCAACAGGGCAAATCCCGCGAAAACGCGCGGAGTATCATGACCAGCAACCCAAAATCAGAAACAAGAAAGGCGCCCGCTATGCGGACGCCTCAAGAAAAACCAATTCGGCTGAAATCTACGCTTCCTTGGCACCATACTGCTCGTAATAAGCATCGAGTGCAGCCTTCAACGTATCGTCGATCACCACTTCGCCCTGAACTTCGTGGTTGTACAGGAGCTCGGTAACTTCAGCCATACTTACGATGGAAGCTACAGGGAAGCCATACTTTTCCTGGACTTCCTTCTGCGCGGTCTTCACGCCGCCCTTGCCAACTTCCATGCGGTTCAGGGAGACAATCAGGCCCTTAACCTCAACATCAGCGGCACCTTTCAGGATAGGGTAGGTTTCATCGATGGACTTGCCCGACGTGGTAACGTCTTCAACCATGATCACGCGGTCGCCGTCGTGAAGCTCGGCACCCAGCAGGTTGCCGGCATCGGCGCCGTGGTCCTTCTCTTCCTTCCGGTCGGAGCAGTAACGGATCTCCTTGCCGTACAGATCACTGAAAGCGATGGCTGTCACAACGCCCAGCGGAATGCCCTTGTATGCAGGACCGAATACCACATCGAAATCTAGGCCAAAGTTGTCATGGATGGCGCGAGCGTAGTACTCGCCCAAACGCTTCAGCTGACCACCCGTAACATAGGCGCCAGCATTCATGAAAAAGGGGGATTTGCGCCCGCTCTTAAGCGTGAATTCGCCGAACTTGAGCACATGGCTTTCCACCATGAACTCGATGAATTCTTTCTTATATGCCTCCATGAGCGCACTCCTTCTCTAGTGAAGCTACTGTTTTCATTCTACAAAAGCCTGGGGCAAAGCCCCTGCAGCTATTCGCGGTAAAAGCCATTCATCGCCTTGTACACGTCGATCTCCCACTGGCGGCGGTGGCTCTTGGCGACCGTGTCCAGGATAAGGCCCGTCACGAAGGAGAGGGCGCCGCAGCCGGCGAGCGCCAGGCTGCCGAGCATCGTGGGGATGCGGGGCACCAGGCCGGTGGCCGCGTACTCGGCGACAACGGGGATGCCCGCCACCACGGCCAGCACCAGCAGGAGCAGGGCCAGCCAGCCGAAGAACGCCAGCGGGCGGTAGTCCTTGAACAGGCTCGTGATGGCGCGCAGCACCTTCGCGCCGTCGCCGAACGTGGACAGCTTCGAGTAGCTGCCCTCGGGGCGGTCGCGGTAGTCGATCGGCACGTCCTCGATGCGCCAGCGCTTGTCCACCGCGTGGATGGAGATCTCCGTCTCGATCTGGAAGCCCTCGGAGAGCACCGGCATGGTCTTCACGAACACGCGGTTGAACGCGCGGTAGCCCGTCATGACGTCGTCGAAGGCGAAGCCGTAGATCTTCTTGATCAGCCAGCGCACCAGGTCGTTGCCGAAGCCGTGGAACGCGCGGTCGTTCTCCTCGCCGTAGGAGCCGTTGGACAGGCGGTCGCCCACCGTCATGTCGGCGCGGTCGGCGCGCAGCGGCTCCAGGAGCGCCGGCGCTGCCTCGGCGGGGTAGGTGTCGTCGCCGTCGACCATCAGGTAGTAGTCGGCGTCGATGTCGCGGAACATGGAGCGGACGACGTTGCCCTTGCCCTGGCGCCCCTCGAACTTCACGATGGCGCCGTGCTCGCGGGCGATGTCGGCCGTGCCGTCCTTGGAGTTGTTGTCGTAAACGTAGATGTCGGCGTCAGGCAGGACGCGCTTGAAGTCGTCCACCACCTTGCCGATGGTCACGGCTTCGTTGTAGCAGGGTATGAGTACTGCGACCTTGTCTGCCATTGAGCTCCCTTTCAAACAAGCAAACAGCAAGCGCAAAAAGCGCGAAATGTATCGATTGCCGACTATGCACCTACGGCGCATACCGCCCAATATCCCTCAAGGCAGCAGTCGAAGCGCATAGCTATAAGCCATATTAGTTTACTCGCTTTTTACGTTGAAAGAAACGGCTTCGGCAAGCGCATAAAACTCTCCACGAACAGGCGGGAATATAGGGGAATGGCAGGTACCATTTTCCAGCCAGCACACAGGGCCGCGCCCGCAATGAACGAACCGTCTCCCGCTTCTTGGACATAAAGAAACGGGAGGCGGTTCAAAACTCGCAAGCGGGGCCCTGCTTTTGTGCGCTATGGCGAAAGCGGGAATCCGATACCTGTCTCTATTTTCCCATTCGGTTAGTTATGCGTACGATGATCGCGGTAATTAGCTAAATACGTTGCGAATTCAGCCGAGGTGTCAGAGTTGCCAGAACGCCACATTTTGTGGTCGATGATGGTGCTTTCGCTGTCGTAATATGCATCGATATAGGCAATAAGCCCGTCAATCGCCTCAAGCTGCGCTTCGGGATAAGCGCCCTGCCCGCTCACGTGCACTATTTCGATACCGATAGAATACGAATTCATGCCGTAGTCGGTAATGCTCTTCGAAGGAGCTTTAGTGGTTCCCCTTTTGTCGTCGCGCCCATCTTCCGGCACACCATATTCGCTGTTGTGGCCCGCATCGCCATAGCCGGCATGATGGGCTATGGCATCCATCGGCACACATTGCACAATAGAGCCGTCTTTATTCACGATGAACTGCGATGCCACTTTGTTGCCACTGCTTTCCCATGAATTAACGATAGAAGTCGCGCTGCTATCCACTTCGGTGTCGTGTAGCACGATGTACTTCTGATAGCCGGCACCCTTTTCGCCGTGGTTGAAGTCGGAACGATAGTCTTCCGTTATATCCAGCTTCGCACGCAACTCGCTTGCCGTCGGCTTGGCTTCCTCCGCAGAAGAAACGCCCTCTTCGGCCCCTTCGCCACCTTGGGCACCGCTGTCCGAAGAAACGCCTGTATCATTCACCTTGAGCTGAGAGTGGTCGGGTTGCTGTTGCGGAGCTGCGCAACCCGCCAACGTGCATGCCAAAGCAGCGGCGGCAAGTATCCCTATCAGTCTCATACGTTTTCCTTTCAACCGAACGGCGTGCCCAGCACAGCGGCGCCAACGTTCTCGCTAGGCACAAATCACAGCGAGCCTGGCCAGCTGCCCTTTCGGCAACCATACCAGGCTCGCAACATATCAATGCAAGAAAATGGAGATCAATCCTATTTCCTCAGGTCAACGCCAAGTTCAGCATTCACCAAATCAAATGCCGCGTCGATGGCCTTGTCCATATCGTAGTACTTGTATCCGCCCAAACGGCCAGCGAACACCACGTTGCCTTCCTGCTTGGCAAGCTCAACGTACTGCTCGTACAGGGCGCTGTTGCGATCGTCGTTCAGAGGATAGTACGGCTCATCGCCGCGCTCCCAGTTTGCGGGATACTCGCGCGTAATGATGGTGGTTGGCTGAGTGCCGTACTCGAAGTGCTTGTGCTCGATAATGCGCGTGAAGGGCACCTCGCGCTCGGTGTAGTTAACCACCGCGTTGCCCTGCCAATTCTCGCATTCAATACGCTCGGACTCGAAGCGCAAAGAACGATACTCCAGCGCGCCAAGCTGATAATCGAAGTAAGCGTCGATGGTGCCGCAGTAAATAACGCGGTCGGCAATACCTTCGTTTTCAGCAACGAACTCACGATACTCGGTATTCAGCAAAATTTCCGTATCGCCGAACATGCGCTCAACCATAGCAGTGTAACCGCCCATGGGGATGCCCTGCCAACGGTCGTTGAAATAATTGTTGTCGTAGATGAAACGAACAGGCAGGCGCTTGATGATGAAAGCGGGCAGCTCGGTGCAGCTCTTGCCCCACTGCTTTTCGGTGTAGCCCTTGATCAGCTTCTCAAATACGTCCTTGCCGATAAGCGAAAGCGCCTGTTCCTCAAGATTAGAGGGCTCGCCTTCGCCGATTTGCTCGGCTGCTTCCTGCTTTTGGCGCTCAATGATTTCCTTCGCCTCAGCGGGAGTCTTGATTCCCCACATCTTCGAGAAGGTGTTCATGTTGAACGGCAAGTTGTACAGCTCGTCCTTGTAGCGGGCAACGGGGCAGTTCACATAGTTGTTGAACTCGGCGAACTGATTTACGTAATCCCAAACGGGACGAAGCGACGTATGGAAGATATGGGCACCGTACTTATGCACATTGATGCCATCGATTTCTTCCGTGTAGATATTGCCTGCAATGTGATCGCGGCGGTCGATGACCAAGCAGGTCTTGCCGATCTTGGCGGCTTCATGAGCAAAAACGGCGCTCGTGATGCCAGCGCCAACGATAAGGAAATCGTAATGGTTGCGCTGCATGCCATGCCTTTCTGTGCGTAACGTTTCAGCCAGCAGGTTGCCGGCCACTCTCGTATGTTTAGAATGCACCGCGTGGGCGCATTGTTCTTTATTTTAGACCAAGTCCCCCAACGATTGCATTCAAGAGAGAGCAGAGCCAGTGGGAATATAGGGATAGGTGCCGTTTTCCCTACAATAAAAAAGCGCCCTCAAGGGCGTTAACAAAATCCGGGTATGCGCCAGTAAATCAGCGAGCGGGATTCTGGCGAGTGCGGGGGAAGCGAAAGCCCATAGGGCTGGCCTTTGCGCCGCCCTATGGGCTTTGAAATTTCCCTGTGCCGCCAGAATCCCGCGCAGCATCGTCGCGTCTCAGGAGCATGTTGCGCTGATCGTAGATCAGCGCAACCGACTAATCCTGCTTTACAACAAGAACGTCGCAGCGAAGGTTCCTGATCAGATAAGTGGAAACGCTGCCAACGAATACGTAGGTGATGTTCGAAAGACCGCGCTCACCGCAGATAACCAGCTCGGGCTCGAACGGTTTGATCATCAGGTTATGGATGGTTTCCTGAATGCGACCAACCTTAACGACAACCTCTACGGAAGGGATGTCTGGATCTTCCTCGGCTGACTTCAGCGTATCGCCCAAGGAATCGACCAAACGGTTGCGAACCGTTTCAGCAAGCTCCTTGTAGTCGGTGCCCGTCAAGGAATCGGGAACCGAATCTACTACATGGCCGAACATCAATTCTGCATGGTTGAGCTTCGCAATCTGAATTGCGCGCTCGGCTACTTCCTGCTGAGTGCTGCCGCCATCGAGTGCTGCAAATACGCGCCTGTACTGCTTCATAGCTCTCGCCCCTCTTTCTCCTTCGCCATACGGCAAAGGCCCCAGTATCGAAGCGCCCCTGCGCCTCGCTTATTATCTTTCTTTATTCTAGCAGGATACCCAAGCAAAAACGTCACAATGCTGTAACACGTTCATTCCTTCTTCCCCAAAGAAACCCCAAATGGTGAGGGGATTGTGAATGGTTGCCTCTGCGAAAGCCATGCCTGTCACGAAGCTGTTCCGGCACTCCCTCCCGAACCTGCATTGGCCACTCTTGGCTTAACTCCAGCTAAAGCACGGGCGTTCTGCATTGCCTCCAAATATGCTTGAGCATCGCCTGGATCGTCGTCGATAGACTCATCGCCCAAATCAACCTCGCGAGGAACGCGACGATACAGGATGTCATACATAACCGGCACCACATACAGCGTCATGAACGTGGCGTACAGCAAGCCGCCTACAACCACAACCGCCATGCCGCGCTGCATCGACGATCCCACCGCATCGCTGAACACCATCGGCAACATAGCGAAGATGGTGGTAATTGCCGTCATCATGATGGGGCGCATGCGGGTACGTCCCGCAGCCACCAGGGCATCGTGCTTCGACAGGCCACCACGGCGCAGCTGGTTCACATAGTCAACGAACACGATGCCGTTATTCACAACCGTGCCCATAAGCACCGCGAAGCCCAGCAGCGAAAGCATGCTCAACTGTTCGCCAGCTGCCACCAAACCGAACAAACCGCCGGTAAAGGCAAGGGGGACAGTCAAGATCACGATGAAAGGAGAAAGCAAGCTCTGGAACTGCGCCACCATAACAAGGTAGATCAGCACAAAGCCCAAAATCAGAAGCAGCATCATTTGAGAAAGCATTGTGTTGATGTTTTCCAGTTCGCCACTGGTTTGAATGGCGTAGCCCTCGGGCAGCTGATAATCCTTGAGCTTGGTCTGCAGATCGCGCGCAAGCAAAGCATTGTTGTAACCATCTTCGACATCGGCCGTCACCGTAATAGCACGGGTTGAGTTCACATGAATCATCGTGGGAGAAGCAACTCCCTGCTCAACCGTAGCGAACTCGCGAAGCTTGTGCGTGGCGGTATCGCCCGTCTGCTGATTGGTTATCTCAATCTCGGTATCAAGAAGATTGTCTGCCGTAACAGGGTTTGTCTTATCCACTACAGACACATTCATCTTGCTGCCATCGAGCGTCATGGAAGGCGCATCGGCACTTTCGGAAAGCTTTTTCGCCAAATCACTATACAACTGAGCAACCGTATAGCCGTCCTTGGTAAGCTTGTCGCGATCGACAACCAGGTGAAGCTCGGTCGCAGCATCTTCCATGCCGTTTTCGATTTCGGTATAGCCCTCCACCTGGCCAACGATCCCCATCACATCTTCGCTGATACGCACCAGCTCATCCTGATCGGGACCTTGGATCCTCAGCGAAAGCCCACTGCCGGTCATAGAGCTCATCGCCTCGGAAGAAGAAGCGTCGGTAATCACTTCGCAGTTCAGGCCAGAAGTACGCTGCTGCAGCTGATCCAAAATCGAAAGCACCTGGCCTTCGGTGGTCACTGAACTGTCGGTCTGCACGTAGAACGTGAACACCTGGTGGAACTTGTCGCTGCTGCTACTGCTGGAAATATCGCTCGCAACCATCGAGGTCGAAGACGTTCCGTCCATAGCGCCAACGAATTCCACTCCGTCGATGCCCATGGCTTCGTCCATTACCTTATCCGCCGTAGCGTACGCCGTCTCCTTGTCGGTATCTTCAGGCATGGTCACTGTCACCGTTGCCGTTTTCGAGGTCATGGCGGGGATCATAGTGATACCCATGTTCACCACGCCAATCACTGCAACAACCAAAAGCACTACCGACACCACAAGAGGCAACGCCTTATGACGTAAGAAGAATGCCAGCGAATGAGCATATTTCGTCTGCAGCGTCTCAAACCAGTTGTTGCGGCGAGGAATATAGTTCTTGAACAGGAACGAAGAGGCAGCGGGAACCATGGTCAACGCGATAAGCAGCGACGCGGTAAGCACGTAGGCAATGGTCAGCGCGAAGGGCAGCATCAGCTGGTTCACCATGCCCGTAGTAAACACGATGGGCAAGAATACGCAAATGGTAGTAAGCGTGGAAGCAATTACCGCGCCCGAGATCTGCTTCGCACCCTGAACGGCTGCGCGAGCAGGCGGAATGCCGCGGCTGCGCAGGCGATAGATATTCTCCAGCACAACAATCGAATTATCTACCAGCATGCCAATAGCGATGGAAATACCGCCAAGCGACATAATGTTCAGCGAGATGCCCGAGAAGTACATCACCACCAAGGCGCAGAGCACTGAGAAGGGGATACTAAAAGCCATGATGAGCGTGGGGCGCCAATCGCGAAGGAAAACGATGAGCACCACCACGGCAAGAAGCGCGCCCAAAAGCAGCGACCGCAAAATAGAGTTGATGTACAGCGCAATGAAAGACCCCTGGTCGCTCACCACGGTTAGATGCAAGCCGGGATTGGCCTGCTCAATTTTGGTAAGCGCTGCTCGGGCATCTGCAGAGACTTCGCTCGTAGAAGCAGTGGAATTCTTGAACACCGAAAGCAATACGCCATCTTTGGCGTTGATACGCATGTACTGATCTCCGACATTGTCAACTTCGGTGATGTCGGCAACATCGGCAAGGCGGATTTCACCCACGCCATCGATGTCGGCAAGCAAAAGCGAGCGCAGGTCGGAAATGGAAGAGATGTTGTCGCCCACACGCAACAGCCACTGATCGTCCGAGCCGCTATCAAGATAGCCAGCCGGCATCGATAAATCCTGGGCCTTAATAATGCCTGCTAGCGTTTCCTTGTCCACCAAGGCATCGACATTCGCCTTGGAAAGAGCCTCTTCACGCGAGCTTTCGTACTGAGAACGGGCATCCGCCAGCTGCTGTTTGTTAGAGTCGATGGTCTGTTGGGCGCTGGCAAGCTGAGCGCTGGCGCTGCCGAACTGCGTTGCCGCGGTAATAGAGCCCGACTGCACTTCGGCAAGCTGCTTTTGGTAGGCTTCGAGTTCTCCCGTTACCGTTTGCGCCTTCTGCGCAAGCTGCCCGATTTGCGCCTGAACCTGGGGGTTTGCGCCGCTAGGATCGACGGCCTTCAGCGCTCCGATCTCCGCCTGCAGCGAAGTGATCTCGCTGGTTTTCCCGGAAATTGCCAGCGTTAAGCCAGAGCTTGCCTGGCCAAGCTGATCGCTTGTTTCCTGCTGCTTCTGCTCGAGCGTTTCTTTCTGACTGTCTAGCTGGCTCTCCGCTTCAGCCAGCTTCGCCTCACCTTCATCGATGCTTTTCTTGGCATCGTAAAGCTGGGAATTGACGCTGGCCAGCAGCTTGTTATTGACGTCTTCGATCTTGCTGTCGGAAAGGCGCACCTCTACCGATTTTTCCGCCGCCCCAACCGTAGAAACGTCGGCAACACCGTCAATGCGCTCCAATTCAGGAACCGCTTTGTCTTTCACCAACGAAGTGGTGTCGAAAATGTCATGGTCGTCGTAGGATGCGGCAACATACAAGGTTGCCATCATATCCATGCTGATTTCCATGTAGTTAGGGCTGCCAGCGGTTTCAGGCAGCTGAGAAGAAACCTCGTTTACCGCAGACGAGGCCTTCACCATGGCGGAATCCATATCGCTTCCGTCCTCGAACTCGAGGAATATCATGGAATAGTTATCAGCACTTTGGCTTTGGACGGAGGAAACACCGCTTACCTTCGAAAGCGAGCCTTCCAATACATCGGTAACTTCGGATTCCACCTTTTCAGCGCTAGCGCCAGGGTCGGTGGTAATAACCGCCAGATAGGGCAAATCCATATCGGGCAGCAAATCGGTCTTCATTTTGGTGAGCGAAACACCACCCAGAATCAGGATGATGATCACCGCAACCGTAACGATATATGGCTTCTTTACGCTAAAGCGGCTAAGCACAGCAACTCCCTTAATAGTGCAGTTGAGGTAGGTTTCGGGCGAGTGCCAAAGAGAGCCTATTGACTCCCGTATGTTTTATTTAGTAAACATTGTGATTTTATGCCGCATCACCACAGATCTCGGCCACGAATCCGCGAAGAAAGCGCCATACACGCCGATTCCACACTATGCAACGAAAAGTCGAACGATCTGCCCTGATTGTTGAAACGGCAAAGTAGGAATATAGGGACAGGTACCGTTTCCCACTTTAGCTTTGAGGCGCCACCCGCACTAATCGCATGGAGTTGCTGGGCGGCCTCCCCAGCCCTGCCTAGTGGGAAAACGGCGTCTGCCCCCATACCCCACTAATAAAGCTCCGGCCTACGATGCTCAAGAACGGGCATGGCTGCGCGAACTCCGTCAATCGCCGAAAGGTCTATGCGGGCAGCAACCAGCTCTTCGCGAACGCTGCCACTGGCCAGCATCACACCATCAGGCCCAAACACGGCACTTTGCCCGATGTAGCCCTTGTCAACGCGACTTAAGCCCGCAACGAAGATCTCGTTCTCAATGGCGCGCGCCGAAAGAAGCGTACGCCATTGCTCCGCCTTCAAGCGGCCATCCACCCAGGCAGCAGGATTGATTAACAGCTGGCACCCATGCGTTGCCGCAAAGCGCGCCACTTCCGGAAAACGCAAATCATAGCAAATCGAAAGACCGATGCGCCCAAAGGGAGTATCAATGGGCTCGAACAACGCAGAGCCCGCCGCCATGCGATCGGATTCCTTGGTGAAATCGGTGTCAAACAGGTGCACCTTCCGATACACCCCGCGCTTTACACCGTCGCTGCCCGTTATGACCGCCGTATTAAAGGGATTCCCTTCAGCGTTTCGCTCATTCACGGTGTATACAAGCCAAAGGCCATAGCGCGCCGCAAGCGCATTCATTCCGCAGCAAAACAGCCCATCGATTGACTCAGCCTCAGAAGCGAACGACCGTTTATCCAGTTCATAGCGGGTCATAAGCGACTCGGGGAACACCAAGATATCCACCCCACGAAGAGAAGCTTCAGCGCACCATTGTTCGGCCATTTCCAAAACAGCTTCCATGCCGCCATTTTCAGGATGACGGCACTGAGCCAGCCCGAGGACAAAAGTCATGGCAGCTCCCTTCACGCGCGATGCGGTCAAACGCAAGCTCAAATACGAGCTTGCTTCATTTTCCCACTAAAAAACGAATGGACCGGGAATAACCCAGTCCATTCGCCTGCTAGTACCTCTGTCTCATACAGACAGCGTATGCATTAATTAGTTGTTGCGACGGCGACGAAGCAGTGCGGCAGCGGCAGCCAAGAGGCCCGCGATGCCGCCAATACCAGCGACTGCAGCAACGTTGGTAGCGTCACCGGTCTGAGGAGCAATGCTCGACTCGTCGGCTGCGTCGGCATCATCACCGGCAGCTTCCTGAACTGCGGCTTCTTCGCCGTTGGCGGTGTCGTCCGCAGCAGCCTGGTTCTCGGAGTAGAAGGCGTAGTAGGTTACCACGCCATCCTGGTCTTCATCCTCGACTGCCTTGCTGAAGTCAACGGGGGTGTACTCCCAGTTGCCCTCATCGTCCTTGAGGGTGGAAGACCAACCCTCGAAGGTCCAACCGTCATAGGTGGGGTCGGCAGGCTGGGCAACGGTCTCGCCCTTCTTGACCTCGGTGGAAGATTCAGTCTCGTTGAAGTTGTCAACAAACTTAACGGTAATCTGCTCGGCCTGAGCATCGGCGTTCTTGGTCCACTGGGCGTAGATGTTCACGTCGGACTGCACGGGCTGGGAGAAGTCCACCTTGTCGGCGGCCTTCTGCTCGTCGGTGTAGCCGGAGTAGTCAGCGTGCCAGTACCAGCCGTCGAAGGTGTACCCCTCGCGGGTGGGGGCAGCGGGCTGGCGCATCATGCCGTCGGAGTCCGTGACGCCCTGCTGGAAGGTCTCGCCGGTGGCGAACTGGCCGCCGTTAGCGACGTACATCACGGCATGGTCGTTCTGCTCCTGGTTCTTGGTCCACTGGGCGAACACGGTCACGTGCTCCTTGCCGGCAACGGACTGGGAGAAGTCGACCTTGTTCAGGTCCTTCTGCTCGTCGGTGAGGCCGGAGAGGTCGGAGACCCAGTACCAGCCTGCGAAGGTGTAGCCCTCGCGGGTGGGGGCAGCGGGCTGGCGCATGACGCCGTCGGAGTCGGCAACGCCCTGCATGGTATCGTTGCCGTCAGCGAACTGGCCGCCGTTAGCAGCGTACAGGACGTTGATTTCGTCCTGGTTCTTCACCCACTGGGCATACATCGTTACATGAGGCTTGGTAACCGGCTGGCCGAAATCGACCTTGTTCTGCTCTTTCTGCTCTTCGGTGAGGACGCTCAAGTCGGAAACCCAATACCAGCCGGCGAAGGTGTAGCCATCACGGGTGGGAGTCATGGGCTGGCGCATCATGCCGTCAGAGTCGGTGAGGCCCTGCTGAACTTCTTGACCGTCAAAGAACTTGCCGCCGTTAGCAGCATACAAAACGTTGATCTGGTTCTGTTCCGTTTTCTGCTCGTCGGCCTTGTAGTACACATAAAGCGTGCTGATGCCCTCCAGGGAGGAGGTCATGTTCACTTCTTGTTCGCTGGTCGCTACGCCTGAAACAACCTTCGTGGGGGTATACCCTTCGAAGCTCTTAACGCAATCTGCAACGCTGCTGTCTGCGGTAACGTCAATCGTGGTGGTTACGCTGGAGCCATCACGTTCGCCGCCCTGGAAGAAGCTTACAACCTCAACACTCTGAGCCTGAACCTCTGCATTCTTTTCCCATGCAGCAAACCAGCTGCCTGCCTTGGCGGAAGAAGGATCGAGCTTGTAATACTGCTGATAATTCTCAGGAATGCCATCCATGTCGGACTGAGAGTACCAACCCTTGAAAGTAAAGCCCGCACGAGTAGGCGTAGGAGCATTGATGCTTCCGTCCTCGTTTGCCTTGATGGTTACTCCAGTGCTGCCATCGGTGAACTGTCCACCATTTGCCGAAAACGAAAGCTCGGCCTGGGCAGACTGCTCGGAAGTAGCTCCCTCGCTATTCTCGTCGGCGTCATCGGCCAATGCTACTGCAGGCACGCTACCAAGAGCAAGCGTCAAGCTCAGGCTTGCCGCAATTGCTTTCCTAGAACGCAAATCCTTCATTTATTCTCCTTTTCTCACTGCATTAGCCCGCACCTTTACGCGTCAGACTAGTTATCCTTTTTATGCATTCGCTATTTAAAGGCAGTTTGAAAAGGATCCGTTGCGCAACATTAGTTACCGATTTGCTTTGTGCACAACATGCGCAACTGAGAGGTTTACCCGTTAAAACTATTCAGAGATAATGGCATTGACCTCGTATTTCTGAGCTAGAATATAAATTACACGCAGATAGTAACCGTTTTTATCGTTTTAACTTGCAGCGAAATTGCGCTCCGGACAAGGATATAGATGCACACGCCAAGCTCCTATATGTATTCTGATCTACGCAGCTTTGGCGGCATCACCAATAAAGAAGCTGCAAGAGAGCTCCTTACCGATCGAATTCTGTGTGGCAACGGTGCGCCCCGCGATCGAATTAATGAAAGAACTTTTTTATCAAGGCAGATCGTCCACGCAACCCCAAGCCAGGTACATCCTGGGTTTTTTGGCGACTTTCATCAAAGCGCCCAAATAATAACAAGCAAAATCGTTTCCAATTTAGCCAAACCCTGTGCGTACCACGAGGTTATAGAACACTACGGTGGTGTAGCGGCAAAGGAAATGGGGGCTCTTCTCAGGCACTATTCCCTTGATGGAAATCTGTATGCCAACGCCATTCGCGGAATCAATGCATCTCCTATGTCGGAAACATCCGATAAGGCCGTGCTTTTGGTGATGATGTTTCTGACTACTGGATGCCTCGCAGATCCCGAAATTGCGGCAAGAATAACGCACAACTTCATGGAGAAGAAGCTTTCATTCACATTTTCAACGCTTCAGCCAACACTAGCGCAACCAAAGCACACAACTAAATCCGCTGGCAAGCCCATAAAACTTGGGCTAATCAGAATCGATAACGAGGTTGCGTGCTCTCCTATATACCCTCTCTCTACCTCCGAGGAAGGAACCACTATCGGGCTCTTGGCAACAGGTAGCAACAGCATCAATGATGTCGATATCGATGTTTCCAGAAAACATCTTCGCATTTTCGAAGACGGAAGCGCCTGGTACGCTCAGGGGTTAGGATCGACAAACGGCACTACTCTAATTTCAGGAGCCGATAAATCTATCACTGAGATAGAGCCGCAAGGATCTGCTAATAAAAAGAACCCCCCCCCGTCAAAATCAGCCATGGTGACACACTCTGTCTAGGCAAAACAACGAGGTTTCTCGTTCTGAAAATTGCCGATTAATAGTTAACTGGCCACATGGGCCCATTACCTTGTTGCGCAACATTCAAGGCTCATCAGATTGCAGTATTGATTAATCACACTGTATGAAAGAAGGGCAATTTTGGATTCAGTTGACCCATGCTTCGGGTTCAATAACCAATCAGAACAACGAGTATCTATTCTCTCCCTTGACTCCTTTACGCCAGCTTTCGTGGACCCAAACTGCACAAAGGAAGAAACGAGTCGTCGTTTTCTGACATTCTTCCTGGAAAATAAAGCCCCATATCCCAGCAGCATGGTTTTGCGCAAAGCCTACAACACGCTCAATGAATGCGTCGCGCTGAAATCCCCTTTGTTCTACGAAGACGGCATTAAGGAAATGGAATACAAGGAAACCTCTCAAGAAGCACTGCAAAGATACGAAGAAGTTCAAACACTGCTTACCCTGGAAGAATTTCGCAGTTCATTGCCGGTTTCACATTTGAAGGGTTTTCCCCGCATGCTTGGGCTAGGGAGCGCCAAGGGCAAGCCAATTATCGTCAGGGAGTATGTTGAAGGGGTCACGCTGGCAGCAGCAATAGACTTACTTCCCCATGTGGACCTTGGTGCGTGCATTGGGATCGAGCCCATTACGGTTGCCGCAATTGCCAAAGCGGTCCTGAAAATACTCCTCAATGCACAATCGCTTCAGGGCGCCTTCGTTCACCGTGATCTATCACCGCGCAATATCATTATCAGAACAGAAAGAGCAAACCTTCAGCAACAAGTAGATTCCTGCTGCTTTGATATATGTCTCGTTGACCTGGGAAGCGCTTCGTACATTGAAACAGATTCCCCGTTCACCACCACTCAATATGGTATCTGGCGTTACGGAACAATTGAATATGCCCCACCTGAAATGCTCACCCGCGATGTAGAGGGCATTGAAGAACTTCGACATTCAGAGACGATCGATACCTATGCTCTCTGCAGCATAATGCATTTGCTGCTCACACTAGAAACCCCGTACCAACTTGCTTCGAAGATCAATGATTCGCCTTACTTGGTTAAAATGAAAGAAGAGCCGAAAATAGACCCAAACGTTCCTGTATGCAAATTGCTGAAGCTTGCTGATCGAGGAATCAAGGCGAACCAAAAAGAGCGCTTCAGCATCAGGGAACTATACAAAGAGCTATGCCGGCTCGTCTAAGCGGTATAGCAACACTTAACTAGATAAATTTGGATAACGGACCGGGAACAACCCGGTCCGTTTTTTTAACTAATAGTACGTTTAACGCAAAAAGACAGCACAAATAATGATTAGTTGTGCGACAGAGGCGAAGCGGCGGCAGCCAAGATACCCGCGATGCTGCCAACGCCGGCCATCGCGGCATGGCTCATTGCCCCACCGGTCTGTGAGGAGGCGATGTTCGACTCGTCGGCACCATCGTCAGCGGCTTCCTAGTCTGCGTCCTCCTCGTTGTTGGCGGAGTACTCAGCGGCAGGCTGGCCCTTAAAGCAGAAGGCGTAATAGGTCACCACACCGTCCGAGTCTTCGTCTACGATTGCCGTGCAATAAAAAAGCCGAGGTAAATAACCTCGGCTATAAATTTTATGGTGGGCGTTACCGGGATTGAACCGATGACCCCTTCCGTGTGAAGGAAGTGCTCTCCCGCTGAGCTAAACGCCCGATATAAAAATGCCACGCAAAAGCGTGGCATGTAATTAATGGTGGGAGATACAGGATTTGAACCTGTGACCGTTTGCTTGTAAGGCAACTGCGCTCCCGCTGCGCCAATCTCCCGTATGTCACGATAAAAAATTATCCCAGATTCTATGCAGAATTTCAAGATAATTTTTAACCACCGAGATACATCTCAGATTTGCTTGGGTCAAATGCCCTGCATGAGCGGAACGGCCTATCCTCCCACGGACTGCACCGCAGTACTTTCG
>OGDF01002723.1_pt1 | contig 23154 bp, 20 predicted proteins | sample 1570141 | NCBI WGS metagenome assembly OGDF01 (sample SAMEA4370581, study PRJEB24528) | human gut metagenome | reverse complement strand
GCTGCCGGAGCGGTGCTTAAGCCGCAAGGCGGGAATTGTGCGGTGTTGCCCTAACTCTGTTCTCCCAGTTCCAGCCGTTTGAACCCTTCGCCTTCCACCTCGTTCGCCTGCAGCATCACGATAAAACTGCCGGGGTCAATGCGCTTGGTTTCGCGGTTGATGATATACAGCTGCTTGGAGCTGCAGGCACACAGCACCACATCGCGCCCATCCTGGGAATAGCCGCCGTAACCTTTCAATATCGTGGAACCGCGGTCCACTTTTTCGCCGATCATCCTGCACACGGCGGGGCCGTCGCTCGTCACAATCAAAGCCATCATACAGGCGTTGAAACCGAACATCATCCGGTTGATGATGTAAGAGCTCAAAAAATTGAAGATCAGGCCGTAAATGATGGAATCCACATCATGGAACACCAGCCCGTTTGCAAGGATGACCGCCAGCGCTGCCGCAAAGGTCAGGTTGCCGAACGGCATGTGCGGGTGGCGGGATTTGATGGCCATGGTGATAAAATCCAGGCCGCCGGTGCTGGAGTTCTGCATATAAATCAGCGCATCCCCCACGCCGCCGATCACACCGCCGCAGATGGTGGCCAGCATGCGGTCCCCCTGGTACACCGGCAGCGCAGCCAGCACATAGTCCGTAAAAATGGCAAACAGCACCATGCACCGCACGCTGCGGAAAAAGAAATCCTTGCCCAGGTACTTGAAGCAGATCAGCACAATGGGGATGTTCATAATAATGTTGGTCACACCAATGGGCAGACCAAACAGGCGGAACAAAATGGCACCGATACCGGCCACACCGGTTACCGGCACCCCGGCCGCCACAGCAAAGCTGTACAGGCCAAGGGCCGAAACAAAACAGCCGATGACCTCCAGCGCCAGGTTTTTCCAGCGGGAATCCGTCATATCCTATCTCCTGCTTCCGCAGCTTGTGCGGGTATATTAGTGGGGGCAGCGGGCATTATTTGCCGCCCTTCTTGCGGTGGTAAGCAGACTTTTCGTCCTTCTGCTTCTGGGTCTGTGCCTGGGTGTTCTGCAGCTGGCGGCTGATCAGCACGGCTGCCACAATGCCGGCGCACACCACGGCAATGCCCACCGCCACATACAGCGGCAGTTTGCTGCTGGTTTGGGCGGCCTGTTCCTGGCGCTGCACCTGCTCCGGGTCCGGGGTCGGCTTTTCGGTCGGCTCCGGCGTGGCGGTGGGTTCCAGGGTGGGCATGGGGGTTGCTTCCGCCTGGGCGGCGGTGGGGTCTTTCAGGGTAGCCTTCGTGGTCGGGTGCGGCATGGCTGCAGCCGGGCGCTGAGTTGCCGCTGCCGCCGCGGGGGCCGATGTGGCGGCAGCAGCGGGGGGCACGTCACTGGTATTGTTTTCTTCCTCCTGCTGCGGGGCCGCGGTAATGGCCGGGGTGGCTGTAGGCATCACCACAATATCCGGCGCGGGGTACACCTGCGGGGTACCAGTGGGCGGCAGCGTTGCCGCACTTTCCGGTGTGGAGGAACCGCCCGGCGTGGGGGCCGGGGTCGGGGTTGCCGTTTCCGGGGTGGCCGTGGGGGCAGTTTCCGGGGTGGAGGTTTCCGGCGTAGCGGTTTCACCCGTTGCGGTTTCCGCCGTTGCCGCCTGGCTCAAAGGTTCCTCCGCGCTGAAAAACCGCAGAATATCCCCCAGCACCGGGATGTCCAGCAGCGTTTCCACAAAGCTGGTCCGTGGGGTCTGACGGGTGCTTTCCGCATAGGCGGGCGCTGCTGTTGCCACACACAGGCAAAGCGCCGCACACAATGCCAGCATACGCATGTTTGTTTGTTTCATGTAAGTGTTCCCCTTTTTTTACATCTTTGGCTGTTCTGTAAAATCAAAAAAGCCGGGGCGTGCCGGTTTTGAACCCGCACTGCTCCGGCTTTGGTGCCCGATGATTACTTTACGGTCTTTTTGATTTTGGATGCGCTGTAGGTCTTCATCACGCTGGCGGAAAGGCTATTTTCCATCTCGGCGCCCTCTGCATAGAACTCGTCCTGCAAAGCATCGCTCTTCATAGCGTCCAGCAGATTATAGCGGCTCACAAAATCATCCACCGTGCCCTGCTCCATGGGGTCCAGGCTGCGCACGATCATGTAGCTCATGCCAAGGTCGGCCACCGTCCAGTTGCCGGTACCGGCTGCTTTTACCGCATCGGTAATGCTGTTGCCGCCGTCATTGGTGTTGTAGCTGGACAGGTCCGAAGGCGTAAACAGACCGCTGCCGGTGTAATACAGTGCCTGGGTTGCTTCCACGCTGCTGCCCAGTGCGGTAAAGGCCTGCGGCACATAGGTCATTGCAGCACTGTACAGGGCAGATTCGTTGGTGGCCGCGGCCAAGTCATCACGGCACTGGTTGGCCAGGGCTTCAATCTCGGCCTTCTGGTCGTCGCTGGCAAAGGTATAAGTGCTCTGGTCAAATAGCGGCAGCTGGACCAGCTCCAGGTAGTAGCAATCGTTGTTGATGTAATCGGCATATTCCTGCTCGGTGACCGGGCTGCTGCCGTTTTCGCCGTAGATCAGCTTCAGGCAGGCATCTGCCTTTTTGCTGTTCAGCTGGTACTTTTCCAAGGTTGCCTTGGAAATGCCGTTTGCTGCGTACAGATCGCTGTTATTCTCCCACTGGGTATCGGCGGTCTTGGCGGCTTCGGCGGTAGCGGCTTCGTCCAGTGTGCCGCCCAGCTCGTCAAACTTCTTTTCCACAGCTGCGTAATACTGCAGGCTGCGCAGGGTCAGGCGGGCAACGTAATCTGCGCCGTCGGTGGTAACTTCCTCGCCGTTAATGGTGCCGGTGCACTCAGCTTTCAGCACGGCTTTCACGTTGCTGGCGGTTTCGCCGGTGGCAAGCTTTGCTGCGCCGGAAGCGGTGTTGTAGGCGTTATACTGGGCCAGCAGGTAGATGCCGGCCGGGATATCAACGCCGCCAATGCTGCCCACGCTGGCCGGGGTGGACATGGCACAGCCCGTTACGCCCAGCAGCAGCATGACTGCCAGAGCCAGACTGATGAATTTTTGTTTCATGTTGTGGGGTCTCCTTACTATACTTTCAATTTGCCGCGCGGGCACCACCCGCAAATGGCAATGTAAAAATATTATACCGCGTTTGACCGCCCATTGCAAGCACGGTGTGGGGGCAAAATCGCCCGCCAAGCAACAAAAAAACAGGGCAGCCGTCCCAAAATGGCCAACCGCCCTGTTCTGTTTTTCCTTATTCCTGCCTCCGGGGCTGAAAGCCAGCCCGCCGGGCAGCTGAATTTACTGGCGCAGTGCCTGGATCACACAGTCCAGGTCATGTTCGTCCTCACAGACGATCTTGACCGGATGGCTGTAGTCCAGACTCATCATACCGAGAATGCTCTTTGCATCAGCAATGCTGCCCTTCATGTCATGCACGCCGACCTCATTGTAACACTTGGCAGCGGCAGACACGATTCCCTGTACTTCTGCGAAGTTGGAAACCTTGACTTGTCTTACCATAATAATGACCTCCATAAATAAAACCCGGCACAGGCCATCATGCCTGCGCGGTAAGGGCGGAACCCACATTTCCTTTTCCTTACAGCTGCATTATAGCATAATTCTATCCGGCGTACCTATGTTAGATTCATTGTTGCCATTTTTTCATCGGGATGCACAAAAGACAAATTTGTTCATGTTCCGCTTTGTACAGGCTGCCAAAGTTTTTTCGCTTTATTCACGAATTTTCTTTATTTTTTGACTTTTCTGGCTTCAGTTTTTGTCTTTTCAGCTCTGCATTTTAACGGTTTTTGTTCCTGTTTTGGCAGGTTGCACATTCAAACTGTCCATTTGGCTTTTCCTTCCGGCAACATAATTCCATGCTCTGCCGAAAAGTGCTGATTTTTGCGGTTTTCGGCCAGGTTTTCAGCTCTGGGGCACGCCTTTCATGGTCAGGGCAATGCGCTTTTTGGCTGTATCCACGCTCAGTACCTTGACCTGCACCACATCGCCCACTTTCAGCGCATCTCTCGGGTTCTTGATAAACTTATCACTGATCTGGGAAACATGCACCAGTCCGTCCTGATGCACGCCGATATCTACAAATGCGCCAAAGTCAATCACATTGCGCACGGTACCTTTCAGCTCCATGCCGGGCTTCAGGTCCTCCAGCCCCATCACATCGCTGCGCAGCAGGGGTTTGGGCAGGCTGTCGCGCACATCGCGCCCCGGCTTGCACAGCTCGGACACAATATCCATCAGGGTGGGTTCGCCCACGCCAAGTGCTTCGCACAGGGCTTTGGTGCCGCGGCTCTTCACCCGTACCGGCAAGCTCTGCATCGCGTCCGTGCCGATCTCTTTGGCATCACAGCCGCAGGCTTCCAGCAGGCCCTTGGCGGCGGGGTAGCTTTCGGGGTGGACGGCGGTTGCATCCAGCGGGTTCTTGGCACCCGGCAGGCGCAAAAAGCCTGCGCACTGTTCAAATGCCTTGGGGCCAAGGCCCTTGACCTTTTTCAGCTGCGCACGGGAGGTAAACGCGCCCTCCTCCTCACGCCAAGCCACAATATTTTTAGCGGTAGCGTTGGTAATGCCGGCCACACGGGCCAGCAGCGGGGCGGACGCCGTGTTCAGATCCACGCCAACGCTGTTCACGCAGTCTTCCACCACACCGTCCAGCGTTTCGTTCAGGCGCTTCTGGGGCATATCATGCTGGTACTGGCCCACGCCCACGGCCTTGGGGTCAATTTTAACCAGTTCGGCCAGCGGGTCCTGCAAGCGGCGCGCAATGGAAACCGCGCTGCGCAGGTTGACATCATACTGCGGGAACTCCTCCGCCGCCAGCTTGGACGCCGAATACACCGAAGCACCGGCTTCACTGACGACCATATATTGCAGGTGTAGCCCCTTTTCCTCGGCCAGTTCACGGATTACGGCGGCGGCAAACTCCTCGGTTTCATGCCCGGCGGTGCCGTTGCCGATGGCCATGACCTCCACCTCGTTTTTCAGCACCATGCTCTTGATGGTTTTCTTGGCCTGATCCACCCGCTTGAATTCCGGCACCGGGTATACCACGTTGGTATCCAGCACCTTGCCGGTGGGGTCCACCACGGCAACCTTGCAGCCCATGCGGTAACCGGGGTCCAGGCCCATCACGGTTTTGCCGCGGATGGGCGGCTGCAGCAGCAGCTGGCGCAGATTCTCGCCAAACACAGTGATGGCACCCTCGGCGGCCTTGGCGGTCAGTTCGGCGCGCAGTTCGTTTTCCAGGCTGGGGTGGATCAGGCGGCTGTAGGCATCCAGTGCCGCGGCTTCCACAATGGCAGCGCTGGCGCCGCCGGTCTTTTTGCGGGCGAACATCCAGGCCACAATGCCCCCGGCGCGCTCGGCTTCCACGGCAATGCTCACCTTCAAAAAGCCTTCCCGCTCGCCGCGGTCCAGGGCCAGAATACGGTGGCCAGGGATTTTGGCGACAGGCTCGGTATAATCATAATACTGGGTGTATACGCTGTCTTCGTCCTTAGCTTTTACGCTTTTGACCATGCCGAACGCATGGTAGTAGCGGCGCAGCTCGGCGCGGCAGTGAGCGTCATCGCTGATGGTTTCGGCAATGATATCTTGTGCCCCGGCCAGAGCGGCTGCTGCATCGGGGACTTCCTCGTTCAGGTAGTCGCTGGCGGCTGTCTGCGGGTCAAAGTTAGCATCCTGCTTCAAGGTAGCATCGGCCAGCGGCTGCAGGCCGCGAGCGCGGGCGATGCTGGCGCGGGTCTTGCGCTTGGGCTTATACGGACGATAGATATCCTCCACCTCGGCCAGTGTTTTGGCACCAGCCAAAGCGGCCTGCAGTTCCGGCGTCATAGCGTTCTGCGCTTCAATGGAGCCGGTCACTTCTTCTTTACGCTTATCCAATCCGCGCAGGTATTCCAGGCGGTCGCCCAAGTTGCGCAGCACCTGGTCATCCATAGATCCGGTAGCTTCTTTGCGGTAGCGGGCAATAAATGGGATGGTGTTCCCGGCATCGATCAGGTCAATAGCACCCTGTACGTTTTTCAGGCTCAGGTTCAGTTCCTGCGCCAGCTGTTCGGCATGGTTCGGCATCTTTGTTCTCACTTTCTGTTTTACGAGGGATTTTCCACGCGGGATTTTCCAGCCTTTTTTGAAAAAAAGGCTTCGGCGAAAAAACTTTAATATATAAATTATAGTAGATAGTTAAAAATCAGCTGTAGGGCGGGATGCCCTCATCCCGCCGGGGAGAAACCTTGCCATTTGTTGCAAACGTTGCAAGCAATCCGTAGGGACCGATGCTCGCCATCGGCCCGCAAAGGGGAATGCAATCACAGGTCAGATGTTGGCACCGGCGGGGTGTTGTGCCATGATTCCACATATCGGGCTGTATCCGGGTATATCACCCCATCATATGCCACACACCCGCGTGCGCACAATGTGCGCCCCTACGGTCTCTATCGGGATAAAACGCAATTTTCCGCCCCCGACTACATCCTAAGGCAATACCGCATAATTCTAAGTGCCGATACGGCGAGCGAGGTACGGCAGATGCTAAGCCAAAAGCGCAGATAATACTTTGTGTATTATCGAGCATTTTGGCAACACAGATGCCGTGCCGCAGCCGCCGGAGCGGTGCTTAAGCCGTAAGGCGGGAATTATGCGGTGTTGCCCTAAATTTGACCGTGCACACTCCCAACGGTTTGGCGGGGCATCATTTACCCCACACTGCTCTCTTCCCGGCGCTTTTTCCGGTGCAATACTGCCACCCACACGGCATACACCACAATAGCGCCGGCGCTGACGGCAACGCTCTGCCGCAGACCGGCTGTGTGGTAGGTGAACACGATTTCGCTGTGGCCCGCCGGGGCGGCAACCGCCATCAGGCCGTTATCCACTTTCTCCACCTCCGCCGGCACACCGTTCACGGTTGCGGTAAAACCATCGTCATAGGGCACGCTGAACAGTACCAGATTTTCGGCTTCCAGATCCGCCTGCGCGGTAAAGCCAGTGCGCGTTGCGGTAAAGCTTGTCACAGCGCTTTCCCGCCGGGCCGTACAGTCCTGCACATAATCCTCATAGCTGATGTTATTTTTCTCATCATCCGTCAGGTTCTGCATCATCTGGCCGTACCGTTCCACCTGTTCATCGGTCAGCAGCAGGGCTTTCATCAGTACATTGCCCGCGTGGGTATCGCTCACCGTTTCAAAGTTCTCTTCCGTAATATAGGAATCATAGGTAAAGCCCATCGGCACCCAGTTCTCGTTCTCGTAAATCAGGTAGCTTGTGGTGCTTGAAACAAGGTTCCAGCCTTCCAGCTTTTCTTTTTCCCAATCCTCAATTTTTTCTTTCGGCACAAGGGTATACCGCACGCTCAGCAGACCGCGCAGGGCATACAGGCTGGCTTCCGGCTTGGAGTTCACATCCCGCTTAACGCCCACCGTAGGGTAAAATTCCAGAATGCTGGGTGCTACTGTGGAGTTAAAGAACTGGATGCAGCTTTTGTCCAGCCACAGACCAAGGTTGTTATAACTGTCGTAAGCGTCCAGCCGGTAAAAGACATCGTCCGGCAGAACGGCGTTCAGCTCCGGGGCTTCGCGCCAGGTCTGCTGCACATAGTCCGCATCGTGGTACCACTGGCCGTATTTGGTGATGGAAAGGTGTACCTGCCCATACACAAAGCTGAACCCCAGCACCACGGCCAGCACCGCCGCCGGGAACCGTGCCGCCAGCTGCCTGCGGTAATGCAGCAGCAGCCAGAACAGCCCCACGCCCAACATGCTGACCAGCAAAATGCCCCAGTAGCGCAGCGGTTCCTCCACCACGCCAATGGTGGTGGTGCCGTCTTTTTCATTGGGCACCAGCGCAAAGGCAATGCTGCTCAAGGTACACAGCGCCACAAGGCCCAGCGCGCGGCGGTACTCGGTTTCGCACAGGTTGGCTTTTTGCAGCGTCATAGCCGTGGCGGCGCAGAGCACCAAAACCGGCATATAATACCAGCGCGCATAATAGCTGGAATTGAGGGCATAGAACATGCTGTTCAGCACCGGCACAAAGGCGCAGATAAGGCACACTTTCATGATGCGCGCAAAGGGGTGGCGCCGCCGCACGCGGCAGAACACCAGCCCGCCCGCAATTCCCACCACCGGCAGGTAGACGGTCATGCTGGTGTGCTTTAAGATGCCCTCCTGGAACAGGTCTTTCAGGTAGGGGGCATCCGGCATCAAAAAAGCGCTGTAAAAAATGGCAAGGTACTGCTGGGCGCTGCCGTATACAAGGTAGCCGTACCCATTAAATGGATCGATTGTGCGCGGGTTCTGCACCAGCGAAAGTGCCGCCGGAACCAGCAGCGCACAGCCCATGCAGCAGCCCAGCACCGTCTGGAACGCCAGCGCCCCAAACAGGCGCAGGTTCAGCTTGTACCGGCCGCCCGCCACCATGCAGACAAAATAAATCATCAAAAACACGGCCTGCCCGGCAAAAAAGAAATAGTTGTTGAGCAGGTTGACCGCAACCCAAAACGGGAATGCACCGTGCCTGCGGTCCAGCACAGCGTCATCCAGCGCTTTGAGCATGTAGGGGAACAGCGCCACAACGTCCAAAAAGTGGTTAAAGAACACGTTGTACACCGTAAAGCCGGAGAACGCATACAGACACGCGCCCACCATGCTCCAGCGCTCGTCTTTTACCCAGCGGCGCATCCACAGGTAAGCCCCGCCGCCCGCCACAGCAAATTTAAGGCAGAGCATTGGCACCATGGCCCAGGGCGTCCACCGATAGGGCAGCAGCAGGGTGAGCCAGAAAAACGGGCTGCCGCACAGATAAAAGCTGTAGGAGTTCACAAACCCGCTGCCCAGGTCCGTTGCCCAGCTGAAACTGCCCTCCTGCTTAACAAAATTGTTGGCATAGGAATAAAAGGAAATCTGCTGGTCGTTAAAGTCCCCGGCGTAGTGGAAAAAGTCGCCGTTCAGGCCATCAATGATGCAGTGGGGCAAAAACAGCGCCGCCGCCACCGCAAAGCAAAGCCAGAACACCTGCCAATACCGTGACCGCCCGCCTGTTTTGCGCTCCAAAAGCTTGCCGCCAATCTTCAATGCAATTCCCTCCTTTGAAGGGATGTGATATACTTTATAATTAGAAATTAGCAATGAGCAATTATCTGCCATTCTTTGGCTCCTCGTATTTTAGGGCAATACCGCACAATTCCCGCCTAACGGCTCAAGCACCGCTCCGGCGGCTGCGGCACGGCATCTGCGTTGCCAAAATGCTCGATAATACATCCAGTATTATCTGCGCTTTTGGCTTAGCATCTGCCGCACCTCGCTCGCCGTATCGGCACTTAGAATTATGCGGTGTTGCCTTAGCAAAAGGTCTGCCCCATTGCCCACCATTTAATTTCTCATTCCTAATTTCTAATTTTTTCAAGAGTGAGGTGCTTTGTTTTGTCTCTATACCCTTTTCACGCTCTTTTGGGGCGCATGAAGTATATTACGCGGTGGGCGCTGATGCGCTGCATGCGGCAGGAAAGCCTGAGTGAGCACACGGCGGATACCGCCCTGCTGGCCCATGCGCTTTGCCTGATCGCCCGGAACATCACCCACACCGGGGCCGATATCCGCCCCGACACCGTGGCCGCCGCGGCGCTGTACCACGATGCGCCGGAAATTTTGACCGGCGATATGCCTACCCCGGTCAAATACAAGAACGAAGCCCTGCGCACCGCCTACAAAGCCGTGGAACGGGAAAGCGCCCTTGCCATGGCGGATCTGCTGCCGCCGGAGCTGCATGAGATCGAAGGCAGCTACCTGACCGGCAGTGTGCTGAACGATGCCGAGCGCAAGCTGCTGAAAGCCGCAGACCGGCTTTCGGCCCTGATCAAGTGCATGGAGGAGGTGGAAAGCGGCAACCGCGAGTTCACCGCCGCTCTCGCCCAGCAAAAAGCCGATCTGGCCGCCATGCACAGCCCCGAAGCCGATTATTTCATTGAGCACATGCTGCCGTGCTATACGCAGAACCTGGATGAGCTAACGAAAAAGTAAGTAAATAGTTAGGAGTTAGGAGTTGAAGGTGCGGCTTGCGCCGCATTTTCGAAAATTTGAAAATAAGAAAAGGTTAATATTCAAAATCGTGCGCGTCAGCGCACACCATAAGCTCCTAACTCCTACTTCCTACCTCCTAACTACCCTTGGAGCTTATATACCGCCTCAATCAGCTTGTCCACATCGGTAAAATGCTCCAGCATGGAACAATAACGGCGCAGGGACGCAGCGCCTTTCAGACCTTTCATATAGTGCATGGCCTGGCCGCGGGCCTGGGGCATAGCGGTCCATTCGCCTTTTTCTTCGCACATTTCGTAGATTTGGGCGCGCAGGGCGCTCATCCGGGCGTTCAGGCTGGGTTCGCCGGGCTCCGGCTGGCCAGTCAATACGGCGTTGATGCGCTCAAACAGCCAGGGGTCGCCCAGCGCGCCGCGGCCGATCATCACGCCCGCGCAGCCGGTTTGCTCCAAAATCTGCTTTGCGTCTTCCGCCGTGGTGATATCGCCGTTTGCCAGCACCGGAATGCCGACCGCTTTGCGGATCTCCGTGATGGCATCCACATCAATGGGCGGGATGTACATCTGCTCCCGCGTGCGGCCATGCACGGCGATCAGGTCTGCACCGTTTGCTTCACACTGCCGGGCCACGGCAACGCCGGTCAGCTGCTCGGCATCCCAGCCAATGCGCATTTTAACGGTCAGAGGCTTATCCGGCCCCAGGGCTCCGCGGGCAGCGGCCACCATGCGGCCGCACAGCTCCGGGTCCTGCATCAGTTTGCTGCCTGCACCGCTGGATGTGATCTTGGGGGCCGGGCAACCCATGTTGATGTCCAGAATATCAAACTGCACGCCTTTTTCCTGAATGATCCGGATCGCCTGCGCCATCGTTTCGGGCTCGGCCCCAAACAGCTGCACGGCATAAATGCCGTGGGAGGCCTTGTCCCGCAGCAGGCGCACGCTTTTGTCATCGCCAAAGGTAATGGCCTTGGCGCTGGCCATCTCGCTTACCGTCCACGCCGCGCCATGGTCCGCCATCAGGTGCCGGCACGCCGCATCCGTAAACCCCGCCATCGGCGCAAACACCGCAGGCTGTGCATATGGAATGGTTAGATTGCGTAATTGCATATTTTTGATAGGCAGGAGTGAAGAGCGAGGAGTTAGGAAGTAGGAGTTAGGAGTTATTGGTGTGCGCTGGCGCGCACAATTTTGAATGTTAGGGTTTATTGTTTTACCCCAAAAATTCAAAACGCGGCGCAAGCCGCACCTTTAACTCCTCACTCCTAACTCCTACCTCCTAACTCCTACCTCCTAACTCTCTCCCAACTTTTGTTTTTGCTTCAGCTAAAATATTATTTTACCACACTCCCCACACCAGTGCAATTTGTGATATACTATTTTTATTATTGCGATCGATGTGTTTCGTTTTTTCGGAGGTTCCTGTATGAAACTGCTGGTTTTGGATGGCAACAGTCTGGTGAACCGGGCTTACTTCGGTATCAAGCTGCTGACAACCAAGGATGGGCGCTACACCAACGCCATTTTCGGCTTCCAGAATATCCTTCTCAACCTGCTTTCCGCCCACCACCCGGACGCTGTGGCCATTGCCTGGGACGAAAAAGCCCCCACCTTCCGCCATACCGCCTATGACGGCTACAAGGCCACCCGCCACGGTATGCCGCAGGAGCTGGCGGAGCAGATGCCGGTATTAAAGCAGCTGCTGACCGACCTTGGCTTTGTGCAGGTCAGCAAGCCCGGCTGGGAAGCGGACGATATCCTGGGCACGCTGGCCGCCGCCAACGAGGCCGCCGGGGGCACCACCCTGCTGGCGACCGGTGACCGGGACAGCCTGCAGTTGGTAGACGATGCCACCACGGTGCTGCTTGCCACCAACCGCGAAACGCTGCCCATGGACCCCGCCGCCATCCAGGAAAAATACGGCGTGGCCCCGCCGCAGCTGATCGAAGTAAAAAGCCTGATGGGCGATGCTTCCGATAATATTCCCGGCGTGCCCGGCATTGGCGAAAAGACCGCCCTTGCCCTGGTGCAGAAGTTCGGCAGTTTGCAGGGCGTGTATGAGCACCTGGACGACAAAGCCATCAAACCCAAACAGAGGGAAAAGCTGGAAGCCAACAAGGAGCTGGCCGAGCTTTCCCACATGCTGGGCACCATCCGCAAGGACGCTCCCATCGAAACTGCGCCGGAGCACTACTGCCGCACTGCCGGGGACCCGGCGGCCGCAGCCCAGTTGCTGGCTGAGCTGGAAATGCACAAGCTGACCGCCCGCTGGGGGCTGGATGAATCCCCGGCAGCGGTTGCCGCCAGCACAGAGACTCTGCCGGAAGTGCAGCCCGACCTGCTGCCCCTTGCGCCGGAAGGCCGATATGACCTGGCCCAGAACAAGGACGGCAGCTGGTACGCCGTGCAGGGGGATTCCGTTTACCTGCTGGATAACGACCGCCTGCCCTCTCTGCTGGATGCCGCCGGGGTGCAGCTGCGTGTGTTTGATGCAAAGCCGTTGTACCACATTGCACTGGAGCATGGCGGCGTTGGCGCGGCCATTGTGTTTGATGGCAAGCTGGCCGCCTACCTACTGAATCCTTCGGCCAGTGATTACCAGGCCGGGCAGCTGGCGGCAGAATACGCTGCTGCCCCCGCCTTTGCCTGCGCCGCCGCGCCGGATGCCGGGGCGCTTTCCGCCTTGCTGGATGTGCTTTCCACTAAGCTGGACGAGCAGGGCGGCCACGACCTGCTGGCCACGATGGAGCTGCCTCTGGCCCGCGTGCTGGCCGACATGGAGCGCATCGGCTTTGCGGTGGACGCCGAGGGCATCCGCCAGTTCGGCGATAGCCTGCGCGCCGAGCTGAACGGCATTTTGCAGAACATTTATGCTGAGGTCGGGTACGAGTTCAATCTGAACAGCCCCAAGCAGTTGGGCGAAGCCCTGTTTGACAAGCTGGGCCTGCCGCCCCGCAAAAAAACGGCCCGCGGCTATTCCACCGACGCCGAAACGCTGGAAAGCCTGCGCGCCTACAGCCCGGCGGTGGATGATATTTTGAAGTACCGCACCTATTCCAAGCTGCTTTCCACCTATGTGGAGGGCCTGCTGAAAGCCCTGGGGCCGGACGGACGCATCCATTCCACCTTTATCCAGACCGAAGCCCGCACGGGACGCATCAGCTCCACTGAGCCGAATTTGCAGAACATTCCCATCCGCACCGAGCTGGGCAGCCGCCTGCGCGGCTACTTTGTGGCCGCCCCCGGCGAAACGCTGGTGGACGCCGACTATTCCCAGATCGAACTGCGCATTCTGGCCCACATTACAGGCGATGAAGCCATGCAGCAGGCGTTTTTGTCCGGGGCAGACATTCACCGCGCCACCGCGGCCAAGATCTACCACATCCCGGAATCGGATGTCACCCATGAGCTGCGCACCTCCGCCAAGGCCATCAACTTTGGCATCATGTACGGCAAGGGAGCGTTCTCTCTGGGCAAGGACCTCGGCATTTCGGTCAAGGAGGCAGATACTTTCTTGAAAACGTATCTGAATACCTTCCCGAAAGTGGACGGCTACATGCAGAACTGCATTGAACACGCCAAAGAGAAGGGCTATGTAGAAACGCTGTTTGGCCGCCGCCGCCCGCTGCCGGAGCTGGCAAGCTCCAACTTCCAGGTGCGCAGCTCCGGCGAGCGCATGGCCCGCAACACACCCATCCAGGGCACCGCGGCGGATATCATTAAGCTGGCCATGGTGCATGTCTGGCAGCGCCTGCGGGACGAAAAACTGCAGGCCCGCCTGCTATTGCAGGTACACGATGAACTGATCGTGGAAGCGCCGGAAAACGAAGTGGAACAGGTCAAGCGTATTCTGAAAGAGGAGATGGAGCAGGTGGTATCCTATTCCGTCCCCCTCACCGCCGAAGTCGGCACCGGCAAGACCTGGCTGGAAGCACATTAACAGATAGGAGGTAGGAAGTAGGAGTTAGGAGTTAATTAGGAATTAGCAATGAGCAATGAGAAATTGCAATGCTCCCGCCAACCTTGCTGCAAATCCCGTCATGGCATCTGTAGCAAGGTTTCGGAACGGTCAAGACCGTTCCCTACAGATCAAAATAAAAGGTCGTTAAAATCTTTTCGTTCCTATTAACTCTTAACTCCTCCCTCCTAACTCCTAACTTCACACGGGGGTATACAATGTATATTTTAGGCATCGAATCGAGCTGCGATGAGACGGCGGCTGCGATTGTGGAGGATGGAAAACATTTAATTTCCAACGTTATTTCTACCAGCGTCAAAGAACAGGCGCTTTACGGCGGTGTTGTGCCGGAAATTGCCAGTCGCCGCCATGCGGAATACATCAGCGCAACGGTGCAGCAGGCTTTGCAGGATGCCAACATGTCCATTGCGGATGTGGACGCGGTGGCCGTCACCTTTGCCCCCGGCCTGATTGGGGCCGTGCTGGTGGGGGTCAACTTTGCCAAGGGCCTGGCTTACGGCGCGGGCAAGCCGCTGGTGCCGGTACATCACCTGCGCGGGCACATTGCAGCCAACTATCTGACCCACCCACAGCTGGAGCCGCCATTCCTCTGCCTGGTGGCCAGCGGCGGCCACAGCCATATTGTGCAGGTAGAGGACTGGTGCAAGTACCATGTTCTGGGCCGCACGGTGGATGACGCCGCGGGCGAAGCGTTTGATAAAGTTGCCCGCACCCTGGGGCTGCCCTATCCCGGCGGGCCCAGCGTTTCGCAGGCCGCCAAAACCGGCGACCCGCACTATTACAAGCTGCCCACCCCGCATGTGGAGGGTAAATACAACGTGAGCTTTTCCGGCTTAAAGACTGCCGTTGTCAACGAGGTTCACAACGCCCAACAGCGCGGTGAGGAAGTGCGCGTGGCCGATATGGCCGCCAGCTTCCAGGAGCGCATTGCACAGATCCTGGCCAAAAAGCTGCTGGCCGCCGCCGCGGATACCAACGCCAAAACCATCTGCCTGGCGGGCGGCGTTGCGGCCAATGGCCGTCTGCGCCAGCTGGTGAACGATGGTGCCCAGAAGCTCGGCGCGAAAGTGTATCTGCCGGAACTGAAATACTGCGGCGACAACGGCGCGATGATCGCCGCACAGGGCTACTATGAATTCAAGGATGGCAACATTGCAGACCTTACCCTGAACGGTCTGCCCACCCTTGCCATTGACTATCGCTAAGCGTTTTTTTGCTTAAAAAGCGGTTTTGCACGTTCAATTCTGCATTTTGCCCCTGTTCCCCATATTGCAAAACCCTGCCGCTTATTGTAAAATAAGGGCAATACCGCATAATTCTAAGTGCCGATACGGCGAGCGAGGCACGGCATCTGCCGGAGCGGTGCTTAAGCCGCAAGGCGGGAATTGTGCGGTGTTGCCTAAGAAAATCGACAATATTACAATCTACAATATTTTATTGGAGTGGAATACATGGCTGACGAAAAGTTTTCCAATTTTTTGACTGAGATCATTGACGCGGATCTTGCTGAGGGCAAGGTCAAGGAGATCCATACCCGTTTTCCGCCGGAGCCGAACGGCTACCTGCACATTGGTTCCGCCAAGGCCATTTACATCAACTACATGACCGCCAAAACCTATGGCGGTAAGTTTAACCTGCGCTTTGACGATACCAACCCCGCCCGCGAAGGCGACGAGTATGTGCAGAGCATCCTGAAAGATCTGGAATGGCTGGGTGCCACCCCCAACGGCGGCATTTTTTACGGCAGCGATTACTTTGAAAAGTGCTATGAATACGCCGAAAAGCTCATTCAGGAAGGCAAAGCCTATGTGGATGACCTGACCCGCGAGGAGATGCAGGAATACCGCGGCAACGATGCCGGTAAGCCCAGCCGTCCTTCCCCCTACCGCGACCGCACCCCGGAAGAAAACCTCGACCTGTTCCGCCGGATGCGCGCGGGCGAGTTTGCCGATGGCGAAAAGACCCTGCGCGCCAAGATCGACCTGGCCAGCCCCAACATGAACCTGCGTGACCCGGCGATTTACCGCATCAAGCATGTTTCCCACCACCGCCAGGGCGATAAGTGGTGCATCTACCCCCTGTATGACTTTGCCCACCCCATTCAGGACGCCATTGAGGGCATCACCCATTCCATGTGCAGCCTGGAATTTGAGAACCATCGCCCCCTATATGAGTGGGTCGTGACCAATATTTTTGGCGCCGGCTTCCCCAAGCAGCGCGAATTTGCCCGCCTGAATGTGACCAACACCGTCATGAGCAAGCGCTACCTGCGCGAACTGGTGGAAAAGAACATTGTGGATGGCTGGGATGACCCCCGCATGCCCACCCTGTGCGGTCTGCGCCGCCGCGGCTATACCCCCACCAGCATTTTTGAGTTTGTGCGCACCGCCGGTGTTGCCAAGGCAGACAGCCTGGTGGATATGCGCCAGCTGGAAGCCGTGCTGCGCGCCGAGCTGGAGCTGAACGCCGCCCGCCGCGTTGCCGTTCTGGAGCCGGTCAAGCTGGTGATCGACAACTACCCGGCTGACCAGGTTGAGTATTTTGACCTGCCCAATAACCCCAACCGCGATGCCAACGACACCACCACCCGCCCGGTTGCCTTTACCAAGGAAGTCTGGATCGACAAGAGCGACTTTTTTGAGGTTTCCCCGCCGAAGTTCAAGCGCCTGACCCTGGGCAGCGAAGTCCGCCTGATGGGCGCTTACCTGGTGCGCTGCACCGGCGTAGACAAGGACGAAGCCGGTAATGTGGTGACCATCCATGCCGAAGCCGACCTGGAAACCCGCAACGGCAACCCCGCCGATGGCCGCAAGGTGCGCGGCACCATCCATTGGGTCAGCTGCGAGCACTGCGTGGACGCTGAGATCCACCTGTACGACAAGCTGTTTACCGAAGCCAACATGAACGGCATTCCCGATGGCGCTGACTTCAAGGATTACCTGAACCCCGACAGCGTGCAGGTCATTGACCACGCCAAGCTGGAAGAGAGCCTGGCCGATGCCAAGCCCGGCGAGCGGTTCCAGTTCGTGCGCACCGGTTACTTTACGCCGGACAGCAAGAACCCCCACGTTTACAACCGCATCGTCACCCTGAAGGACAGCTTCAAGTTCTGATTTTTCAGGCTTTCCCTTTCATCGTTCAAATTATAATTCAAAGGCCGTTGTGCAAACCAAACTGCACAACGGCCTTTTTGTTATGTAATTATTTGTTTGGCAAACGCTCAGCCGGCCATGTACTGGCCTTCAAAGTCAAACACGGTATTCCAATAGGTATCACCCAGAACATCCATCGCCTCGCCGTGGCCTGCGCCCTCGGCGGTCAGAGTGGCCTTGTTGGTGCCGGGTTTGGCGTTATACAGGGTACCCATCATCTCATAGGGGATAAAATCATCCGCGGTGCCGTGGATGAACAGCATCGGCTTTTCACAGTTCTGCACCTGCTGCAGGGCGGATGCTTCCTTAAAGCCATAGCCCGCTTTGGCTCTTGCCGTGGCGCTGGCGGTATACAGAATTGGGAACTCCGGCAGGCCGAACCGCAGTTTCAGCTCACTGGAAAAAATATCCCACACGCTGGTGTAGCCGCAGTCCTCCACAAACACTTTTACCTGTTCCGGGGTGTCCTCCCCTGCTGTCATCATGGTGGTGGCGGCACCCATGGAAACGCCGTGCAGCACAATTTCAGCTTCGCTGTCCTGCGCCAGCACCCAGTCGATCCATTGCAGCACATCCTTGCGGTCCAGCCAGCCCATGCCGACATAATCGCCCTCACTGTCACCGCAGGCGCGCAGATCAGGGGTCAGCACCTGGTAGCCTGCATCGTGGTAGTGCTGGGCCAGGTTGGTCACGCCGGTATGGCTGCCGCGGTAGCCGTGCAGGGCAATCACCCACAGGTGGCTGCCCGCATTGGGGTAATACACGCCGTTCAGCCGCAGGCCGTCCGCTGCCGTGATCTGCACCGTCTGGCCGGGATTCTGCTGCAAAAATTCCTCATTGGCCTGCTTTTGTACGGCGCGGTTTTCGGCAATCAACTGTTCCACGCCATCCGTGGGGGCTTCCACATCCAGCGCCACCTCACGGTCACCGCCGTCCCCGCTGCGCCCAATGGCATAATTGACCAGGTAGCTGCTGGCAAACGCAATGACCGCTGCCACCAGCACCACCACGGCAATCAACACGCCAATGACAATCTTTCTTCTGTTCTGCTTTTTTGTTGTAACTTCCATTCTGTTTTCCTTTCCCTCTGTGCCCGTGCCATATGTTGCACGTTTCAATCCAGAATGTTCAATATTATACAACAATTAGCAAGAATGTTCAACGGTTATTTGCTGGCATACAGCGGGTTGGCCGCGCGGGTCTGGGTGCCATAAACCGCTTGCAGCCGTTCAAATGCCGCCCGTACCTCCGGTGGGATGTCATCATGCGCAATATAATTTTTGCCGTTGGGGGCGCACCCGGCGTCGTTATCCGTCAAACGGGGGATTTTTTTTCCCCCCATCAACAGGTTCACATACCGATCCACCGCCCACATGCCGGGGATTGCTTCCCGGTAGATCAGCTGGCTGCCCTGCGCCACCACTTCGGCCTGGTATGCCGCATAGTTGATGATTTCCATCCCCTGCGGGCGGTACTTGCGCAGCCCCATCTCCATGCGGCGCTGCATCGTGGCATCCTGGCACAGAATGATGCTACGGCAGGGGATTTTTTCCCGTTCCAGCAGGTAGGTAATATTATTACCGCAGTTGGTGGACTGCGTTTCCAGCGCATCGGCATTACCACATTTCTCCCGCCCCCAAAATCCCGCGTCATCTTTTTCCCGCCGCCCGCATACCCATGGTGCAGGGGTGAAGTCTTATGATCGGGATTTTATGGCTTTTTTTGCAGTCGGCTGCTTCGCATCTGCTCTACCTGGCCCTCCGGCTGGAAACTGGCAGCTTTCCCAAGCCGCTTTCCGCCAAGGAGGAACAAGCCGCCTTCGCCGCCATGCGCGCCGGGGATGCCGCCGCGCGTGAAACGCTGATCTGCCACAACCTGCGGCTGGTGGCACATATTGTAAAAAAGTATTATACCGTTTCCGGCGGGCAGGATGATTTTATCAGCATCGGCACCATCGGCCTGATTAAAGCAGTAGATACCTATGACTGCACCCGCACCACCCGCTTTGCCAGTTACGCCAGCCGCTGCATTGAAAACGAGCTACGGATGCAGCTGCGCCACACCCGGCGCGAAGCAGGCACCGTTTCTTTGCAGGAGCCGCTGGAAACCGGCGCGGACAGCGGCATGCTGACCCTGGCGGATGTTCTGCCCGACCTGGCCACAATGGAAGAAGACTGCGAGCTGCGGGATGCCGCCGCTCAGCTGCGCCAGCTGGTTACCGCCCTGCCGGAGCGCGAGCAGCAGATCTTGACCCTGCGGTACGGCCTGAATGGCGCCGTCCCGCAGACGCAGCAGCAGATTGCCGCACAGTTCGGCATCAGCCGCAGCTATGTATCCCGGCTGGAAAAGCACGCCCTTGCCCGCCTGCGCCGTGCGTGGAACCAACCGCACCCGCTGTAACTGCTCAAACGTTTGCATTCTATAACAGCCGTTCATCATCGGACAACTGTTTCTGTAAAAGTCAAAAGTATGACTTTTCAAAACTACTTGCACTGTCCCCTGCTTTTCCTTTATAATAGTATATATCTGTGTGTTTGTGCGGCTGCGGGGGCTTCCATTAAACTTATGGGTTTGTAGGAACTGTCGGCAACCGATGCACAAATTTCAGCAATTTTCCATAGTTAAAGCAGTTGTTTCGCTGTATTCTTTGTGATAGAATAATAAAAGGGGTGTTTTCTCTTTGTAGGGCAACACCTACAAGAGAGCGAGGACTTCCACCATATGAACGCGCAAACCATTATGATCTGCTCCGGCAAGGGCGGCACGGGCAAAAGCACCGTATCGGTCCTGCTGGGTGCCCAGTTGGGTGCCTGGAGCCGCCGCGTCCTGCTGATTGAGTTGGACTCCGGGTTGCGCAGTGTGGACATGATTGCCGGGGTATACGGCAAGACGGTTTACGATATCGAGGATGTTCTGTGCGGTCGGTGTGATGGCAGCAAAGCTATTGTGCCCAGCCCCTTGTACCCTGGGCTGTCGGTCATCAGCGCTCCCTATGAGGGCGGTGAGGTCCGCGCAGCACCGCTGGCCGGGCTGATTTTGGCCATGCGGGAATATTTTGATTATATCCTGCTGGATACTGCAGCGGGCATGGGCGCACCGTTTACCGCCGCCAACCGCTTGGCGGACCGCGCACTGGTTGTTTTAACGCCGGACCCGGTTGCCCTGCGGGATGGGCGCATTGTGGCGGATGCCCTGTTACAGAGCGGCCGCCCCGCCAGCGCCGTGCGGCTGGTGATGAACCGTGTGTCCCGTTCCAGTTTTGGCAAGGATGCTGCGGTGTTTGACCTGGACGAGTGCATTGACACCGTTGGTTTGCAGCTGATTGCCGTTATCCCGGAAAGCCGCACCTTGCAGCGCGCCGGTGCCGCAGGCACCGCCCTGCCGCAGGACTGCCCCGCCGCCATTGCCGGGCACGCCCTTGCGGGCCGCATTTTGGGCGAGCGCATTCCGCTGACCTGTTTTTGACAAAAAACGCATAGCTATGCTATGCTGTAACTTATAGAAAGTGGGGGATTTCTTATGACGATTGCCCTTGTTGCACATGATACAAAGAAAGAACTGATGGTTCAGTTCTGCATTGCCTATCGGCAGATTCTGAGCGAACACAGGCTGATCGCCACGGGTACCACGGGGCGGCTTGTGGCCGAAGCCACCGGCCTGAACGTACAGCGCTTTTTGCCGGGCGGCCACGGCGGTGACCAGCAGATCGTTGCCCGCATCGCCTGCGACGAAGTGGACATGCTGCTTTTCTTCCGTGACCCCATCTGCGCTAAGCCCTCGGAGCCCAACGAGATGAACCTGCTGCGCATCTGCGATGTGCACAATATTCCGGTTGCCACCAACATTGCCACTGCCGAGGTGTTGATCCACGGCCTGGAGCACGGCGACCTTGACTGGCGTACCATCCTGAACCCCCAGCACTAAGGGCAAAATGTTGATACAGGGCGTTCACCGAAGACTAAAGAGACAAGTTAAGAATCCACACGCAGGCCCCTCCGCCATCCGGCTCCGGGGCCTGCTTTCTTTTTTGTTTCCAATCCTCTCTCATTCTGTCCCATGCGGGAAAACATGAGATAATGCGTTGATTTTGCTTGGTGTGGACTTGGAATGTTCTTGGAGTTGGCTTGGAGATTAGGCGGATTGCGAGCGGAACGGAGTGGAGCGAGCTCCTATGCGCTCTCTTGATTTCCTCTGCGCCTTTCTGGATTTTTTCGGGTGCCCGCGCATATAGTACGGTCAATAGAAAATCTGAAAATGTGGAATTCTGTTTTGCCTCTTAATACGTCTTTATGCCATTACAGCGATAAATCCATGAGGCAAGCAAAAATTCAAGATTTTCCAAAAGGCACACTGAAATTCCACTTTTTCCAAATTTCGCTCTTTTCAATTCGATTTTTGGAAAATGTGGAACAGAGGTTTGCCCCAAAAGGGCACAGGTGATTTTCCTTTTTCTTCGGTGAACGGACGCCCCAAATTTACATTAAGGAGCGTCAAAGAAATGCGAAAACAAGTCCAAAAAGAGCGCTGTACCAAAATCATGCTCACCAAATGCAAAGCTGTCTGTCACCTGTACGACAAAGTGCAGCTTGCCGCCGCGAAAATGCTGGATGCAGAACCTGCAATTTTTCAAATTGAATGTAATGTTCCTATCCTCTGCAATGATATTCCTGCCAACGACTTAAATCTTCCCAGCGAGACCTACACCACAGATTTTATCCTGCACTATGACGATGGGCACACGGCAGTCCGTGAGGCTGTCTTTCGGTCTTATTTAAGCCGCCCCTCGGTTGCTGAAAAGCTGGAACTGTCCCGCCGATACTGGCAGCAGCAAGGCATCTCCGATTGGGGTATCATCATCGACAAGGAGGATACCAGCCATGAGGAATCTTGACATCCTTGCCGCCGAAAATGGCGAGCACATTCGCGTTCTGCTTTGTGGGGAAGAACAATGCTACGTCGTCAGCTGCCAACACTTTCGGATGCCGTACCCCGTTGCATCGGATTTGCTTGCAGAATTACAGCCCGTCCCTGCCGAAACATACTCTGTTTTCGTTCTGGACGAGGACATCACCAACCGCCAGCGCGAGGGGCGCAATCGCAAGCTCGACCTGATTGCGCCGCTGTTGGAGGATGCCTGTATCTATGATAAATCCCATCGCAACGAGGTTGTCCGCCAGATTGCTGCCGAGCATGGCATTGCCCGCCGCACGGTACTCCAATATCTTTGGCGCTATTGGGTATCTACAAGCTTTTTATATTCAACTCCGTCGGGGCAAAACTCTTTTATAAGCTCTTCAATCCTGCTCATCATTTTCCTCCGAAATATACCGAATTTCGGTGACACACTCTTTTATTGTCGGAAATACAACTTCCGCCTCGTTTCCTCTTGAAGATTTAATAGCCTCCAAATCAATTCCATATCTTGGGGCCGTAATCTCACAAGAAAGCCAAGTTATATTTCCACCTAATTTGCTTTCAATATAATCGTTTTGCGGATGCTTACTCCATGACACATAAATATTATCATAGGAAGGTTTTACAATTTTTTCTGGTTGAAATTTATTACCCAAGTATCGATAAACCTTTCCCGTATAGAGCATGTTCGCTGCTATTCTTCTTTCAAAAATTGTGCCGCTCTTTTTCATTTCTAACAGAAGTTGCATCAGCTCAGAAAAGAATTTTTGAAATGCCTCTTTTTCTGCTGTTTCCTTGGGAACACCAACATATGTATTTCTAGTCCAAAAGTCACAAACTGCCTGAACATCTTCGATAAGTTCGCAGAACCTTTTTTCTGTCACATTTAGGCTATGGCGGTAATTGACAATATTATTTGTGGCTTCTCCAATGCCCTTGATGATATTGGAAGTGTCATCTTTCCACAGTGAGTACATATTAACGCTTAACATCCCTCAATCTCCGCAACAATCTTATCAATTTCGTCCCGCAGAACCTGTTCCCGCGCCACAATGCGCTTGATTTCTGCGTTCAGCTCGGTAA
>OGDF01002716.1_pt1 | contig 23196 bp, 18 predicted proteins | sample 1570141 | NCBI WGS metagenome assembly OGDF01 (sample SAMEA4370581, study PRJEB24528) | human gut metagenome | reverse complement strand
ACCTTCTCGCCGTCAGCATACTTGCCGTCCCTCATCTCACGGAAAAGCTTCAAGTTCTCCTCCACGCTCCTGTTTCTGTAAGGACTCTCGGTACCAGGCTTGTCGATAGTACCGCGACCTTTACTGATCTCTTCCTGAGTCTGGTCATCCACATAAGCGAGCCCCCTCTGGATAAGCTCCTCAGCCCACTCATACAACTGGTCGAAATAATCAGAAGCATATTTCTCCTTATCCCACTGAAAACCAAGCCATTTGATATCCTCCTTAATAGAGTCTACGTAATCGGTATCCTCCTTGGTAGGGTTTGTATCATCAAAACGGAGATTAGTCTTACCGCCATATTTCTGGGCAAGACCGAAATTTATACAGATACTCTTAGCATGACCAAGATGCAAATATCCGTTCGGCTCAGGAGGGAAACGAGTAAGAATACTGTCCATCTTTCCTGACTTCAAGTCGGACTCGATAATCTCTTCGAGAAAATTCAATTTCTTAGGCTCAACAGCCTCTTTCTTCACTTCTTCCATATTTCGTTTTATCTTCTATTCTATTATCCAAATTTCGCAAGCCATTAAACTTGCCGAGTTTTAGCGCGAACTTAATCCTACTATACAAGCCCTTGCCTGCGGATTCATAGCCATCGACTAAAATCTCACAAAAATAAGAATATTTTTCTAACTTTTCGCTATAGGAACGACAGTAACCTCTATTCCAAGCTCCTGCAAATTCTCCAAATACATCTTAGGGATATTTTCATCAGTGATAATCCGGTCGATTTCGCCGATATCGCAAATCTTGCTGAAACCCTTCTTTCCGAACTTGCTGCTGTCCACAAGCAACACCGTCTGCTGCGAAGTACTCATCATCATACGGTTCAGATTCGCCTCCATCATATTGGTAGTGGTGATGCCGAAATCCAAATCCACACCGTCAGCCCCCATGAAAAGCAAACTGCAATTAAAATACTTCAGCATATCCTCCGCGAACGACCCTACCACCGACACCGAACTCTCACGAACGATGCCGCCAAGCTGCACCACATCGATATCCTTATTCTGAGAAAGCATCGACGATGCTGATACCGAAGCAGTTATGACAGTGATATTCTTTTTGTAAATAAGTTCCTTCGCCGCATATAATATAGAGGTACCGGATGCCATAAGAATCGAATCATGCTCATTCACCATCTTCGCTGCCCTCATACCGATAGCCCTCTTCTCGAGCACAGCCTGCTTCTCCTTCTCATTGATATGCCTGTCCCCGATATAAGGACTGATAGGGATAGCCCTGCCATGAGTACGATAAAGCTTATTCTGCTTTTCCAGCGCCGACAAATCTTTACGGATAGTCACCTCCGACACATCCAGACGCTCAGCCAAATCCGACACCGACACACTTCCCTGAAGCTGTAGAATATCCAATATCGCCCTATGACGCTCTGTAAGAGAAGTCAAAGCCTCCGAACTCAATAACGCTTTCTGTTCTGCCATATCCCAATATTTTTATTTCTTATATACGTCCAACTGTCCGAAATTCAGACCCCAGCAACCGTCCTGAACTATCGGCACTTCCTTTCCGTCAAGATTTTTCTCGTAAACCACATCCTTCAGGAAAGTATGCGAATGCCCACCGACCACAATATCCACGTTTCGTGTACTCCGCACCAGCGAAGGATCGCTGAAGCCCTCGGTATCGAAGCCTATATGGGTCAATGCTATTACGACGTCACAATGTTTCTTTTCCTTCAGGAAATCCGCCCACTTCTGAGCTGATTCGATATCCCCGAGACGTGGAACCCTGTCAGCCACTTCTCTCTGAACCACACGGGTTATGTCCGTCAACAATCCGAACACACCTATCTTCAAACCGCCGCGACGAAGTATCGCATATGGTTTCACATATTTTCCGAGCTCAAACGAAGAAAAGTCATAGTTCGAACAAACCACAGGACATTTCACCTGCTTAAGTCTGCGGGAAAGTTCCACCACGCCATTATCGAACTCATGATTACCGAGGGTAATGACGTCATACTTTAGAGCATTAATCAGAGCGATCTCCACATCTCCGTGAAGCACAGTAAAATACGACGTTCCCTGGCTAAAATCTCCTGCATGGAGAAGAAGTACGTTCTTCTTTCCGTCAGCAGTTCTCACACTGTCCACATAAGCTGCCCTCTCGATCACTCCACCCTTTCCACCGGGCTCATCAGTCTTACGTACAGGCTCCAAATGGCTGTGAGTATCATTCACATGCAAAATCACAAGATTCTGCGCAAACGCGGCAGACGCTGCCAAAATCAATGCCGCTGAAACACTTATAATCTTTTTCATCATCATCCCTCCCGTTATTTCAAGATTTGCACTCTGCCGTCAGCCTTATACTCGACAGGTTTGCCCTCAGCCGTAAGCTTCTTCACATAAGGGAGCACAACATCTACCACGTACACATCCAATACCTTGACATCCAAGGCATTCTTGGCGATGGAATAACCGTCGCCCCCATTGAGGAGAAAGTCGACAGTAGTCACACCATAAACCTTATCGTCATCCAATGGCTGTCCACCAATCTCCGCACTCAAGAGCTTTCCGTTCTTGTCAGACACACATCTTACACCGCCGACAACCTGCCAATACTCTCTGGCCATCTGCTCCAGAATCACCCTGATATCAGAGCCCTTGAGCTCCAAGTAACAAAGTTTGTTTTTGAAAGGGAACATAGAAATGATATCATCCAGGAGAACGTCTCCCTTAGGCATATCCACTCTGATTCCGCCGAAATTGGCAAATCCAACATCCACTTTCTTGCCTGTCAACTCGCCGCAACTACGGATCAGGATATCGACAAACCAGTCTGACAATGCACTTTCGGGTCTATGGGACGTCATAGCTTCAGGTGAATAGGCCACAACCTGTTTCACCGCAACCATGTCCTTCTGCGCATCTATCATAATCTTGGCCACTTTAGGAACAGTGCCGCATTTGTACACTTTTCCGTTCGGAGCATAATACTTTTTGCCACGAATCTCACCCATAGACTCTTTCACATTGTCCGCAGCAGACAAGACCACTCCGGTACGGGAACCGTCCATTCTGGTACTCTTCCATTTTACATCGAAATCCTGTGCATCCACGGCACCACCTAACAGGCCCATGCACAGAATCGGGAGCAAATATTTGCCTCTTGTAATCATATCTATTTCATTTTTAACCACTTCCACAAATCCTTGAAGGTGGACTTCTTACCGAACATAAGAATACCTATCTTATATATCTTGGCAGACATCCATGCGCAAAGCACAAATGTCAATATCAATATACTTATGGAAAGCACGATCTGCCATGTCGGAACGCCGAACAAAACACGTGTCAGCATCACCATCGGTGAAGTGAACGGAATCATTGACCCCCAAAAGACAAGCGCGCTGTCAGGAGATTTGTACGCGAACATCGCGATAAAGAAACCGATCATCAGCGGAATTGTCAGCGGCAGCACAAGTTGCTGACTATCAGCTTCATTCTCCACAGCAGAGCCGATCGCAGCGAAAAGCGACGCGTAGAGCAGATAACCGAAAATGAAGAACAGCACGAACACGACGATCAGTTCGACATAGTTTATACCTGCAAGCGTAGAAAGCACCGCCGACAGTTCCGAAGGCTGTTCCATCGCAGGCATCGTCATCCCGGCCGCGTCCATTTGTTCCTGGCTCACACCCATGCTCGAAGCCACCTGCGTCATCTGTGCCGTAGGATCCGCCCCCGCAGCACCCGAAAGCAAGTTCGTCCCGGCGATGCCGCTGACCACGCCCAAAATGAGTAAGGTCAATGCAATCCACATGAAGAATTGGGTCAATGCCACCATGGCGACACCTATAATCTTACCGAAAAGCAGTTCCGTGGCTTTCACTGAAGAAACCAAAACCTCCACTACCCTGCTGGATTTTTCTTCTATCACACTGGACATCACCATTCCGCAGAACATGGAAATGAACATGTAGATAATCATGCCCAAAATCATGGACAGAATCATATACATACCTGATTCATTGAGAGTTTCGTTTCCAGATTCATCCATTTTATATGACACGAGCCTGATGTCAGGTTTTACTTCCGACATAATCTTATCCAGTCCGTCGATGCCATAAGATGCCACACGATACTCCTCTACGGCATCATTGACCATACCCTCAATCGAACTGGAAACCTCCATTCCGAGAGGCTTCTCAGCATAAGAAATAGCCGTAACTGTCTTGTTTACAGTATCCAACGGAGATATTACCAGAAGAGCATCCATTCCTACACTGTCCAGCTGCCTTTTAAGGACATCCGGGTTCTCACCTCCGAAAGACTCGAACTGAAGAGTTTCACCGTCTTCAAGATACGGCATCACGATTCCGGATTCATCCACGACTGCCACTTTTTTGGACTCTTCCTTGGCAAGCACCATGATGAGTGACGGTAGCACGCAGATGGCCGCAAACAAAATAGGAACGAGGAAAGTCGTGATAATGAATGACTTCTTCTTTACGCGAGTTAAATATTCACGTTTGATTATTATGTTTACAATATGCAGGTTCATAGTTCAATCCTCCGTTTTATATACCTTCTGTGACAAGTTTTATAAATATGTCGTTCATTCTCGGAAGCAGTTCCTTGAATGAATGGACAGTATAATGCTGCGCCATCACAGCCGTCAGGACATCATTGGCAAGTCCATCTTTTTCAAGCGAAAGCACTGCGGTATGGCGTCCGTTGTCATTAACATCAGACAGCACGGAGAACAGTCCCGGAACAGGTTCCAGAGCAGACTCGCCGCTGCAGATCAGCTCTACATGGTTATTTCCATATTTGCGCCTGATTTCTTCCACGCCTCCGGTAATGACGAGCTTGGATTTATTTATCAATGCGATGTTGTCACAAAGTTCCTCGACAGATTCCATATTATGGGTAGAAAGGATAATCGTGGCCCCCTGGTCTTTCAGTTCCAGGATTTCCTTCCGGATCAATTCGGCATTGACAGGATCAAAACCTGAGAACGGCTCATCGAGAATCATCAGCGACGGTTTGTGGACTACGGTGGTGATGAACTGGACTTTCTGGGCCATTCCCTTCGAAAGCTCCTCAACTTTCTTCTTCCACCAGTCCTGGATACCAAATTTAATGAACCATTTTTTCAGTTCCGCCTGGGCGTCTTTTGCGCTCATACCCTTAAGCTGAGCGAGATACATGGCCTGTTCTCCGACTTCCATCTTCCTGTACAGTCCACGCTCCTCCGGCAGATAACCTATTTTCTCCACATCTCTCTGTGTCACAGGACGTCCATCGAAATAGACCTCTCCGGAGTTCGGAATAGTGATTCTATTGATAATTCGGATCATAGTCGTCTTGCCGGCTCCGTTCGGGCCGAGAAGACCGAAAATCTGTCCCTTCGGGACGCTAAGGCTGACATGGTCCAATGCTACCTTCTCGCCGAAGTTTTTGCAGATTTCTTTACATTCAATTAACGCCATGGCTATTAAGTTTTTATATCTGTTTTATTTGCCTACGATTTTAGAAACGAGTTCCATCAGAAGTTCTTCCTGGGACGCTTCGCCACTTCCGCCGCCCTTTCCCTTGAAGTCATATTCTTCCAGAAGCGATATTACTTTCATGCAGCGCTGCACAGGGAAATTCCGCACAGCAGTGTCGTATTCCTTTAAGAAATAGGGATTTACGCCAAGCAACTTAGCTTTTTCTCCATTCGACATACCGGGATTTTTCATGAGTGCAGCCTCATATTTCAGAATCCTGTAAAAATGAGTGAACAGAGGTGCTGTAGCCATCGGCATGGCGAATTTGGGTCCCGAGCCGATATAAGCCGCTATTTTCATGGCTTTCTGCACGTTCATGCAGGAAAGTTCCTTGGTCAGCTCGAATATGCTGAACTGTCTGCTGATGCCTACATTCTTTTCGATATCGGCGGCAGTCACATTTACAGTTCCCTCCGGAAGATTTTTCTGAAGTTTCTCGGTCTCGATTACGATTTTGTCCAGTTCCGTGCCGGAATATTCCGCGAGTAAGGCCGCAGCGTCCGGGTCAATGTTCAAGCCCTTGGATTTGTAGAACGACGCTATCCAGCCCGGCATTTCATAATCGCGCAGGGACTCGGATTCCAGGACAATGCCGTTTTTCTGGGCATTCTTGTACAGTGCCTTGCGTTTGTCCGAAGAAGCGCCATGCATAAGTATCACCAAGACAGTGGATTCCATCGGTTCCGCAGCATATACGGACAATGCTTCCAACGTCTTCATATTCTGGGCCTCTTTCAAGACCACGAGACGACGTTCCGCCATCATCGGATAACTTCTCGCATCAGAAGCTACAGTATCGGCATCAGTATCCAGACCGTAATATACAGACTGGTTGAAATCGCGTTCCGCATCACTCAGCGCATACTTTATTATCTCTCCGCACACAAGGTCAGGGTAATACGGCTCTGTCCCCATAAGGAGATACACCGGAGCGAAGACACCGTTTCTGGCATCCTGAATAATTTTCCCGGCCTTGTCGGCTATTTCTGAATACTTCGGCATCAGTAATAATTATACATCACGGCAGTGTTTTCATAACACGGCACAAATAATACAAATATACACATTTTTTTCTTGTAGGCAATTACTGGGCAAATCCTTAGTGCCGGATGCACACGACTGATGAGAAAAGGAACATAGATCGAAAAGACACACAAAAAACCGGAATTAGACCAAATGGCCCAAAATGAACTACCTTTAGTGCGTTTATTTTCATAAATTTGCAGAAACAATGCCAGTAACATTATGCGAAAGACTATCTTACCATTAATCACATTGTTTGCCGCAACATGTTTCACAAGCTGCGACAAAAACGCCAAAACGGAACCTGAGGTTAAAATACCGATTAGAATTTCATCTTCTGTTACTAAAATTTCCGGCGACACCTTCGAGTATGGTGACGCCATCGGTCTATATGTTGTCAATGCGACGGAAAACGAGGACGGAAGCTGGAAATCCGGCAGTCTCGCAGATGCCGGCAACCATATGGACAATGTCCGCTACGAATACAACAACTCGTGGAATGCCGACAAAGAGTATTACTGGAAAGACGCCAGGACTCAGGCGGATTTCTACTGCTATCTCCCTTATGTCAAAGATGCAGGCAGTATCGAGGGTATAAAGATCGACACTCCTACAGACCAGAGCACATTGGCAGGCTTCAAATCTGCGGAAGTTCTCTGGGGACGTGCTGAATTGAGATCTCCTTCTGAAGAATATGTAAATATACTGACATCGCACATGATGAGTCAGTTCATCATAGAGATAAAGCCAGGCAAGGGATTCACCAAAGAATCACTGGAAAAGAGCATCAGCAAAATCAGGATAAACAACATCATGACCCAGGGTATCCTCAACCTCAAAACCGGAACACTTTACGCTGAAGGCACCACGGCAGATATTTCTCCATATTATGACGGCACATCATACAGAGTGATGTTGGCGCCTCAGACAGTGCTTGCCACATCTCCGCTCGTGACCATCACAGTGGACGGAAGAGACAGGACATTGAGCAAAAACCTCCAATTCGTTTCCAACACACGGAAGAAATGCACTATCACCATCGACAAACTGAATGAAGGTATCAATGTCAGCATCGGCGGCTGGATAGATGACAGTACAGACTACGGCGGAACCCTTAATTAATCAGCACCATGATGAAGAGCAAATATATATTGGCATTGACCATACCCGCAATTTTTGGGTGCGCGGTCAATGAAATTACTCCTGAAGCCCCCGGGGCTGAAGAGGGGCTGATTCCGATTACATTGGGAAATCATATCGAGCAGGAATACGCGACGCGAGCAGACCAGAACGGATTCGCGGACGAAGACAAGATCGGTACGTTCATCGTGGACTATGCGGACGGCAAACCCGGAGAACTGAAGCTTACCGGAAACCGCGCGGACAACCTCTATTACAAATATAATGAGGCAGGCAACCGCTGGGTTCCTTCGTACGATGTTTATTTCAAGGACAAAAACACTCCGGTAGACATCTACGGATATTATCCTGCGGGAAATCCTGAATCCATCGAGGAATATGCCTTCGAGGTGCAGAAAGACCAGAGGTGTGAGGCCAAGGGCAATAATTTATCGGGATATGAACAGAGCGACTTGCTCTGGGCAAAGGCGGAGAAGAAGACATCTGACGACAAAATCATCTGGCTGAACTTCCACCACAAAATGGCCGGAATACATGTCACACTCTTTGAGGGAATGGGTTTCGAAGCGGGAGAGTTCGCCAAACTGAAGAAGGACGTGCTCATTCTGAACACTGTCAGGAAAGCCACTGTCAATCTCGCAACAGGCGGCGTCATGACGTCCGGAGAGGTGCCTGAAACCGGTATTATTCCTGCGAGGGAAGGCGACGGGGAGTTCAGGGCCATCGTGGTGCCACAGACAATCGCACCGGGCTCAAAGGTTCTTTATGCCACCGTGAACGGTCGTACCTATACTCTCTATACGGATGACGGTATAGTGTACTCTGCCGGCAAGCAGCACAACTTCCACCTCATGATAAACAAGCTTCCTGCAGGAGATTACGAGTTTACTCTTGCCAATGAAAGCATTACTGTTTGGGAAAACGACAAGACCTCCCATAACGGTATCGCCAGGGAATATGTGGTCATCAACCTCGACACTCCAGGTACGCTGGACGCCGTAATCGCTTCCAAAGGACTGACTATAAGCAAGGTACGTAACCTGAAACTTACAGGAAAGATCGGTGCGAGAGATTTCGCCGTCATGAAGTATCTGATGACGTATCTGAGCTGCCTGAACCTTAAGGAAGCTGAGATTTGCGAAACGAATGGTGGCAATCTCGGTTTCAACGGAAGTGATTATTCCGGATGCAAAGCCAATTGTATCCCTGACGGTGCCATGAGCAACAAACGAAGCATGACAAGTCTGATTCTCCCGGACAAACTTGAGAAAATCGGAAACAACGCATTCGCTGATTGTAATGGACTTACAGGTTCACTGATAATACCTGAAGGAGTTACAGAAATCGACTATGCCGCATTCCGTTCCTGCACGAACCTCAACGGAGTTCTTAAACTTCCTTCCACCTTAAAGACTCTCGGCCGAGTAGGAGGATATACCTCATACTGGGACGGAGCTTTCAAGGATTGCGGGTTCATCTGCGAACTGCAACTTCCTGAATCATTGGAAACCATAGGATGGGGTTCATTCATGGATTGCAAAGGTCTCTATGGAGAGCTGCACCTGCCTGACAATTTGAAGAATCTCGGACTCGGAGCTTTCAGCGGATGTAAGAACATGAGAGGATCCATAACCATACCTCAGGGAGTAACCACCATAGAAGACGAAACCTTCCAGAACAGTGGTTTCAACGGAACACTTAAACTTCACGACGGTATCACTTCCATAGGTCCAAGAGCATTCAAGGAAACTCCGCTCAAAGGAGAGTTGTATCTGCCGAAACTATTGGAAGTCATCAGTGCTGAAGCATTTTACAAATGCGACTTCTCAGGAACACTCGTACTGCCCAAGAATATCAGACAGATCGGAGACAAGGCATTCTCATTCAACTGGAGGCTTATGGGAACTCTGGAGATACCTGAAGGCGTCTTGTCCATCGGAGCTGGTGCTTTCGCTCAATGCAAGATGCTCGAAGGCGTTATTTTCCCGGAAAGTCTGGAAGCCATCAAATTCGAGCCTACATGGAACGAAGACGGAGGAGCATTCCAGAACTGTTTCGGAATCGGCAGGATAGTCTGCAAGGGTAAAATCCCGGCATATATCCAGGACGGCAGTTTCAACGGTGTCGCCAAGGACAATTTCACCCTCGAAGTTCCTGAAGGTACAGAGCATCTGTATCAGGTATCGAACGGATGGAGAGAGTTCAAGCGCATCGCAGCATACCGCAATCTCGTGATACGTCCTATGGTAGCCTCTGCCATCAACACTTCCGTTACCAGAAATCTGGTCCTGACGGCAGACGGCAACTGGTCCGTAAAGAGCCAGCCTGACTGGGTAACCCTCGACAAGACATCCGGAAAAGGCAAGACCGAGCTGAAACTCACCTTCTCACAAAAGCCGAAGGACGGAACTATGAGAAGCGGAGAGATTGTATTCCAGCTCGACGGAAAAGACTACGAAACCAAGCTCGCGCTGTCACAATACGATTATGACTACGCTGAGGATGAAGTTATTACACTTCACAAAGCCACCAAGGGCAAAGGTGTGAACATCGTGATTCTCGGAGATGGTTTCAGCGCCAAAGACATCAGCGAGAACAAACTGATGAATGCCATGAACAAGACTTATGAGCATTTCTTCAGCATCCAGCCTTACAAGGCATATAAGGATTATTTCAATGTCTATACAGCCGTCCCTGTTTCACCTGAATCAGGTGTCGGAACCGTAAACACCATCGTGAACAACCGCTTCAACACAGCCACCAACGACGGTGTCACAAGAAACGGAAATGATGATTACTACGAAGTCATGCAGTACGCCTGCAAGGCACCTACAGTAAATAACGACAATATCAACAAGACATTGATCATAATGATTCCGAATACGGAAGATTATGGCGGAGTCACTTACATGTGGGACGACGGCTCGGCGATAGCGTATTGTCCTATGAGCGATTATGGTTATCCTCTCGACTTCCGCGGTGTCATCCAGCACGAGGCCGGCGGACACGGATTCGGCAAGCTCGGTGATGAATATATTTATCACAATGCGTTTATCCAAGCCTGCGGATGTACTTGCTGCCCACATGCTTACGAGCTGATGTCGGCGCAGTCGAAAGGATGGTTCCAGAACTTGTCACTTACCGGAAAGATGAGTGACGTTCCTTGGAGAAACTTCATTTTCCATGAGAAGTACTCAGGTTTCGTGGATATTTTCGAAGGCGGTTACATGCATAGCCGTGGAGTTTTCCGCAGCGAGCAGAACAGTTGTATGAATAATGAGATTCCATATTACAGCACCATCAGCCGTTATGAAATCGTGAAGAGAATCATGGAATATGCGGGTGAACCGTTCAGTTTCGACAAGTTCGTGGAAAACGACATCGTGGAAGCTGTTGCAGAAACTGCAGCCACAAAGGACGGCAATACTGGAATGGATTCACGTTCAGCTTCCATGAATTCGCATGAGCCGGTATTTATGGGTGAAAGGAAAACCTTAAGATAATCAGAACGTTATGAAAAGAATTATATACATAACAGCTGTATTGGCAGCATTGGCAGGATGCTCTAAAAGTAATCCTGGGGCTGACTCGTCGGACGAGATGCAGTTCATTCCGGCGATGCCGGGGACTAAAGCGACCGACAATGCTTTCGAGGATGGGGACAAGATCGGCGTTTTCGCGGTCGCATACGAAAACGGCAAGCCTGCTCCTCTGCAGATTGCCGGAAACTGGGCGACGAACGCCGAGACTACTTTGAACGGGTCCAAATGGACAGTCTCCCCTACCGTCTGGTGGAAGAAAGAAGACGTAAAATATGACATTTACGCTTACTATCCTTTCGATTCCGAAATGGAGTCTGTAGATGATTATGAATTCGAAGTGCTTCAGGATCAGAGGGATAAAGGATTCACCAAGAGCGACCTCATGTGGACGAAGACGTTGGGCATTTCGCGCACAGAGACCGGTGTTCCTCTTAATTTCAAGCATAAACTCTCCCGCATTGACATAAACCTTATCAAGGGCGAGGATTACGAAGGGGAACTTCCTGCGACAGCGGAAGTCAGGGTGCTGAACACGGTGACGAGAGCGATTCTGGATCTGGAAAGCGGTGATGTCCAGAAGGATCCTTATGGAACGGAGAAGACCATTCTGGCGAAAAAGACGGGACTCGGCAAGTATTCGGCGATAGTCGTTCCGCAGAAATTGCTGAACCAGGTTCCGATTTTGGAAATTATTGCCAATGATGTTTCTTACCTTGTGAATTGGCGGTTCGTATTCGAATCGGGAGTCAGGCATACGATAGACGTTACGCTGTCGTCTGACCCTAACAAGGTGGTAATCAACATCGGAGGAAAAATAGAAGGTTGGATATGAAAACGAAGGTGCGCATACTACTGATGTCGTTGGTTCTCATGTCGACAGGGTGTACCCGGAACGTTACTGTTCCGGAGCAGTATGTCGCACCTGAGTTTTTGAGAATCGACTACGACGTATATTCATTGGCAAACGTCTATTATGTGACACTCTCGGCAGCATTGACCTCCACCAACGGGATCGAAGAGGCGGGGTTTATGATAGGAACGGACGAGACTACGATGAGTTATATGTCAGCCGATGTAGGAGATAAGATATTTACACTGAAAATCAGCAACTTGCAGGCCAATACAGAGTTCTGTTTCTACGCTACGGCAGGCAACAGCATAAATGAAATCAGGTCGGAGCTGACAAGATTCAGGACACCGAAACCGGGCGAGACTGCTCGTCCAAGTATTCCGGATACTCCGAGCACACCGGATACTCCGAGCACACCGGATACTCCGAATACCCCTACAACGCCTGAAAATCCTGGCGATACACAGCCTGCCAAACCTCTTCCGCCACCTGAAGGAACTGGTGTTGTGGTCAGCGACGCTAACTTCAAGACCTATCTTCTCGGGTTGTGTGACAGCAATAAGGATGGCAAGATAGAGTTATCTGAAGCCAAGACTGTTACTTCTATAGATATTTGCACTGATAATGTCACGACGTTGGACGGCATACAATATTTCGAGGGCGTAAAGACATTGACCTGCAACGGAACGGTCTGGAAGGGGCAGCTGAAAGCATTGGCGCTCAACGCGAATGCGAGCCTGGAGAGATTGGAGTGCAACTATAACCATATCACTTCCTTCGTGTTGCCGGCTTCGCTCAAGGAGTTTTACTGCAGGTTCAACACGGTGACGTCTTTCAATTGGGGCAATGCGACGCAGATCCGGAAACTGGACTGCTTCGGGAACAGATTGACCGTCCTCGACCTTTCCCCTCTCAAGGAACTGGAAGAGCTTACTTGCGGAATGAACAGTTTCAAGGAACTGGACGTGTCCAATAACCTGAAACTCAAGTTACTGGATTTGAGCGACTCCCCTACTCTCGAGACCGTGTATGTGGCGAGGGGACAGAAAATAGAGAATATTATCGCGGAAAACAGGATAAATTTCAAATTCATAGACCAAAAATGACGAAAATAATACCTGAACTGAATTATTTGCTTCGTCTTGTAGAGAAACATTATGGACGGCATCTGGCTACAACGACGGATTTCGAATCGCTTTCGGTGCTGATCGAGAGGGAAACCGGGGAATTGTTGTCGGCTTCTACGCTGAAGCGTTTGTATGGTTATGTGAGCATGAAGCCTGTGCCGAGAAAAAGTACGCTGGATATTCTCGCACGGTTCATCGGAAAAAAGAGCTATGACCAGTTCAGAGAAGAATTGAAAGACAGTACGGCTTTCTCATCGACGTTTTTCAGCCGGAAGACGGTGTACGCATCAGAGCTCAAGGACGGCGACATTGTTCGCATCGGATGGGATCCTGACAGGCTCGTCAAACTCAAGTATTTGGGTAATAACGAGTTCGAAGTGTTGGAATCGTTGAACTCTCAGTTGCTTGCCGGTGACAAGTTCGAGCAGGTTTCTTTCATGATGGGATATCCTCTCTACATTTCCAGAATTTTGCGCGACGGAGAGTATACTCCGTCTTATATCGCCGGAATGCAAAACGGACTTAATCTTCTGGAGAAGGAATAGTTTCCTCTATCGCATCTGTAGCCTGCATGAATATCTTGTCTATGGAGTCGCCGTCGAGGTAATATTCATCCGGTTCCGGCTCCTGCACTCGTTTGTGTGCTGAGTAAATGCGTGTAAACCAGACCATTCCCAGCACCAGGACTGTTACGACGGCGGCATAGAATATCGGGCCTGGAGGCAACGGGTGGAACAATGCTTTATCGATTTCATCTACGCTTCTGTATCTTTTTTCCACTGCCCTGGCCATACATTTGCGCGCAACCCTCCTGTAAGTTCTCCTGCCGGACAGTTCCGACAGAATTACGCCCAACGAATATATGTCACTTCTATAGTCTGATTTCTGACAGGACAACTGCTCTGGTGAGGCATACATGGCCGTCCCGGCATTGCCCTTCAGAACTTGGTGCGAATCAGAGTCCGACAGGGAGAAGTCTATCAGTTTCAGATTGTTGCCATTATTGGTAATCAGAATATTGGCGGGTTTCAGGTCCCTGTGCACGACTTGTTTCAAATGGATGAAGCGCACGGCGTCCAGCAGTTGGGAGACGATTTTGTCGCAGAGGGCATCATCTTTTCGGCAGAGCTGCACATAGTCTGAAAGCGGACTTCCGTCCACCCATTCCATTTCTATGGCGAGACCGATTCCAGGGACCTCGCAAAGGTCATAGTATTCCCTGATATTCGGATGGTTAAGGCTTCTGCCTATCTCATATTCCTTGCGCAGCATCTCTTCACAGACGATGTCGCCTTTATGCTCTTCGTCCAATGTTTTCAGAACGACATATCGTCCTGATTTCAGCCATTTATATAAAACGAAGGGTCCTCCAGCCGACGGATTGAGCAATGTCGGCGCGGATGACGGCGCTGTCTGCGCATCATCTTCCATGCCGAAGAATCCCGATATGCCTGTACTGTCCATTACCATAGTATTGTTCAGATACGTTGTGGCTTTCTTACATTAGTCCGCTCAAGTTTCGCAAATTGCCTAACTTGCTGAGCGCAAACGCTTATTTGAGGGTTATCACTCGTTCGAAGGCTGTAAGCCCCACGCACATTTTTTGCTCACGATACCCTCTCCCTAAATCCCTCCCCTCGGGGAAGGGACTTACTTTCGCCCTCGCGGGCTCTAAAAGCGGTGTTTCGCACTTGCGAAACTTGAGTATTTTATCAATATGCGCACTGGCATTGACCTTAACCAGCTCATGCGCGATCAGGTTAGACAAGAAAAAATGGATGGACGAAGCCATTTTCCGGCAGCGGAACAGGGTGGAATTCAGCGGTGAATATGTGACGAAGGACACGGTGGTGGCACCTTTCCGGAACTTATGCCTGCAGACGTCTTTCTCCGACTACGAGATCGTACAGTCGGATACATATAAGGTATCCATTTATGTTCCAGAGGATTTTATGCAGTATATCGATTTGACAAGTGACGAAAAAGGTGGCCTGTCAATACGTGCATCTTTGGACAACTCCAGAATTTGGATAGTACCGGAAGAAACGAAAATCACGGTATATGTTCCGTCCTTGGAAGCGTTGAGTGTCAGCGGTTCAGGCGACGTCCGATGCCGACGTTTCGAGAACCCTGGAGAATTGGCATTGACCATATCCGGCTCGACAGACCTGAAGTTCGATTTTCTTTCGGCTACGGGACTCAGCGTGAGTGCGGCCGGTTCTTGTGATTTGGAATTCGGAATCCTGCAGGCAAAGACTGCCGATATGGCTCTTGCGGGCAGCGGAGACATCGAAGTGTCTGACCTTCAGGTTAATGCAGTTAGCGTATCTGTCGCCGGCAGCGGAGATGTAGAGCTCAGGGGACATGCGGAATCCGCGAAGTTTTCTGTCGCCGGAAGTGGTGATATCAATGCTGCAAAGCTCAAATGTCCTGCGACTTCTGTCTCTGTGAAAGGCAGCGGCGAAATCAAGTATCAGGATAAGGACGGCAATGTACTCCGGACGGAGAAATAAAAAAAAGAGCTTCGGGTTTTGGAAATCAGGAATTTTGTAACTAAATTTGCAGTCTTGATTTGAAAAAATAGAACAAATTAAAATTTATAAGAAATGAAAAAAGGAATTCATCCCGAAAACTACCGCCTTGTAGCTTTCAAGGATATGTCAAACGACACAGTTTTCATCACCCGTTCTTGCGCCACCACAAAGGAGACTCTGATGGTCGACGGAGTTGAGTACCCAGTAGTGAAAGTCGAGATTTCTAACACCTCACATCCATTCTACACCGGTAAGGTTAAGCTCGTGGATACTGCAGGTCGTGTCGACAAATTCTACCAGAGATACAAGAGCAGACAGAAATAATTTCTGCACTGACATTCATAACGGAGACTTCTTTCGAGGTCTCCGTTATTTTTTTGTGGATTTTTCAGTGGATAACAAATTCTATTTCACGACTTTGAAGCCGCATTTCAGGGTTGCGTGGGAATCATGTCCCGCAAACACTTCGAAATCACCCGGTTCCTCTCCCCATATATTGTCCGCACGGAAGAACGAACGGCTTTCAGGAGTAATCTCGAACGAAACGACTGTTGACTCCCCTGCTTTCAAGTTCACTTTTTTGAAGCCCTTTAGTTCACGGACAGGACGTGTACGGCTTCCGACCACATCTTTCAGATAGAGCTGCACCACTTCCTCTCCGTCACGAGAGCCGGCATTAGTAACCTTCACACGGACATTGACAATACCCCCGAGCTTAATTTCAGGAGCCGAAACTTCGAGGTCGGAATAACTGAATTCAGTGTAGCTCAAGCCCTCGCCGAAGGCAAAGAGCGGCTCGTTAGGCGTCCTCAGGTAGCGGGAAACAAATTTCTCATCACTATCGGGCGACTTGCGTGGGCGACCGGTACTCTTATAATTATAGTGTATCGGAACCTGTCCGAGACAGAGCGGGAATGTCATGGTAAGACGGCCTGAAGGATTGTAGTCTCCGGAAACGACATCCGCAAGAGCAGCGCCTCCCATCGAGCCAGGATGCCATGTAACCAATAGTCCGTCAGCGGATTCCGTTTCTGGAGCAATCGTCATCGGACGACCTGTGACAAGAAGAATGACAACTGGCTTGCCGACAGACTTCACGGCATCGAAAAGGCTCTTCTGCGCAGAAGGAATGTCAATGTCGGTCATCGATGATGCCTCGCCGCTGCATGAGTTCGGCAGTCCCAATGTAATCAGGACCACATCCGAATTGCGGGCCGCAGCCACTGCTCTGGAAATACCGCCGTCGACCGGCTCGAAGAAATCGCAGCCACGTTCGCAAATCACATTTTCGAACCGCGCCTTGAGGCCATCGAAGAAACTGACTGCATTGTCCGGACGCACAAAAGCGTTCCACGATCCAATCATTTCGCTGCGGGAATCGGCTGCGGGTCCGATCAATGCTATCCTTGCGTTCTCTTTAAGCGGAAGTACATTATTCCGGTTCTTGAGCAGAACCATCGAACTTCTGGCAACTTTGCGGGATGCTTCCATATACTCAGGCAGGCATGTTTCCTTGTCCCATCTGCCTTCTCCCCCATATCGGAACGGATCATCGAACAAACCGAGCTTAAACTTGATATTCAGGACTTCACGACAGAGTTTATCTATCTGCTTTTCGCTGACACGGCCATCCCTGACAAGTTCTTCCGCGAACTTATAATAGTCTCCGTCTACCATGTCCATATTCAGGCCTGCGTTCAATGCCAGTTCTGCAGCTTCCTTTCCGTCTGCAGCAACTCTATGATTTACCATTTCATTTATGGCGTTATAGTCAGAAACCACGAATCCGTTGAATGCTAATTCATTACGAAGCACATCCGTAAGCAGCCACTTGTTTCCGCTGGAAGGAATTCCCTCAAAATCATTGAAAGAAGACATTACGCTCAACGCGCCGGCATCGATGGCGGCTTTATAGGAAGGAAGGTAGCGGTCGCGGAACATCATCTCTGACATATCTACCGTATTGTAATCCCTTCCGGCCTCAGGTCCGCCATAAGCGGCAAAATGTTTCACGCAAGAAAGTATGGTATTGCCGGCAGAAAGGTCGTCTCCCTGATAGCCGCGCACCATGGCGGCGGACATCTGTCCAGAAAGATATGGGTCTTCTCCAGAGCCTTCTGACACTCGTCCCCAGCGAGGTTCTGCTGAGACGTCACACATAGGTGAGAATGTCCATGCTATACCGAATGCTGATGCTTCGGCAGCTGAGATTCTTGCAACAGTTTCTGCAGCTTCCGTATCCCAAGAACATGATATTCCGAGATTTTCAGGAAAACCTGTCCTTGCTCCATGTATAATGTCGTGGCCGAAAAGAATAGGGATTCCAAGACGTGAGCTATCGACAGCAAGCCTCTGGAATTCAATGAGTTCTTCAGGACTAGAGACATTAAGAAGAGAACCGCATTGTCCTTCTTTTATCACGCTCTTCACATCTACCGGGCTGCCGTCAGGTCCCGTAACGACAGAGTTTGTCGGCACGAACTGGTTCAATTGTCCGATTTTTTCAGATAGAGTCATCTTGGACATGAGCTCGTCCACCCTTGCATCATTGACATCATTTTCTTTGCATCCTGCACACAGCGTGAGCGCAGTCAGCATTATCAGAGACTTTTTCATATAGTTATTTTTGGTTTCTCGCAAAGTTAACAATCTGAGGCGAATGATGCAAGAAATGATACGTAACATGGTCGCGCCAGGAGGTCGGACTCGTCCGCTCGCTCAGGTGCTTCGCAATTCGCTCTCCGGGCATCCTCCGCCGACCAGCCAGACACGTTGTCGTGTTGTAAATTTGTCCAGTGAGTCTGTTACATAAATAAGGGGTGCGTCCAAAACGGACGCACCCCTGTTAGGGTATGTGCTATAGAATTGTTAGAGCATGTATTATGGCTCTTAGCGCACAATAAAATCTGCAGTACCGCGTACATCATCGGAAGCGGCGGCGAAGTATGCGGTGAATTTGTGGCCGGAATCCAAAACCCAACTATGCGTATCGGCATTGAAATAAGCCAAATCGGAAACTGGAATTTCGAACTTGACGGTCTTCGTCTCTCCTGGGGCGAGGCTCACTTTCCCGAACGCCTTCAACTCCTTGGTCGGGCGCTCGAGCAGCGGATTCTCCTCACCTATATAGAGTTGCACGATTTCCTTTCCGTCACGCGAACCGATATTCTTTACCTTTACGGACGCCTTCAAGACCCCGTTTGCCGAAACCTTCGAACTGACATTGACCTCACCATACTCGAACTCGGTGTAGCTGAGGCCATGGCCGAACGCGAACAGCGGGCGGATACCTTTGGTGTCAAACCAGCGGTAGCCGACGTAGATGCTCTCTTTATAGTGGACGTCTTTCCCGCAGGTGTAGGCGCCGAGTGCGTGTGCAGGGGAGTCTTCGATTCTTACAGGGAAAGTGAACGGCAGTTTTCCGCTAGGATTGACCTTGCCGAAGATTACATCGGCGATGGAATTGCCGGCCTCGGAACCGCAGAACCAGCACTGGGCGATAGACCTTACCTGTCCTATCCATGGCATGGCAACCGCATTTCCGCTGACGAGACATACTGCGAGATTGGGGTTTGCTGCGGCAAGTGCTTCGATGACTGCATCCTGGTTGTATGGGAGGCCGTATGCGATTCTGTCGGCACCTTCGCTGTCCTGATGGTTGTCCTTGTTGAGACCGCCGAAGAAGAGGACAACGTCTGCGTCTGCGGCAGCTCTGGCAGCATCTGCTATAAGTTGCTCAGCAGTACGTGATTCCGAAAGATCCTGGCCTGAAGTTACGCCATTGTATGAGTTGGAAGTACTTCCTACGTAACCTCTCTCATAGATGACTTCCGCATTGTTTCCGACAGCGGCCTGGATACCTTCGAGAGGAGAAACCTCATGTTTTACTTTCAATGATGAAGAACCTCCGCCGACTGTCATCATCTTGATGGCATTTTCTCCGACGACGAGAATCTTCTTTGCAGATGCGAGATCTACAGGGAGAACCTTGGAACCGTCAGCGGCAGCGTCGTTTTTCAGAAGTACGATACCGTCTGCGCCGATCTGGCGTGCGGCTGCCAGGTGCTCAGGTGAATTGATGGAACCGAAAGGCTTTTTGCGATTCATGGCCGTGCGGAAAATGAGCTTCAGCACGCGTCCTGCCTTGTCGTCGAGAGTCTTAAGTGAAGCACGGCCGTCGCGGAGACGCTCGAGGTACGGGTCTGCAAGCATGTAACTGTCGTAACTGGTCTTACCCTTGGTGGTGAGTCCGTCTGTCCATGTACCATATTCAAGGTCAAGTCCATACGCAGCTGCCTGGTCAGGGTCACAGGCACCGCCCCAGTCGCTGATTACGGCTCCGTCGAACTTCCATTCGCCTTTCAGAACGTCATCCAGAAGGTACTTGTTGTGGCAGAGATGCTGGCCTTTATATAGATTATATGAAGCCATAATCGACCATGCGTCGCCCTCTTCTACACCTTTCTTGAATGCAGGCAGATAGATTTCATAAAGCGCTCTATCGTCGACATCCACGTCAGCCGTATGGCGGTTGCATTCCTGATTGTTCAGAGCGAAATGCTTCAGACAGACAGCCACGCCATTCTTCTGAACTCCCTGAATATAAGGAACGCACATCTCGCCGGCGAGGAACGGATCCTCACCCATATATTCGAAATTACGTCCGTTGAAAGGAGTTCTGTAAATGTTGACTCCCGGCCCCAGAAGAACGTCCTTCTCGCGATATCGGGCTTCCTCGCCGATGCTCTTGCCGTAGAGTGCCGAAGCCTCCTTGTCCCATGTTGCCGCCAGGCAGGTCAATGCCGGGAAGGCGGTGCAGGAGTCATTGGTCCAGCCGGCCTGGTCCCACTCGTCCCATTTTACTTCCGGACGTATACCATGAGGGCCGTCGGTGCACCATAATTCAGGGATGCCGAGGCGTGGAACTCCCGGTGAAGAAAATTTACTCTGAGCGTGGAGAATGTTCACTTTTTCTTCCAGTGTCATTCTGGATAGCGCATCAGCGACGCGTTCGTCGATGTTTTTGGTTTCGTCCAGATACACAGGGGTAGTCTGCTCAGCTGTGAAAGACGAAAGAGTTATGAGTCCTACAGCTAAGATTGTCAAGAGATTACGCTTCATCGTGTGTTGTTTATGTATATTAAGATTACTTTGTGATTATTATCGTGAGCGTAAAGATAATACTTTTCACTGAATAATCCGCTCTGTCGGCTGCCGGCGTCGGAACTCAGGACGCGAATTGCGAAGCACCTGAGCGGACGAGTCCGAGCTCCTGGCGCCACGTCACATTATATATGTTTATATTTGCAACCCCAATCTAACGTTAAAAAAACACATTCTACAGCGCATACAAACGAAAAAGGGATGCATCCCAAAAGGACACACCCCCTAAAATTTTTATTTCAGACTATTAACTAACCATTAAAACCAGGTTAAACAGCCGTCAAAAATTATGTTTTCTCCTATTAAAGTACTGACATAATAGCACCTACGAGAGCAAGAATAGCGTAGAACTCAGGAAGAGCGGCGTAGATGAGGGTATTGGTCATCACGCTATGTCCCTGGCTCTCACCTACAATACCATTGGCACAAACCTGACCCTGGCGGATAGCTGAGAAGAGGCAGACGAGACCTACTGCGAGACCTACACCGAAGAGCTTTGGTCCCATCACTGCGAAATCAGGCTTGAAAACCACCAACCAAAGGAGGAATCCTACGAAACCGTAAAGACCCTGGGTTGCAGGAAGTGCAGAAAGAATCATATAAGTAGATGACTTCTCAGGATTCTTCTTGAGAGCACCCTCAGCTGCATTGGCAGCAATTGTAGTTCCGTAGCTGGAACCGATACCGGCGAGACCGAGCATAAGGCCGAGTCCGATATAACCAAGAATTTCGTTCATAGTTTTAAATTATTTTATTTGTTATTATTCTTTTACCAAAGGGTTATATTTAGCTCCGGCACCCTCATATCCGGAATTCTTAAAGTACTCCACAAACGTAAGACGGAGCGGATGTACGAACGCACCCAGGCATGACATAGCCAGATTCAGCACATGGCCGAAAATCAGGATCACTATGCAGAACACCCAGTTCACTACAGGCACAGGGATGTCGAGAATCATCGTTCCCATGATGTTGAACGCATTTCCGAGCATACCTCCGGCGAGGCCGAGGGCATAAAGACGGATATAACTCAACACGTCTCCCAAGAGACCGGTAGCCATATTATACGTATCCCAGAGACCTGAACCGATGTTCATCAGCGGATTACGTCCAGGAGTATTGAAGATGAAAATCGCGAGTCCACTGACTGCGGCCAATGCGATGATCACCCACTTGAAAGCCTCAGCAGAAAGCACTTCCATCATACCGAGAGATATCACGATGATACCGCCCACGATGAGAGTCGTCCATCCCCAAGTAGAAATCGTCTTGCCGAAACCGAAACGCTTCGTGAAGTTTATCGTCTTGATAATCATGGCAAGACAGATATGAATCACACCTATTACGACAGCCAGAACCATCTGCACAGGGAATCCTGCTATCTTTCCGTCAGGGAACCATCCATCGATGCACAAAGCCTTCAACCATTCAGGTGCCCAAGACGCGCTGAGGATACTCATTCCGAAGAACGTACCCAAGAACAGGCCTACAAAGAATGTCATTCCGCCGAGGAAACCGATAAGTCTGTACATCTTGCCCAGACCCGTATTCTGCATCTTCAGTTTCATGACCAATGCGATAAGCATAAGCAAAATACCGTATCCGGCATCGCCCATACACATCGCGAAGAACAGCATGAAGAAAGGTCCGAGAACAGGTGTCGGGTCGAACTCATCATATACAGGCATGCCGTACATTCCGGTCAGCACCTCGAAATTCCTCGCGAACCAGTTGTTATGCAACTTGATAGGAGGATTGTCCTCCTTAGTCGCAGCCTCCGCCGTATAATAGATTCCGAGGTCGTCGAACGCCTTGCGGAGTTTCTCGTCATCCTCAGTGGGAGCAAAGCCCGTGAACACCGTAACATAGCCATTCACAGCCTTTTCCGTAGCCACCTCAGCGAAATAAAGATCGAGCTGACTTAGTCCGTCCTTGTAAATCTTTTCGATTTTTCCGGAAAGACTCTTCAGATTACCTATAAGTCTCTGCTCTTTATCCAACTCAGCCTCGAGCTCAGCCACCGCCTTTTCAGCCTCATTTACAGACCCTGTCGGCGCAGAAATCGGCTCAATAGGGAATGTATATTCACCTGAAACAGGAGCCACAGTCACGAAGAAAACATTCGTATCTGTCTCACTGATAATCTGCAACGGCTGAATCTCAGACCATGCAGCCTCGAATTTCTTCTTCGGACAACTGTAGAAACGGACCTTCAGCCCCTTGGACTCCAGTTTCTGAAGATCCTCACTGC
>OGDF01002713.1_pt1 | contig 23224 bp, 24 predicted proteins | sample 1570141 | NCBI WGS metagenome assembly OGDF01 (sample SAMEA4370581, study PRJEB24528) | human gut metagenome | reverse complement strand
CGGTGGTGTGAGAGGACACTGAATAAAATAATTATTCGGTTCCTACTCGATTTAATTTTAAAAAGTATTCGAGAGATTATAAGTTGTTGCTTTACTAATTTTATTTGTATTCCTACAACGCCATATTCTTTTTCTTGTTCATGTGTATAAAATTTAAGCATAGATTGTGTTTTTTCTTTTCTAATGGTATTTTTTTATATATTCATTTGATATATATTTTAAGTTTTCTACGACTTCTTTGTATGCTTTTGCATAATTATCTTTCACTTTACTTACCTCGCATTAATTTATATTTCTATATCAAAAAAGCCAAACATCTTTTGTTCAGCATTTTTATTAGTTGGCACGTTAAGGTACCACGTTTGCAAAAAATATAATTCTATTTGTTTAATATTTTATAATATAATAAATTATTTATCAATGTTTTTAAAATATTTATTTAATATCAATTCAAAAGCTTTTTTTACATCTTTCTCTTCTGTTAAATTAATACCTGTATTTTTTATTTCATTATACATATTTTCTTTTGCTTCATTAATTTCATTTAATGATTTTCCTTCAAAATTTTCAACATTTTCATATTCAATTAATGTTCCTAAATTTTCAACATCTTGAAAAGCATATTCTATTTTATCTTTACTATACACTAATACTTTATATCTTACTCTTATAAGTTCTTCAAATTCCAAATGTTCAAATAAATCTTTAGCTTTTTCTAAATCACTACAATCTAGATTTATTTTTTTCTCTGATATAACATCTCCCTTTTCATCAAACTCTTTATTTTTATACGTAATCTTTTTTATTTCTTTATTTTCTAATTTTAGACTTCTTAATAGTACAGATTTCTTTAAGATATTTTGAATATTATTTTCATTTAACTCTTTAAGTTTCGATGTCATATAGATATCATCTATTTCACTTTCTCTGATTTTTTCAAATCCTTGCATTTCTAGCTTTCTTATAGCCTCTTGCATTCTTTCATTTAATCTTACTGTTATTTCAATTTGTTTCATAATATAATCACTCCTCGTATAATATGTTTATAAGATTTATTTAATATAAATTTTATAAACATATTCTTTCTTTTATATTTAAATAATCTTTTTAATTGGGCTATTCTTTAGTGCAATCTTATTGAATATAACTTAAGGCAAACTTTTATCCCTCCTGCAAACCGTAATTGAATATTGTTCGCATAGATTGAAGACTATTGAAATGATTATATAACAAAAAGGAGAATTTTAAAAGTAAAATTCTCCTCTTTTCTCCAAAATTATTTGTTTTTAAATTTTTTCTATTGATTTAATAATAATTCTCATACCATTAAAATCAATTGTCTCATTAATATGTTTATCAATAAGAGCTTTTGCCATTGGTGCAGCTGCTGATATTATATCATTATCCAAATCTGATTCATTATCTCCTAAAATAGTTAATGTTTCAGTTTCTCCATCAATATCGATTACAACCTTTGATCCCGGAATAACTCTTGATCCGTCAAATAACTTAAAGAATTCACATTCTTCAATTATCATGCAATCATGCATTCTTTTATAAAGTTTTTCCTTTTCAGCAGGTAATGTATACATAGCTTTTACACGCAATTCCATAAATTCAGGATTTTCTCTTAAATCATTATCCCTTTTTGCACTTTCTCCCATCTTTCTTTGTATATCAATTATTTTTTGATCCATTAATTGATATTCTTCACAAAGTTTTTCATATCCTTTTTTAGAAATCAATTCCATATAGCATTCCTCCTAATGTTGTTCATCTCTAAGTTGTTTTCTTACTTTAATAAGAATTTTCCCATAGTTGTTTTGTCCATCATTGTTTGGTCCACACCCCCAGTAATTCTCTTTAACCGTTGCCTCAACAATTTCTGCATTGCCAGTATCTAAAAGTTTTTTCAAAATATCTTCATTTTGCTTAAACTTAAAATATACCGCCTCATACATTACATCTTGTTTTATTTCTTCCCAATCACTTCTTAAATTAAGATTTCTATCTCTCCCAATTGTAGAAGCAATCTTTGGAGTTTCAGCATTGGCAATTTTCAATCTTACCTCAGGCTCAAAAAATTTTTGAGCCTGATAGTAATGTTCAGATGTTTTCCAGTAGATGCCATCTTTGAAAAAACCGTGATTCGAATACGTTGCTAAATATCCGTATTCTCCAAATTCCTTATAGAATTTTATTGTTTTCATTTTAATCTTTCTCCTGGTACAAGATACATTGTCTTCAAGTCACTTGATGTGTAAATTTCATCTAAGGCTTCTAACTGAATAATTTTTCTTTCAGCTACCTGACCTCTAACACTTGCAGTGTCATACATATTAAGTTTTTCAATAACAACGCTATTTCCATAGTTACAACTAAGTCTCCAAGAAACTCCTTCTTCTTTCATTTTACTATTATACATGCCATAATTTCTTTCGTGAATTGGAGTCAATGACTCATTTTCCTTATTTGTCAATCCCTTAAATTCATGAATCGCTCTTCCAAGATTGCAAATAATTCCTGTATCAATAGTAAACTCTGAATCAAAGAAATTCTTTGCAGGATACCCTGCAATCTGAAGAGCAGAAATGTATGCATTTACCATAGGCAAAACTTCTTCTGTTACATAATCATACTTATTCTGCTGTCCATTTGTCTTGTACTTATTAGCAGTCTTTCTACAAATATTCAGTACGTTATAAACATCACTCCAAGTAGCATCTTCAATTTTATCAAGACTCTTCAATCCTTTAGTCTTTTTAAATTCAATAATACTATTTACCAAAAATCTTTCTAAAACCACATAACCAGAAGTTTCTCTGATTTCTGTTCTTGGATAAATGCACATACCATAGTTTCCATCTTCAGTTATACTGGGATTAATTGCATAGTATTCACCTTCATAATTACTCATAAGATAAATATCTGAAATTTTATAATCCTGTAAACTTCCAATAATGAACTTGTGACATGTTCTTTTAAGCTGTTCAACTGTTTCAAATGCCTCATAAGTTTCAATGCTATAAAACTCTGTTGCATTCTCAGTTAAAATAATCTGATGATTGAATGGATCTTTGATATGTGCTTCCCTCATTTCAACATTACACTGTTTAGAAATAAATAAGTAATTTCCTACACAGATAATCTTGTGATTTAAAACTTCAGTTTCAAATACTCTTTCAATTTCAACTAAAGGCTTATATCTAAGCTCTACACACATCTTTCTGCTCCCTGCACCACTCAACTCATAATACGGCTTATAAATTCCTAATAAATTTGCCATATCAAGTGTGTAATCAAACTGACTATATGTGGCATTTTTACTACACCATCCAATTTCATAAGGAGTAAAAGAAAGTCTAACTCCTCCAAGTCCATCTTCATGAAGAAGATTAATTCTTTTATGCATATCATTTAGTTCTTCATTATACCTGCTATAACTAACAGTTGAAATCCTGGTTGTTACACCTAATTCTTTAAATGCAAGTCTGATAAATAAATCTAAATATGGGTAATTTCCAATATCATTATCAAGATATGGAAAAATTACTCCATTTCTATGTTCATATCTATCATATGTTATCAATGAATAATCTTCTTTAATCTGTGGAGATGCATACTTTAAAGCTGCAATAATATTTCTTATTCTCCGTTCTTCCCAGAATTAAACTCTTGCATTTGCAGTTTTACTACAAATTTCACATGCATTTAAACATCCAATCTGTGGCTGAAAATGTCTCATTTTTGAGAAAAATTCTTCAGGCATTTCTCTAAATTCCTTTATTAACTTTTCTCTTTCATCATAATCCTGCTCACAAAGTTCCACTTCATCTGTTAAAAGATACTTACTCTTACTCATAATGCCTACCTCTTTCTTTAATTATTTTAAATAAATCTTTAACATTTTCCTGAACATCTAAGCTATCGTTATTAAAAACAATAGTTGGACCATTTTCTAAACCCAGAAAATAATCAAATTTCTTATTAAATTCTTCTCTTTTTTTGCTGTCATCTAATACTTTATCAAGAATTGATTTCCCCCTTTCTGTGATACGCTTTTGTCTTGTTTCTTCATTTAACTTAACAAAAATTGTCAAGTCAGGTTTCAAAATGTCATAGGTTTCATAATCAAGTTTGACATCAAGTCCTGCAACACTATGAGATACAACTGTATCAATAAGATATCTAACACAGTAAACATTATTTTCCTTATACTTGCCTTCTTTCTTTATTTTGTCTGACTCGCAAACAACAGAAGATAAATAGTACAAGTAATGTGCCATCTGTGATACTTCTCTTACTGAATTATCAATATTCTCTCTATTAGAATATTCTAAACTTGGTGTCCGAGTTATAGCAGAGTTTTTATCCATCTTATGCAATAACTCCGCAACTGTACTTGTTCCTGAACCATCAAGCCCTGTTATAACAATAAACATATCAATACCTCCATAAATTTTAATTAAAATATATGTTTATAAAGTTGACATAAGTATTTTATCATATATTCCTCATAAATTCAAGGTTTAATCATTTAATTTTCATTGTAAATCGTTTTTACATTCAAATAAAAGTTGTTTTTTTCTAGTAATACCAACTGTTTTATTATCTGAAATAAATTTATATGCAGTCAAAATTTCAGAAAATCAATTAATTATAAAATTGACTGCACATTGACTGCATTTACTTAAAGATTTATAGATTTTATGGAAGTTTTAGAAAGGCTGAAAAAGTTTAAATAAATTGTATGTAATACAGTAATAATCTGCATTTGCACATAAATGCAAAAAAAGAAGAACTCCTAAGAATTCTTCTAAATATGGTCGGAGTGACAGTATTAATAATCCCATAAACTTATTTATTTCTCAATGTTCTTTCACTTTATTTTTTATTCTAGAAATTTATTCTAGATTTTTTACATATCGTTACTATTTAAATAATCAATATATTTTTGCTTTTCTTTTTGTTGATAATAGTTATAAATATTACTATAAGTATCAATAGTTGTTTGTATTTTATCGTGTCCCATTAATGTTTGAAGTACTGGTAATGAAATTCCAGCCTCAATACATCTAGTAGCAAAGGTATGTCGCAAGCAATGTGTATTTACATCTCTTTTTATACCTATATTTTCACAAATTCTTTTAAATGAAGAGTTTATTGCTGTTGTTGTAATAAGATTTCCATCATCTTTACAAAATAATAAATGCTCTTTATTTAATTTTATTGATTTAGAAATTTCTATTGCTTGTTGCAAAGAAGATTTATATAATTCATTTATTTCAACTGTTCTAGTACCATTTTTAGTAGTAGAAGTATTTGAATTGTGAATTATTATTTTACCTTTTTTATCTTTGCTTAATATTTTATATATTTTAATTTGTTTACTTTCAAAATCTACATCATCAATATTTAATGCCAAAGCTTCGCCAACTCTGACACCAGTATGAAGTAATAGAAGAAATATATTCTTGTATTTAACATTATTTGCTATAATATATTCTTCAAATTTCTTTTGTTCTGCAAATGTTAAAGCTTCAATTTGTTTATCAGCTTTTTTGCTTTTAGGTTTTTCAATTGGATTTATACCAGAAAAGAAATTTTTTGTTATATACATATTATCAAGTGCATATTCAAAAATTCTTCTTATCATTGTAAAATCTTTCTTTATTAATGAATTTGATTTAATTCTTTCATCTTCTAAAAATTTTTCTATTTGTTCTCTAGTCACTTTTTCTATTGAGATATTTGCAAATTTATATGCTTTAATTCTATTTAAGGTACACATATTAGTGTTATATGCATTGCCACCAATTTTACCTTTCCTACATTTTGAATCTTCTAACTCTTGACCTATTCCTGCAATAGTAACAGATTGTTTATCCAAATTGATTGGCATACCATTTTCTTTAGCATATATTTTGTATTTAAACATTTTTTCAATTGCTTCCTCTTCTGTTTTAGCAGTAAACGTTTTCTTAATCACTTTTTGTGTTTTTTGGTCTGTCCCAATAGTAAGAACTGCTTTTGATTGTGTTGTAAAATAGAATTTATCACAATTTTTTGTATCTTTACAATTTTTACATTTTTTACATTTTGATAAATCTTTTCTATTATTACAAATAGTTCTGTCTTTACATTTTTTACAAGTAGGGCACATATTTGTACCTGAAACTTTTCTAAGTTTTCTACAAATATATGTACCTGTTGTATATCCTTTTTGTTTCAATTTGTATTTCCTCCTCGTATTTAATAAAATTAAAGGAAATACCTTGCTAAAATATTAAAATTATTGTATAATTTGATTGGATGTTTAGAAAAGTATTTCCTAAATGTTTTGGAAGATTTAATGTGCTATATTAAGTCTTCCTTTTTTAATTATTTGTTTCTAAAACAACTTTGTGGCTTAAAAATTCATTTAAGCTATCTGCTTTTACCCAGAATTTCCTGCCAATCTTTATACTAGGAAATTCTTCTGAATGAAAAAGCTTTAAACATTTTTCTCTTCCAATGTGTAATAACTTACATACATCATCAGTTGAATAAAGTTTAATTTTTGGCTCATTATTTTCCACATATATCACCTCATTTCTTGACAATTCTATAGAATTATAGTATTATTTAAATATGATGTGAGAAATTCTATAGAGTTTTCATCTATTGCTATTATACAATCCATTTATATGATTGTCAAGACAATTTTACTAAAAAATGGAATTTTTCACAAAAATATATTTTGGAGGCTAAAAAATGAAAGAATTACCAGGTCAAAAATTTTTTGATGGTTTTTATATATGGTTTGATAAAAGCAAGAAAGAGGAATATTATGCAACACCACTATATCAATATAACACTGTAAGTAGTGGAAATTTTGATGATGGAAAGCAAAGTATAAAATTAAAGAAAAGTATATCAAAATCTAAACCTAGTAAAAAAACAGAGGCTTTAAAATATCCAGCATTTATATCTTTTCCATATTATGAAAATTTTGGGAATATGTTAGTTAAGTTTTTAAATGCTGATTTTACAGATTTTAATACTGCATATGATACATTTTTCTATGCATATGGATTTGAACTTTTAAAAGACTTTGCACCATATGAAGCTTTTAAAGGTAAGTTTGATAATGAAGTTGAAATGCTTGAAATATTAAAAGCTACATTTGATAGTGCTTATCAGGAATTATATGAGGCACAATATGATTTTAGACAATGTGTAAATTTTATATATAATTTAAAAGGAAATGATGAGTTAAAAGATTCTAAACCTTTATCTAAATTTATTGCTAGTGTCATAAAAAGAGAACATGACATTAATTGGTATCCAAAAGAAATTGACCTTATACTTGATAATTATGATCAAAAATATTTTGATTATCAAAGTGAAACATTAGAAAGTTTAGTAAAAAGGATAGATGAAGATAAGGATTTCGTGACTAGAAATAATATATATACAAGTCCATATTTGTTTAGCATTTTATTTGTTATATTAGAAAGAGTAGTAAGTTGTGAAAATATATCAATAAAAGAATGTCCTAATTGTGGCAAGTATTTTATACCTACATCTAGGCAAAGTGAAGTATATTGCGATTTTGAAAATTTAGATGGTAGTCCAACTTGTAGAGAAAAAGGGGCATCTGAAACTTACAAAAAGAATTTGGTAAGTGTACCTGGACTTTTAGAATATAGAAGAACATATCAAAAGAAAATTATGATAGCTTCTAGAAATAAAGAAAATAAACAATTAAGAGTAGATTTTGATAAATGGAAGAAAGAAGCACAGGCTAAAATAAAACTATATAAACAAGGCAAATTAAGTGAAGATGAACTATATAAATGGATGATAGAAAATAAATAAGGAGGGATTAATTTGAAAGTAAAATCTGATTATTTAATCTATTGTGATGAAAGTTGTCCTTTAGAACATGAACCTATAACATTATTAGGTGCAATAGGTTGTAGTTATGATAATAAAGAAAAGATATTTAGTGATTTAAGAGATTTAAAAAATGAATATTTTACAAATTCAAAGTATGAAACAAAATGGGTTAAAGTTTCTAAATCTAAAAGTGATTATTATAAAAAATTAATAGACTATTTCTTTAATAATGATGATATAAAAATAAGAATTTTAGTTGCTAAAAACAAAGATAAACTTGATAATGAAAAATACAATAATGGGGATTATCAAACATGGTATTATAAAATGTATTATTATTTATTAGATAGATTTGTATATTCGAATTATAATTATTATATGTTATACGATGAAAAAGATAAGTTTACTACATATAGGATGAATGAGGTAAGAAAAATAATTATAGATAAAAAAAGTTTTAATAATCAAGAGAATTTTGATTTTAAAATAAAACAAATAAATTCCAAAGAATCAGAATTAATGCAATTATTAGATGTTATTATGGGAGCAATTGGATATAAAAATAGAGGATATACTAACAAAAATTCAATCAAAGGCGAAGCGAAAAAAGAAATTGTTAGATATATTGAAGAAAAATCTTCTAAAAATTTATCTTGTAAAACTTCTCCATTCGAACCTAAATTAAATATATTTATTTGGGAACCAAGAAAAGAGGTAAGAGATGGAGTATAAATATCACGATATAAAAAAAGATAGTGTTGATTTAGAAGAGATAGTAAATATATCTAAAATTGAAAATGAGAAATTTGAAAATCAATGCATAAATTCTAAATTATTTAGTAAGGAAATTTATTTTTCTTCACATGAATTAGAAGGATATACAGAAGATTTTTGGCATATGTCTAGTTTAGAAAATAAAGATGAAAAATTTAAAAATACCTCTAGAAGATATTACAACGTAAAACCATGTAATAATACACCATATGTTAATAAATGTTCAAATTGTATTAACCATACTTTTTCTGTGAGATTAAAGAATAAAGCAAGAGATAAATGTGTATACAGGATGTCTACAATTGAAATTTTTAAAATAGTTATAGATAAGGCTAATAATTATGAAAATGAAGATAATATAAAAATATGGAAAGTTATAGATTATACTAGTAGAAGAACACCAGAAACTAATTTAAAGATAAGATTTCAACAAGGAATGGTAGATTATTTAATAATATTAAAAGAAACAGATAAATGTTATTTTTTTATAACAGCTTTTCCAGTATTTGAACATAGAGAAAAAAATATTTTAGATCAAGAATATAGCGCCAAAAGTTCTGAAAAAATAAAATAACGGCTGTCGCTTGCGACGCCGCGTGCCCTGATTACCCAAATGGTAATTGGAAAAATATAATATAACATGATATATATTATACTAATATATATTATGCAATAAACAAAATTTAATATACTATTTTACAAGAATATATCATAAAAAAATATAAAAATCAATAGTAATTCTTAAATTTTATAATATAATTTTAACATATTATGTGAACAAAGTCAAGAAAACATGTTCATATATATTGAACAAATATGTGAAAAAACATTTTTCCTTTCTATGGGGGTAAATTTCTTTAAAATTGATTTATGATATATAGTAAAATAAAGCTAAATATAGGCAACTAAACTAATAGTTGATAGACAATATTCGTGTTAAATGATATAATTTTTATGGTGATTGAAATATGAATAATAATAATTTTGGAAAATTTATTATGCAACTTAGAAAAGAAAAAGGATTAACACAGCAACAATTAGGTGAAAAATTATATATAACTGACAAAGCTGTTAGTAAATGGGAAAGGGGATTAAGTTTTCCTGATATAACTATTTTGAAATCTTTATCTGAAATATTAGAAGTTGATGTATCGGAATTGTTAAATTGCGAAAAAGGTAAAAAAGATAATATTGATATTCAAAAAGCAGTAGATGATGCTGTAAAAAAAATTGATAAAATTAGAAAAGAAAAAATAAGAAAAAAATTAATAATTATTAGTATATTAACAATAATTATTATAGCAATTTTTTATTTTAGTTTATCATATTATAGAAAATATCATCCAGATGTAATTGTTAATGGAGAAAATAGTTATACTATTGGAACATACGATATATCTGAAAAAGGACTTGATAAACTAATTAATATTATACAAAGTTCGGACAAGATGACTGAAAGATATACAATATCATATTTTGAAGCTAAAATTGATAAAAATGCCAAAATAGAATCTTTTACATTGTCACTAAATGCTTTTAATGTTAATAATGAATATGTTGGAAGAGTTGGCTATACATATAGAAAAAATATATTAAGTTATACACCTCCAACTAATGATAATTTACCTATTGTTATAGAATATGACGCAAATAGTAGCATAGAGTATATAAGTAATAGTATAAAACAAATACCTTTAAAGGAACAAATTAAGGCTAGTCAATTAAAAAACTATGTTATTAGGTACCAACCTAATACAATATTAGAAAGTGGAACTCCTATTTTTGATATGACAAATGGAATAAAGGAATCATTAAGTAAAGATGATTATAATTCTGGAAAAGGTGGTATAAGCGATGGAAATACTAATATAGTGATAAGATTATATGATGGTACAAGTATTGTATCAGAAGAACAATATTTGTATGTGTTTAATACTGTTGATAATAATATACCCAATAATCCAAATTATATGATGCAAACGGATTATTATATAAATAATGGAAATTTAAAATTTACTAGAGATTATGGCAATTCATGGATCAATACCGATATAACAAAAGTACAATTAGAAGAAACTTTAAAATTTTATAATAATTCTTTATCGCTTGTAACTAATAGTTGGTTTATATCAGAAAATGAAGATTTACCTATTGCATATTTTTATGGTAAACAACCTGTTCTTAAATTATCACTAGATAATGGCAATTCATGGGCTGAAATAAAATTTGATGGAGCTAGACAATTTGGAAATTATATAACAAGAAGAATAGTAGGTTTTACATCTAAAAACATAGGATATGTAGCACTTGGAACAGATTGGTCAACAAGTTTAGGGGAAAATAAAAAACTATATTTAACCCATGATTTTGGAAAAACATGGGAGGAAAGAGAATTACCTTTAAATGGCACTTCGAGTACATTAATAGATATATGTATGTACGATGAAAATGTAGGTATAGTAGCATTAGATAATAATATTGATATCAATTTTCCTGTAATATATGCTACAAAAGATGGAGGAAAAAGTTGGCAAGAAGTGAAATTTTCATATTTTAATCTTCCCGATCAAATACAATATCTTATAGACATAGATAGTATTGTTAAAGAAAATGATGAATATGTAATTACATTAGGTCAAGGCGAAGAGGGAACTTTAAAAGCTGTATTTAAAACAAGAGATTTATCAAATTCTTGGCTTTTTGTTGAAACTAGAAATAAAAATATTCATAAAGTAGGTTAAAGAATAGTTATGATATATTAAAATAATTTTTTAATATAAATTAAAGCAAATTTTAAGTTTATATAAGGAGGCTAGTATGCATACATATTTATTGTATTCGTTAGTTATAGTAATTGCATTAGTAACATTAAATTATATTATGCTTAAAAAAAGTAATTATTCAAAAAGTTTTGGCGTAATATCAATATTATACTCAATATTTCAAGTGATTTTATGCAATATATATTATGTATCATTAATAAATTCATCTGAATATTATATTAAATTATATAGTGAATTAACTTTAAATTTAAATAAAATTTTCATATTAGTAACGGTTGTTGAGTTAATAGTTTTGTTGATTTTGAAAAGTAAAATTAATTTTAAATTACACAAAATAATAACAATAGTTCTATATATTTCTACTACAATTTTTCTTATATTATTTAAAGGAATGATAATTTCAAAAACTATTGTGGACATATCTTTATTTGCATGGGTGTTAATTATTAATTATATAAATTTGATTAATATACCGATTTTATTTAGCAAGAAGTAATAGTTGCACAGAAAAAGATAAAATATTATAGAAGTAGACAGAAAGGTGGACAGAAAAATTATAAAACTACCCCAAAAACTACCATAAAAACTACCCAGAAAACTACCCAGAAAATTACCCTAAAAATTACTTAGAAATTCGTTTTAAAATTAGTATAATATAAATTTCTTCCACCAATAGTGGCAGAATTAACTATATAGCTTAGTTGAAATTTAATTTTCAGCTAAGTTTTTTTATTAAATTTAATAAAAAATACTTGACATTTTAATATTACAAGTGTAATATATAATTAATATTACATCTGTAATATTTTATAAGGAGGAAATAATGAAAGAAAATATACAAATATCAGAGGCAGAATTAGAAGTTATGAAATTATTATGGAAAAATAAGAAAATGACATCTCCAGAAATAGTAGAAGAATTATTAAAAACATCAGAGTGGAAAGATAAAACTATATTAACACTAATAAATCGTTTAGTAAAAAAAGGTGCAGTTAATGCTGAAAAAGAAAGTGGAAAAGCATTTTTATATAGTGCTAACATTAATGAAGATGAATATAAACAAGAACAAAGCAATAGTTTAATAAACAAATTATTTAATGGTTCTATTAGTTTAATGATGTCTAATTTTGTTAAATCAAATAAAATTAGTAATGAAGATATTGAAGAGTTAAAAAGAATTTTAGAAAGTAGGGAATAATATGGATATTTCAAATATTTTTAGTTCTGTAATAGAAATTTCAATAATATCTTCAATAATTGGAATTGTTATAATTTTACTTAGACAACTATTAAAAGGTAGAGTAAATAGTAAATGGATATATATTATTTGGTTTATATTACTCTTTAAATTATTAGTGCCAATTAAAATAGAGAGTTTAGTTAGTATTTTTAATTTTGCACCTGAATATATGACAGAAAATAATTATATTGAAAATTCTAAAATAGAATATGAAAATTTACAACAAGAATATAACAATTATATAAATGATAACATTGAAGAAAGTAATAATATAGTTGATAATAAAGTGTCTTATGAATTAAAACAACTAGAACAAGAAGTAAAAAAATCTAAAATAAAAAATAACATTTTAGAATATATAATACCAACAATATGGATTATAGGAACTATTATAATGATTTTATGGTTGATAATAACAAATATTATTTTAAATCTAAAACTAAATAAAAATCGTTATAAAGATGAAAGAGTAGAAAATATTTTAGAAAAGTGCAAAAATAAAATGAATCTAAAAAGAAAATTTAATATAGTAATTAATGATATAATTTCTACACCTGCTTTGTTTGGAATTTTTAAAGTTAAAATATTAATACCGAAAGAAATATTAAAATTAAGTGATGAAAATTTAGAATATATTTTACTACATGAATTATCACATTACAAGAGAAAAGATATATGGATAAATTATATATTGTTATTTATTCAATCTATACACTGGTTTAATCCAGTTGTATGGATATGTTTTAAATTATTTAGAAATGATTTAGAACTTGCAACAGATGAATATGCATTAAAATATTTAGATGAAAATAAATATAACTCTTATGCTAATGCTTTGTTGGAAACTTTGAGTATATCAATTAATTCAAAATTTGCACCTAGTTTAATTGGAATGGTAGATAATAAAGAAAATATAAAAAGGAGGATAATTATGATAAAATCTTTAGAGATATTTAAAAAGAAAAAAGTTATTATAACAATAATTTGTATTGTATTAATTATCGTGTTTAGTGTTGTTTTATTAACAACACCTAAAAAAGTAAATGGAAAAGATGAAAAATTATTGACACCATCAAATGCTGAAAATGGAGAATTAACAAAAGAAACTGAAATAATAGAGGAAGATATTAGCCTTAAAATTGCTAAATTAAACACATTAGATGAATGGAATGAGAATAATCATGAATATGATACTTTATTTGTAAAAGAAATATCTGAAAATCAAATTAAAGAAATAGATAATATAATACAAAGAGGAGAAAAGTTACTTGCAAGTGTTAGTTGGGCAAAAAAAGCAGATTATACGATTACATTTAACGATGATGTTAGAGAAGATATATATATAAGAATAGCAAAGGATGGAACTATTAATATAAATACTTCTAGAAAAGCTATGTCTGATTATACTATTTATGCAGAAGAAGATGTAATTTATATACTTAATTTACTAGGGCAAAAAAATGAATATGCAAGTTTACCTATAATTGATTTAAATGAATATAATAAACCTATGAATATATATTGGTATGGTGGTACAAAATTTGAACTTGGAACTTATGGCTGGAATACTTCAACAAATGGTAATTTATCAAATTTTGTAATTGCTGATTCAATTGCACCAGAAGAAATATTAAAAGATAAAAAAGCAGTAGAGTGGGTAGGAATTCAAGGAAGTTATATCTCTATCTATTCAAGAGATGAAGTTATTAATAAAAAATTACCAAAAGAAACAATAGTAAAATATAAAATATATAGTGTTAATGAAAGTGAAGATAATGCTCAGTATAAGGAAGCAACAAGAATGATTAACGGCTCATATTATTTATCTGAATTACCAATAATAAAAGGAGAATATATAGTTGAAGTATATATATCATTTGGTAATTTAAGTAATAATAATGCACATTATTGCATAAAATATAAATCTTAAAGTTATTATGATATAGCTCCTTAAATAAATTAGTAAAATCTCGCACCAATTGTGCGAGATTTTATAACCTTTAATTATTCTTTATAATCCCTAATTTATCAAAGTAAAAATAAGCATCTGTACCACCTTTAAAATACATTTCTTTTTCAACAATATATTGTAAGTCTATATAGAGAATTATAACTTTTGCTAGTAATTTAGATTCTTCAACAGATAATTCAGATTTTATAATATCATTACATATAATTTGTTGTATATTTGGATTGTTATCTATAATACTATACATTTCTTGTTTAATTCTTTTATATTCTTCATTATTATTTTGCAAATACATTCGCACACCATCTAAATGTTCTTCAAATGCATCACTACAATCATCATAAAATGATATAAATCTTTTTCTTTCATTCATAATTTTTCCTACCTTTCTAAATTATTTTCTTTACTTGTTTTTACTTTTAAATTAATTAACTTCATTAAATTAGTGTTAGTACCTGTTTCGTTTTGAAAATCTCTTAAAATTTGATTTTCGGACGAACTAGAAAATTTACTACAAACCCAAGATATAAAATTTTTGACAGTTGTTTTAATTTTATTAAGTGTATTTTCTAAAACATTAATTTCATTTTCTAATATATTAATTTTACGTTTTAATTTTCTAGTATCTATTTCGTGTAGTCTTTCTAATTCTTTAAAATCTAAATTTAACTTTTTATTCTCTTGAACAATTACTTTATTTTCTTCTTCATAAATTTTAGCTTTATCAATTAAATTAGTTTGTTTAGATAATTCTTTGTGTAATGAAATGTTATCTTTGTATAAATTTTGTATTAACTCATCTTTGGGCTTTATAATTTCATTTACTATCTTTTCATCTCTATTAAACATTACTTTATTAATCTCTTTAATATCTGGAACTTGTGGTAATTCAATTTTTATATCTTCTAATACTTTTTTAGTATTTTCAAAATTTGTTATTTCTTTATATTCTTCAACTGATAAATGTTCTCTTTGTGTTACTTCTGAGGCTTGTCCTCGTTCTAATTTAAATCCCTTTGAAGTAATATATTTATAGAATTTATCTTGTAAATCTTTATAGCTATTTTTACCTTTCCAAAAATCCCTACAAGATATTTTATCAATATTATTTCCTTGTTTATCTTTTGTATGAATAACAGGAATATATAGTAAATGCATGTGTGGTGTATCTTCATCTACATGAATAACTGCCGATATAATATTTTGTTTGCCTAGATTTTTGTAATTACATATAAAGTTATAGCTTTCTATAAAATATCTTTTTGTTTCTTCGTACCCTATTTCATTAAAGAAATCTTGGTCAGAAGTAAATATCATTTCACACATAATATTACTTGTAACTTTTATTTGACCTTTTAAATCATATTCTTCTTTTATTTTATCAAACTCTTTTATATAACTTAATTCATTTTTCTTTATATAATAATTTAAATCTGTTTTACTTGTATCTATATTTTTATTTGAATGATTTTTTGTTTTTCTTTCATTATGGGTATATGCTCCGATAGCTTTTGCCCTAGTTAATTTCTCATTTCTAATTATTGCATAGCTCATATTTGCTATAAGTACCTTTCTTTAAAATAAGAGAGATAAGTGCAACTTGTCTAACACACTAGACAAGTTTTTTACAAAACTTATCGTGTGGTAGGGAATACTCCCTTACAACCCTGCCTAAAAATTTTATTTATGCAAGTCATGCAAATAAATTTTTTAGGTTTCAATAAAAAGCATTCGCAATTTATTGAAAGGAAAGCTTCAGTTTAAAAAAAGTTATCACAATTTTTAAACTTTGCTTTTATGAAACTAATAGTTTCATACTTCCTTTTTAGGTAAACATAGTTTGACGTGAAATTAGATTAGCAAAAGTTTCATCGAAGTCTACTGTTGAATAATCCCTACTAAAAAATCTATTAGAGATTTTATTTGTAGTATTATTCATTGTTGTTTTTATACAAGTATTGCCTAAATTGTTATATAAACAAATCATAAGATAATTTGTTAAGTTTTTTATATTGCCACTGCTTTTTATTATATTTAATAATTGAATTAAGTTATCTTTTGTAATAAGTTCTAGTTTAGATAGTATTTTTGAACTAGATATATTAACTGCACCAACTTTTAAATTGTCAGCATAATATAATTTATTTATAACATCTTCTAAAATATATTTATATTCATTTTCAAATTCATATAATTTACTTTTTTCTTTAACTTCTTGAAGAGAAATAAATCCAGTTTTATTATGAGGATTGATAGAATAAGTATTGATAATATCAGTATTGATATTATTAGTATTGATTCCTCGTAAATTCTCCGATTCAACAATCGTAATATCTCCGATTCCAGAGTCGTAATTTTTACGATTCTGGAACTGGATATTATTCGCTTCTTGATATTTCATTTTTCCAACATATATTAAATTAGGTTTTCCAAGACCTTGTCTTTTCTCTTTAACTAGTCCGACATTAGTTAATTGTTTAAAAGCTTTAGTAACTGTCTTATCAGATAAATTTAATTTTTCTTGTACTTCTTCTCTTGTAAATATTAAATATATATTACCATTTTTATCTACCCAATTATGTTTTTGTGATAGAGTTAATCTATCAAGTAAAAATCCATATAGTATTTTACTATCTGAATTAAGATTGTCTTTATATAATTCATTTGAAAATAATTCTTGTGGTATTTGATAATATTTATGTGTTAGTACTTCATTTATTTTATAATATTCTATGTCTTGCATAATATCACTCCTTTCAAGCCTATCAAGACTTCATAGAAGTGAAAGAACACTTTATATAAATTCTAGAAATTTCTAGAAATTTTATTTTCTTAAAAAATGTTTCTAGAAACAAATTCTAGAAATTTTTTACCAGTTTTAAGAGGATTTTTCAAAACTGCACAAAAAAATAGTATCAATCAAATGGCTTGATTAATACTATTTCACATTATATTTAGTTCTATGCAATTCTATAAAAATTGCAAAAAAATGGTCGGAGTGACAGGGATCGAACCTGCGGCCTCATGGTCCCAAACCACGCGCTCTACCAACTGAGCCACACCCCGCTTCACCAATTACATTGCTAATTATAGCATTAAACATTTTAAAAATCAATACTTTTTTAATATTTTTATTAAAAATATTGACTTTATTTTAAAAAAAGTATAATATATATGTATATATTGTGCTATTTTTGCTAATTTATTAGCTTGGCTTGAAATTATAGAAAATATATTAATAAGGAGATCTATATGCAGGTATATTGTGGAACTGATATAATTGAGGTAGACAGAATTGAAAATGCAATAATAAATACAAAAGGATTTAAAGAAAACGTTTATACTAAAAATGAAATATACGATATAGAAAAAATAAGAGGTAAACTTAAGTATCAAAGATATGCCGGAAGATTTGCTGCTAAAGAGGCAATATACAAAGCTATGTCAAAAATTTTAATTGAAAATGGTATAAGTTTAGATTTTTGTGATGTTGAAATTGTAAATCAACCAGAGCTTTTGAAAAGACCAAAGGTTAATTTTTTTAATGAGAAGATTAATGAGATTATTAACAGATGTAATGTACAAATTGATATTAGTATATCGCATATAGAAAAAACAGCAGTTGCTACTGCAATAGTAAAAATAGATTAAGGAGATTTAGAATGAATAAAAAGTATTATATAACAACACCAATATATTATCCAAGTAGTACTTTTCATGTTGGCCATTGTTACTGTAGTGTAGTGGCTGATGCTATTGCTAGATATAAAAGGTTAAGAGGATATGATGTGTTCTTTATGACGGGTACGGATGAGCATGGTCAAAAGATTGAGAGAAAAGCAAAAGAAAAAAATAAAACACCTAAAGAGTTTGTTGATGAAATTGTTGCTGATACAAAAGATCTATGGAGGACTCTTGGAATATCATATGATAAGTATATTAGGACAACAGATGAAGAGCATGTTGAATGTGTAAAAAAAATATTTCAAAAGCTATATGATAGTGGTGACATTTATTTAGACTCATATGAAGGGTTATATTGTACGCCTTGTGAATCTTTTTGGACTCCAACTCAAGCAACAGATAAGAAATGTCCTGATTGTGGAAGAGATTTAGAACTTGTAAAAGAAGAAAGTTACTTTTTTAGATTGTCTAAGTACCAGGATAAGTTATTAAAGTACTATGATGAGCATCCTGAGTTCTTAGAACCTGCATCAAGAAAAAATGAAATGATAAAAAATTTCTTTAATAAAGGATTGGAAGATTTGTGTGTTTCAAGAACTACAATAGATTGGGGAATAAAAGTACCATTTGACTCTAAGCATACAGTGTATGTTTGGATTGATGCTTTATCTAATTATATATCTGCACTTGGGTATTTAAGTGATGATGATACGCTTATGAAGAAATATTGGCCTGCAGATTTACATTTGGTTGGTAAAGAAATATTTAGATTTCATTCAATAATATGGCCAGCATTTTTGATGGCACTTGATTTACCATTGCCAAAGAAGATATTTGGACATGGTTGGTTAGTTGTAGATGGAGCTAAGATTTCAAAATCGTTTGGAAATTATAAGGATCCAAGAATTTATATAAAAGAGACATCGGCTGATGCTTTAAGGTACTTTTTATTAAGAGAAGTAACACTTGGTCAAGATGGAAATTTCTCAGAAGAAATGTTCTTAGAAAAGTGTAACTCTGATCTTGCTAATGACCTTGGAAATTTAGTAAGCAGAGTAACTGCAATGATTGAAAAATATAACAATGGAGTAATTGTAAAAAGTCATATAGATAAGGTTAATGTTGATTTAGATCTAATAGATGTTGTACAAGATTCTGTTGGCAAAGTCGAATTATTTATGGATGATCTTAGAATAAGTGATGCTGTTAGTTCTATTTGGAATATTATTTCAAAGGCTAATAAGTATATAGATCTGACTATGCCTTGGGTTCTTGCAAAGAAAAATGAAAAAGAAAGGTTAGATCAAGTTTTGTATAATTTGGCTGAAACTATAAGAATTATAGGAGTTTTATTACAACCATTTATGATCGAAGTACCAGGAAAAATATTTGATCAGCTTGGCGTAAAAGATACACTTCAAGTGTGGGATAGTGCAAAAACATTTGGACTTTTAGAAGATGGTACTAAAGTTACTAAAAAAGAGAATCTATTTAATAGAATAGACTTAAATAAGGAGAATACTAAAGTGGAAGAAGTAGTAAAAAGTGAAGAGATAAAAGAAAAAAGTGAAAAAGAATATATAACAATTGATGAACTTGATAAAGTTGAATTAAAAGTCGGTCAGATTTTAAGTGCTGAAAGGATTGAAAATGCAAATAAACTGTATAAGTTAACAGTGGATCTTGGAAGTGAAAAAAGAACTATAGTGTCTGGACTTGTTAAATATTATACAGCTGAGGAATTAATTAATAAACAAGTTGTGGTAGTTGCAAACTTAAAACCAGTAAAACTAAGGGGAGTTGAATCTCAAGGAATGTTACTTGCTGCTGGTGATGATGATGTAGTAAAATTACTAGTTCTTGATAATAATTCGGGAACACTTGAAAATGGTTCAAACATACATTAGTATGTTTATATAGGAGGATGATATTATGGAAAAAATGGAAGATTATTACAAGGAGCCAAAGAAAAAGATAGATTGGCGTTATTGGTCAAGAGAGATTTTAGAAGTAATTGTGTGCTTTTTAATAGCATATGTAATATTTTTGATAATTAATTTCTTTTTCGGATCAATATCAGGTGTAAAACAAGTTTCTATGTTCCCTACAATAAAAGAAGGAGATAGTGTATTAATTCAAAGAGCAACTATATTTAAAAAGACTTTAAAAAGAGGAGATATAATTACTTTTGAGGCTCCAATAGATAAGGGATATTATAAAGAAGTAGCTGATAATGAAGTAGTTGCTGAATATAATAAATATAACTTTTTCTCTGGATTTTTATACAAGTTTGTAGGAATAGGTAAGGTTACATATGTAAAAAGAGTAATTGGTGTTGCTGGTGATCATGTTGTAATAAATGAAGATGGAACAGTTAGCATAAATGATGAAGTAATAGAAGAACCATACTTAAATGAGCAAAGAACTGCTCAAAATGGTCAATATATAGATGTTATTGTACCAGAAAATTGTATATATGTTATGGGAGATAACAGACAAGAAAGTAAAGATTCAAGATTCTTTGGATGTATACCTCTTGATCATGTAGATGGTTATGTTAAATGTAGGGTATGGCCACTTAATAAAATTGGTGGATTACAATAACTAATAAATTAAATATAATGGAGGATAAATATGTTTGAGAAAATTATATGCCATGATGAAAATAAAAAATTATTTGAAAAATGCATACATGGAGGTAATATTTCTCATGCATATTTATTTTTTGGCAAGGATGGTATTGGAAAATGTACTTTTGCTAAAGAATTTGCTAAGGAGCTATTAAATGTTGAAAATTTAGATTCGTCGACTGAGTATAAATATATATCAAGATTAGAAGGAAAAAAAGATATAGTTATTGAACAAATAAGAAAAGAGTTAATCGATGATGTGTATGAAAGGCCTCTTAGTGGAAATTACAAAATCTATATAATTGATGATGCTCAGTATTTGAATATATCTGCACAAAATGCACTGTTAAAGACGCTAGAAGAACCACCTGATTATGTGGTTATAATATTAATTGCTTCAAGCATGTCATATTTTTTACCAACGATAATATCTCGTGTTAGTATGATATCATTTTCCAATATAAAAAATGAAAAAATTGAAGAATATATAGAAAAAAATTATAATGTAAATTTTAACTTAAATTTGTTGAATTTCGTAGATGGATCTTTAGGTCTTGCTATAAATATTGTAAAAAATGATATGATAGATAAGTATGAAAAAATAAACAAATTGTATGAATTATTGTGTAAGAAAGATGTTATATCAATTTTTAAATTAAAAGATGATATTGAATTTTCTGAAGAAACAATAGATTATCTGGAATATTTATTGTACTCAAAACTAAATTATTCGTGTACTGACTTCACACAAAAAGCTAAAGTTAGATTGAAAAATAATGGAAATTATGATGTAGTCATAGATAATATGTTATTAAAAATAATTGATAATATACTATGAAAATATTGAATATTTCAAAATGGTAAGTTCTGGTTTTTGCTAGAACTTATTTTATGTCATAAATTCTATACATTGATAAATTTTATTAAAGAATAGGCTTTAGATTGAAAAATAATAAAAACTGTGGTATAGTATGTTATAGAATTATTAAATTTATTTGTAATTCTTTGTAAGGAGAAATGTATGGAAGGGGAAAATAATAAAAATGATAATGTAATTACTGCTAGGTTAAAAAGAAATGGAAAGTTAGTATATTTTTCTTCTGCTAATATTGAAAATTTTAAAATAGGAGATAGTATTATAGCGACGACTGATAAAGGCGATGAATTAGGCAGAATTGTTAAAATTTCCAATAAGTCTAATCTACCTAAAAATATAGATATAGAAAAAGAGTTTAGAGTCGCTACAAAAAAAGACTTAGATATTATAAGATTAAATGAAGAAAAAGCAAACGAGGCTTTAGCATTTTGTAAAGAGCAAGTAAAGAAACTAAAACTTGACATGAAATTGCTGTCTGCTGAATATACTTTTGATATGTCAAAACTAACATTTTATTTTGTCGCAGAAGAAAGAATTGATTTTAGGGAATTAGTTAGAATTTTAGCTTCTGAATATAGGGCAAGAATAGAACTAAGACAAATAGGCCCTAGGGATGAGATAAAGGTATATCCTAATCTTGGAATGTGTGGTAGAGAAGTTTGTTGTAGGTCATTTTTACAGGACTTTGAACCTGTAACTATAAAAATGGCAAAAGATCAGGGGTTACAGATTAATATGTCAAAATTATCAGGTGCTTGTGGAAAACTTATGTGTTGCCTAAAGTATGAGGAAGAAGCATATAAAGAAAATTTGAGTAGGTTACCTAAAGTTGGAGAAATTGTAAAAGTTGATGGCGAAAGTGAGAAGGGAAAGGTCGTAAATATTGATATCTTAAAACTTAGAGTGAAAGTGAAATTTTCAGGTGACGGTGAAGAAGAAAGATTTGAAATTTATCCTGTTGAAAAAATCACATGGAAAAAAAGCAAAAATGATATAAGGGAATAAAAAAATAAATATTTAAAAGAAATTGTTTCGTGGAGGTGAAAAAGATGGCATATAAAATAACTAATAAATGTATTAAATGTGGAGCTTGTGCTGCAGAATGTCCAGTAGGTGCAATATCAGAAGGCGAAGAAACATATGTAATCGATCCTGATATGTGTATCGAATGTGGAGCTTGTGCTGCAATTTGTCCAATGGGAGCTCCTGTACCAGATGAAGAATAAATTTTATTTATGATGTATGTTTATTTTACATACGTCATATTTTTTTGTGTATTGCAGAGAAAATATTAATAGTAACAATAATTGAAATAATAAACTTAAATTTAATGTTAAATAAAATATTAAATGCACGATTAACATAAAAAAGGTGCAATAAGTAATG
>OGDF01002698.1_pt1 | contig 23358 bp, 19 predicted proteins | sample 1570141 | NCBI WGS metagenome assembly OGDF01 (sample SAMEA4370581, study PRJEB24528) | human gut metagenome | reverse complement strand
CTGAACGGCCTGTTTACCGGAAAAGGGGCCTACGGCAAGCTGTACGAGGCCATGCGGTATGCCATTTTAGGCGGCGGAAAGCGCATCCGCCCGGTGCTGACGCTGGAGTTCGCCCGTCTGGGCGGCATCGACTGGCATCTGGCGCTGCCCTTTGCCTGTGCGCTGGAGCTGGTGCATAACTACAGCCTGATCCATGACGATCTGCCCTGCATGGACGACGACGATCTGCGCCGGGGCAAGCCCACCTGTCACAAGGCCTACGGTGAGACGCTGGCGGTTCTGGCGGGCGACGCCTTGCAGCCGGAGGCGTTCCGGCTGATTTTGGAAGCGCCCATGCTGCCTGCCGACACCAAGCTGGAGGCGCTGCGGGTGCTGGTGAAGGCCTGCGGCGCGGACGGCATGGTGGGCGGTCAGGTGCTGGACACGGTGTACAACGTGGACACCGCCGAGGGTCTGACCCAGCTGAACCGCCTGAAAACCGGCGTGATGATCTCCGGCGCGGCGGAGCTGGGCTGCGTGGCGGCCAAGATGAATCAGGGCATGCGCTCTCAAGCATTGGCCTACGCTGACGGCATCGGCAAGGCGTTCCAGATCCGGGACGACATGCTGGATGTGGTGGGCGACGCCGCCGTGTTCGGCAAGCCTATCGGTTCCGATAAGGAGGAGGGCAAGGTCACGTTCGTAGATGTACTGGGGCTGGACGGCTGCGCTCAGGAGGTGGAGCGCTGCACGGAGAGCGCCAAGGCCGCCGTGGCCAACTGGTCGGATCACATGTTCCTGTGGGAGCTGGCCGACCGGATGGTAGGCAGAAACAAGTAAGGAATAAAAAAATTGGCGGTCGTCAGACCGCCAATTTTTTATTCCATTAAACCGTATTTCCGCTTGATGCGATCCAGCTTTTCCAGTAGGGGCTCCGCCGCGATCCACAGGAAGAAGGCTGTGGCGGCGGCGTGGACGCAGTCCAGCGGGAAGCCGGTGACATAGTAGGTCAGTAGCACCTTCCACGTCAGCGTTTCCGTATTGGCCCACATCAGCACCGACGCGGGGTTCATGATGCCGCCGTAGATCACGATGGCGCTGAACACGCCGAACACGCACAGGCTGCCCCGTGTGCGGCGCAGCAGTCCTTTGCGGAACAGTACGCCTGCCAGAAAGCCGATGATGCCCATGCAGAACATCTGCCACGGTGTCCACGGGCCTTGGGAGAAGAACATGTTGGACACCAGCATGGACAGTGCGCCCACCAGGAAACCGCTCTCGCCGCCCAGGGCTACGCCGGAGATGATGGTCATGGCCATCACCGGCTTGAACTGGGGCAGCATGAAGAAGGCGGCCCGGCCCGCCACGGAGATGGCGCACAGCACGGCGATGACCACCAGCTCGCGGGCTTGGGGCTTGCGGCCCTCAAACACCAGAAAGAAGGGTAGCATGCACTCAAAAAGCACCAGCACCGACACGATGGCGTATTGCTGCCGCTGGAGATAGAACACACCGATGAACAGCGTCACCGGGATCAGCAGTAGGGCGGACACCGCCATAGCCACAGTGCGCTTGGGCAGCTTCCGCTTTTCCACCGGCATCTGCGCCATCACCGGCGGCTGGGAGCGCCGCCCGATGGCCAGCGCCAGCACCAGCAGCAGGACGCAGAACAGGGCATACAGCCCCAACTGCTTTTCACCCAATGCCGTCAGGCCGCTTGCGGTGACGGCGCTGGAAAGGTCTGTGCTGTTGGCGGCGTACAGGAAGATGGCAATTGCGCCAGCACCGCTGACCGCTGCCAGCGCCTTGCGCCACAGGGGCAGCTTTTTCGGTTTCCAGTCCGGCGTTTCCTCTTCCGGTTCCGGCAAGGGCGGGGCCTCCAGCGGAAGCTCCGGCATGGGCGGCACGTGGCCGCCGCAGACGGTCATCACGTCCTCCGCCGTTACCGCCTGGGGCTCCAGAGGCCGGGCGATACGGTTGGCGGCGGTGGTATAGAAGCTGTTGCCGCTGAAGAAGGCACGGGGAGATGCTTCTGTCACGATGCTGCCGTCGAAGAACAACGCGCAGCGGTGAGCGTACCGGGCGCAGAATTCCACGTCGTGGCTCACCATCAGCAGGGAGACGCCCTGTGCCAGCAAGGCGCGGAGAATTTCTGCGAAGGCCTGCTTGAGCTCCGCATCCAAGCCCTTGGTGGGCTCGTCCAGCAGCAGGATCTCCGGCTCCAGCAGCAGCACCTTGGCCAGGGCCGCCCGCTGCTGCTCGCCGCCGGACAGGTCGTAGGGGTGCCGGTCCAGCAGGTCCTCCAGGCGGCACAGAGCCACCATCCGGGCCACCCGCTCCTCCTGCTGGGGGCGGGGCGTTTTTGTGCCGGAAAATATCTCGAACAGGTCCTCCCGGACCGTTTTTTTCACAAATAAGGTCTGGGGATTCTGGGGCAGCATGCCCAACGTGCCGGACACCACAATATCGCCCCGATAGGGCTTTTTCAGCCCGGAGAGCAGCTTCAATGTGGTGCTCTTGCCCGCACCGTTGCCGCCCAGCAGCGCCAGAAACTCGCCCCTGCCCAGCGTTAGGTCAAGACCCTTTACCACGTCGGGGCTGTTTTCCTCATAGCGGAACCACGCGCCCTCTACGGTGATGACCGGCTCACGTTTGGGCTGCTTCGGCTCCTCGGTCAGCGGCAGCAGGGGCTTGTGGGATGCAAACTCCTGTAGGAAATCCCGACCCTCCCGCACGGTGACGGGGCAGGGCGCGTCGGACTCCACCGCCGCCCAGATGCGCATGGCGGCGGGCATGGCGAGAAACATCCGGTGGCCCATGACCTTGAGTCGCTGGCCCACCTCCGCGGGCGTTCCGGTACACAGCAGCCGCCCACCGTCCATCACCGCCACGGTGGTGGCCAAGGGGAAGGCTTCTTCTAAGCGGTGCTCCGTCAGCAGGACGGTGGTGCCCAGCTCACGGTTGATCTTGCCCAGCACCGCCAGAAAGTCCGACGCAGCGATGGGGTCAAGCTGGCTGGTGGGCTCGTCCAGGATCAGCACGTCCGGCTGCATGGCCATGACGGATGCCAGATTCAAAAGCTGCTTCTGGCCGCCGGACAGCTCCGTCACGTCCTTATGAAACCACCCCTCGATGCCGAAAAACGACGCCATCTCCGCCACGCGGCGGCGGATGGTGGGGGTGTCCTCGCCCAAGCTCTCCAGCCCGAAAGCCAGCTCGTGCCACACCTTGTCAGTGACGATCTGGTTCTCCGGAGACTGCTGCACAAAGCCGATGCGGGCGGCCTGTGTCCGCGCGTCCACGTCCTCCAGCGGCGTATCCCGGAACAGGATGCGGCCCGACCGGACGCCGTGAGGGGCCAGCGCAGGCTTCAACTGCCGCAGCAGCGTGGACTTGCCGCAGCCGGAGGGGCCGCACAGCACCACGAACGCGCCCTCCGGCACCGTCAGCGTCAGGTCGTCGATGGCACGGACGGTCTGCTCCGGGTAGGAAAATGTCAGGTTTTCAATGGTGAACAGCGCCACATCCGCGCCTCCCTTCTGTCCAAGATCACCGGCGTCAGACACAAGGCCAGATACACCAGATAAAAGCTGACGGTCATGGGCTGAATCAGCACGCCTGTCAGCGCCGGGAAGTACCACCATTTCAGTCCTCCGGCCATAGCACCGCAGGTGAGATACACGCCGCAGAAGCCCAGCCACAGCAGGGCATAGCAATCCCGCTCCTCTATGCAGAAGATGGAGAAGGCGGTGCGGCCCTTCAGGCCGTAGCCCCGGCTTTTCATGCTGTCGGCGGTCTCGATGGCGTTTTCCAGAGCCCAAGTCACCATGATGGAGAAGATGGTAACGGCCTTCCTCGCCCGCTGCCACACGCTGCCGCTGCTGGCGTCCCGCCCGATGCAGAACTGGGCCTGCCGCACGGTGTCCATCTGCTGTTTGAACCGGGGGACGAACCGCAGCGTCATGCTGAGCACCAGCGACAGGGCGGGAATCACCCGGCCAAAGAGGTAGACAAACTTATCAGAGGTGAGAACGCGGTTGTAGCACACGAACCACAGCAGCACGGCGCACAGCATGCATCCCGCCGCAAGGCCGTACAGGATGCTCTCCAGCGTCAGGGGATTGCCGGTGGGGAGATAGGTCAGAATGGTCATGCCCGCGTGGTTGAAGGCGGGGTTCACCAGGGCCGCCAGCAGCATCACCGGCAGGGCGATCCTCAGGCTGAGCCGCAGGCCCTTGCGGCCGTTCAGCTGAATGACGTACAGCACTGCGCCCAACAGGGAGATCAGCAGGCACACCGGGTGCATCAGCACCATGGAGAACACCAGCACCAGCGCGAAAAACAGAAAATTCACCACCGGATGATAGCGGGAAAAGGTATCGGACATGATGCGGGCCTCCTTTCGTGGTGGAATGGGCAGAGAAAAGCCGTGGCAATGAAGCTTCATTGCCACGGCCGTTTTTCCGTGTTGACTGCCGCCTGCGGTATGCTGCGTACCGTGCGGCGAACATGTTGAGCAGGTCTTCTGACTTACGCATCCACAGCATCACACGCCTTCTCAGTTGCCCGATGGCCAGCTTTCACCTGTGTGATACCTACGCGATTACAGCGGCGGCACCGTTCGGGATTTGCACCCGATTTTCTATTCTCCCTGTCGCCTTTTTTGCGGCGGACGGGGCACTCAACCAGATTCAATTCTATTGCCATTATAGGCAATGGGCCGCAGTTTGTCAAATGGTTTATCCTGCCTTACAGATCCAGCTTCAGGTCGCCGTCTTTGATCCAGCCCCAGTTCCGCAGGGGGATGGCGAACAGCCACGTCAGCACGGCGGGCAGAACGAAGGAAATCAGGATCAGACCCAGCCAGTCAAAGCCGGTGATGGCGGCCTTCGTGCCGCTGGCGATGCCATTAAGCCAGCCGGTGTACACGCCGATCTGTCCCACGAAGCCGCAGGTGCCCATACCGGAGGACACCGGCGAGCCGTTCATTTGCAGCTTGAACAAACACGTGGCGATGGGGCCGGTAACGGCGGAGGCCAGCGTAGGGGGGATCCAGATGCGGACATTGCGGACGATGTTGCCCATTTGCAGCATACTGGTGCCGATGCCCTGGGCCACCAGACCGCCCCAGCGGTTCTCCCGAAAGCTCATGACGGCGAATCCTACCATCTGGGCGCAGCAGCCCGCTACGGCAGCGCCGCCCGCCAGACCCGTCAGTCCCAGACTGGCGCAGATGGCGGCGGAGGAGATGGGCAGCGTCAGCGCCACGCCGATGATGACGGACACCAGAATGCCCATGAAGAAGGGCTGCAGCTCGGTGGCCCACTTGATGGCGTCACCAACGGAGGTAGCTGCTGTGCCGATAGGCCGCGCCACCAGCGCCGCAAAGCCGATGCCGGCCAGAATGGTGACGATGGGCGTCACCAGAATGTCGATCTTGGTCTCCTTGCTGATGGCCTTGCCCACCTCGGCGGCCAGAATTGCCACAAAGAACACGGCCAGCGGGCCGCCCGTTCCGCCCAGAACATTGGTGGCAAAGCCCACGGTGATGAGGGAGAACAGCACCAGCGGAGGAGCCTCCAGCGCCTTACCGATGGCCACGGCCATGGCCGGGCCCACCATCAGCGAGCAAAAACCGCCGATGGTGTAATAGAAGGTCACGTCACCCTGCTTGATGGTCAGAAATGTGTCAGTCAGAAAGCCGATGCCGAACTGCTTGCCGATGGTGTCCAGAATGGTGCCCACCAGCAGCGTGCAGAACAGGCCCTGCGCCATGGCGGACATGGCGTCGATAAAATAGCGCTTGGCGGAGAAGGTGATGTTCTTCCGCGCCAGAAATGCCCGGACTTTTTCCATAGTATGTACCTCATAATCCCAAAAGATATAATGGAGTGGACATGTGTCTTGACACATGTCCACTCCATTATAAACAAGTTATGGGATTTGTCAATAGCGGTGTTTTTCAGTTGGCGTCGTACAGCATGCCCATGTCGGCCAGCGTTTCCTTCAGGTGGGCGAATACCGCCTCGCTGGGGCAGGAGAGGGTGTGCAGATGTACGCCGCCGGTCAATGCGCTGATGGGCTGGGCGTGGGAGGTCTTCATCCGATGGATGAACTGCTCCACATCGTACCGGCTGGACAGAGCCAGCGGCGCGGTCAGCTGGCCGTACACCGGGTGCTCCACGATCACGTCCACCACCGTGCAGCCGCATTCCACCATGGCGAACAGCTCCTTTTGCGTGTCCTCGCCGCTGTGGTGACAGGCGATGGTGCGGCGCAGCCCCGTCTCGGCGGGGATCATATAGCCCCGGGGCGTGGCGGTGATGCTGTGTCCCTCGGCCCGCAGCAGGGCGATATCGCCCACCACCACCTGCCGGGTGACGGAAAACTGCTGGGCCAGCGCGGTGGCGCTGATAGGCGTCTGAGCGGCGGTCAACTGGTCGTAAATGGCGCTACGGCGCTGTGCTGCGGTCATGACAAAGCATCTCCTCTCAAAGAAAAATCTCCTATTCTGCATTATAGCCCGGTTCCCACCGCCCGTCAACTATCGTTGATATGGGATTTTCCTCTTTTCTTTCCGGAAAAACTGGTGTATACTATATCCTGTATTCATATATGTATTGGGAGGTTTACTGTGTACGAGCGAAGAACAGAAATTATGCAGAATGTTTTCCTGACATATCTGCCTGCCAGTAAATTCAAAACAAGCGTTCTCAGCGCCCATCTGGTGACGCCGCTGAGCAAGGAGACGGCCTCTGCCAACGCGCTGCTTCCGGCGGTGCTGCGCCGCGGCACCATGCGCTGCCCGGATATGGAGAGCCTGTCCGCCGCGCTGGACACCCTGTACGGCGCGCAGATCGATTATACCGTTCGCAAGAAGGGCGAACGCCAGTGCATCGGCTTTGTGGCTTCCGTGATCGATGACGCCTTTGCCCCGGCGGGAGAAAAGCTGCTGGAGCCGGTGTCCGACCTGCTGGGCGAGCTGTTTCTTGATCCCGTGACCCGCAACGGCCGCTTTCTGGCGGAGTATGTGGACAGCGAAAAGCAGAACCTGATCGACGCCATTCGGGCCATCCGCAACGACAAGCAGGATTGGGCCGACGTGCGGCTGATGCAGGAGATGTGCGCCGGAGAGCCTTACGGTGTGCTGCGTCTGGGCGACGAGGAATCCGCCGCGAAGATCAACAATCACAAGCTGTTCAACCACTACCGTGAGCTGCTGGCCACCAGCCGCGTGGAGATGTTCTACTGCGGCAGCGCAAAGCAGGAGCGGGTGCAGGGCGCGTTGTGTCGTGCGTTTGCCGCGCTGCCCCGCGGCGTGGTGACGGAGGGTGAGCCCATCCGCCGCATCGCCGCGCCGGAGCAGCCCCGCTATCTTACCGAGGAGATGGACGTGACCCAGGGCAAGCTGTCCATGGGCTGGCGCTGCGGCACCGACGATGTGCCCGCCATGATCATGGCGAACCTGATCTTCGGCGGCACCAGCAACGCCAAGCTTTTCCTGAACGTGCGGGAGAAGATGTCGCTGTGCTACTACGCGTCCTCCAGCTACGCCCGCTCCAAGGGGATCATGACGGTCTCCTCCGGTATCGAGACGAAGGACTTCCAGAAGGCACACGACGAGATCCTGCATCAGCTGGAGCTGGTGAAGCAGGGCCAGTGGGAGGACTGGGAATTGCAGGGCGCACTGGCCACCATGTGCTCGTCCCTGACCTCACTGTCCGATTCGCAGGGCGCTCTGGAGAACTATTGTCTGGGCCAGACCGCCATCGGCGCGGAGGACACGCCGGAGGATCTGATGGCGGCGCTGCATCAGGTGACGCCGGAGCGCATCCGGAAGGCGGCTCAGAGCTGCCAGCTTGACACGGTATTCTTCCTGAAGGGAAAGGAGGCGGCCACATGCTGACCAATTATACCCGTATTGGCGAGACCGCCCGGTGGGAGACGCTGCCCAACGGACTGCCGGTCTGCATCGTGCCCAAAAAGGACTTCCAGCGAAAATACGCCCTGTTTGCCACCCGCTATGGCGGCATGGACATGAAGTTCCAGCTGGACGGCCAGTGGCTGGACACTCCCGCCGGTATCGCCCACTATCTGGAGCATAAAATGTTTGATACCGCCGAGGGCAACGCCCTGCAGGAGCTGGCGAAAAACGGCGCGGAGCCCAACGCCTTTACCTCCAACGCCATTACCTGCTACTATTTCAGCTCTACCGAACAGTTCTATGAGAACCTGAAGATCCTGCTGTCCTTTGTGTCCGTTCCCTACTTTACCGACGAGTCGGTGGAGAAGGAGCAAGGCATCATCGGTCAGGAGATCGGCATGATCGAGGATAACCCGGAATGGCAGTGCTATAAGCAGCTGATGCAGGGCCTGTATCACCACAGTCCCGCCCGCACCCCCATTGCCGGCAGCGTGGAGAGCATCCGCCAGATCACGGCACAGACCCTGTACGACTGCCACAAGGCCTTCTATACCCCCGCCAATATGTGCCTGGTGGTGGTGGGCGACGTGGACGGCGACGAAGTGCTGCGTCTGGCGGAGGAAGTCCTTCCCAAGACCAGCGGCCCGCTGATCCCCCGTGATTATGGTGTGGAGGAGCCCCTGACACCCTGTCAGAAGGAGACACGGGGTCGTATGGAGATCGCCATGCCTACGTTTATGGCGGGCTTCAAGTGTCCGCCCCAGCGCGGCGGCGAGGAGCAGGCACGCAGCACGGCGTTGGGTGAGCTGGCTATCGACGTGCTGGCGGGCGAGTCCAGTCCTCTGTATGCCCGGCTGTACAGTCAGGGGCTGCTCAACGGCTCCTTCGGGTGCAGCTATGATATTCTGCCCGGCGTGGCTTACGTCTATCTGGGCGGCGACAGCAACAATCCCAACGCCGTGGTGAAGGCGGTGCTGGACGAGGCCCAGCGCCTGGTGAAGGAGGGCATCGACCCGGCCTATTACCTGCGGCTGCGCAACGCCAACTTCGGCACGGCGCTGAAGGCTCTCAACAGCTTCGAGGGCATCGCCGTGTCCATGGCGGAGGGCAAATTCCACGACTATGATCCCTACCGTTTCCCGGAGATCTACGACAGTATCAGCGCAGACGATGTGCTGGACTTCATCCGGGAGAATCTGGTGGAGGAGCGCTGCGCCGTGTCCATTATCGAGCCTCTCGGCGAAGCAAAGGAGTGATCTTTTACGAACGGCATGATCATGACAGACAGTCCCATCCGCTTTCCGGGGCTGTTCGGTGATTGGGCGTTTACCGCGTCCTCCAAGGCCATCAACATCGGCCACGGTATCTACTGGTACGGCATCATTATTGCCTGCGGCCTGCTGCTGGCGGTGGCGTTCTGTCTGCGTCAGCGGAAGCACTACGGCATCAGCGAGGATGACCTAATGGACTGCATCCTGTGGGGCATTCCCTGCGGTATCATCGGAGCACGACTGTACTATGTGATCTTCTATCTTGACCTGTTCCGGGACGCCGACGGGAAATTCAACTGGGGCAAGGCGGTGGCCATCTGGGATGGCGGCCTTGCCATCTACGGCGCGGTCATTGCGGTGGTGATCCTGGCGGTCATCATGGCAAAACGCAAGGGCTTCAAGCTGTGCGCCCTGACCGATCTGGTGGTGATGGGGCTGCTGATCGGCCAGATCGTGGGTCGCTGGGGCAACTTCATGAACCGCGAGGCCTTCGGCACGGAGACTACCGTTTTCTGCCGTATGCAGCTGACGCTGAAAACCGGAGAGCTGATCGAGGTGCACCCCACCTTCCTGTGGAATCTGGTGGGCCTGCTGCTGATCGTCCTGATCGTGGCGAAGCACCGGAGGTTTGACGGCGAGAATACCCTGTGCTACTTCCTGTGGTACGGTCTGGGCCGCTTCTGGATCGAGGGTTTGCGGACTGACAGCCTGTACCTGTTCGACTGGACCATCGGCGGTGCACCCATCCGGGTGTCTCAGGCGCTGTCGGCGGTGATGGTGCTGGTATCGGCGTTCCTGCTGGTGTGGAACCTGTGGGTGAAGCCTCACAAGCCGGAGGAGCTGTACGTCAACATTGTGGCGGCACGGGAAGCCGCCAAGGCGGAGGAAACGCCGGAGGAATAAACAAAAACGCTCTGCGGGTAATCCCGCAGAGCGTTTTTTGCACCGCTGTTTGCCCTTGGCAATCAGTGCTGCCGTGTGTTATAATAGGGGAGAGGTGATGCATCATGAAAAAACTGACGGGTATCGTGTGTCTGCTGGCGTTGGTGCTGGCGCTGACGGCCTGCGCCGGGGCGGGAGACTGGAAATATGAGGAGCTGCCGGGGGACTACGCCGTGTGGCGGATCAACAGCCGGGAGATCCCGCTGGTTCGCGTGGATGCGGACGGCCTGACTGCCGAGCCGGTGGTGGAGGGCTATGTGTACGCCGTGGCATGGGACGAGAATACCATCTATGTGCAGCAGCGTGCGGAGAAGGACAAGGGCGACATGGCCTACTATATGGTGGCGCTGGATTCCGGCACCGTCAGCGGCCCCTATACGGAGACGGAGCTTGCCGCAGCCTGCGCGGAACAGGGTGTGGACGCGGCCGATATCGGCTGGCAGGAGCAGAAGGACTGGAACAAGGTCTATGACAGGTAAGAGACGCGGCAACTTTCGTTTTCGCGGCGTAGAGGTGCGTGTAAAACGACGCAGCGCGGGGCACACTACGGTCATCTGAACAAAGGAGGGATGACCGATGGTGGAACCCGATACCATTCGTCTGCTGCGGGAGTGTGACGCGGGCATCAAAATGGGCGTATCTGCCATTGAGGACGTGGTGGATCGTGTGGCGGACAAGCGCTTCCGCCGCAGCCTGACGGACTGTGCGGCGGAGCACGACAAGCTGAAAGCGGAGATCCAGGCGCTGCTGGATAAGTACGGCGACGAGGGGAAGAACCCCAACCCCATCGCGCAGGGCATGTCCCACATGAAAACCGGCATGAAGCTGGGAATGGACGACTCTGACCAGACCATCGCCGATCTCATTACGGATGGCTGCAATATGGGCGTTAAGTCCCTGAGCCAGTATCTGAACCAGTACAAGGCGGCGGACGAGACGTCCAAGAATATCACCAAGCGGCTGATCGCGCTGGAGGAACGCCTTGCGGTGGACATCCGGGGCTTTCTGTAAGTAAATAACGTGAAACGCCCTGCGCCTTTCGGCGGCAGGGCGTTTCACGTTTACATGGATGGGAGAGTAGGTAAGGAATAGGCTTCCAGATAGGAACGGAAGCGGCGTTGGAAGTTTTCGTCGCTGTGGCGGATGGCATGCAGCGTTTCGTGAAGGTTCAGGTTATGCTGGGCGGCGTCGATGACACACCCGGCGATATTGGAGCAGTGGTCGGAGGTGCGCTCCAGATCCGTCAGCAGGTCGGACCAGACGAAGCCGGCCTCGATGCTGCACTGACCCTGCTGCATCCGCAGAATGTGACGGGTGCGCATTTTCTCTTTCAGCGCGTCAATGACTTGCTCCAGCGGCTCTACCTGCAGGGCGGAGGAAACGTCCTGCTGGATAAAGGAGGTCTGCGCCAGCGTCAGGATCTCGCGCACGGCGTCGGACAGCGTGGCAAGCTCCGACTGGGCGCTGCCGCTGAAGGTAAGGCCCTTCTCCCGCAGCTCTTCCGCCGATTCCAGCACGTTCACGGCATGGTCGGAAACACGCTCCCAATCGCCGATGGATTTCAGCAGCTCGGTGGCCTCCTCGCTTTCCTTTTCGCCCATTTTCTGGGCGCTCAGCTTCACCAGATAGGTGCCGATCACGTCCTCATAGTGGTCGCAGCGATCCTCGTCCTTACGGACGCTTTCCGCCAGTTCCGGCGTGTACTGATCGAAAGCGGTCAGCGCGTTTTCAAGAGACCGCACAGCGCAGACGGCCATATCGTTGGCTACCGTGCGGCACTGCTGCAGCGCCAGAGAGGGGGTGGCCAGCAGACGCTCGTCCAGCTCCACGGCCTTTTCCTCCTGCGCCGCGTCGGGCACCAGACGGATGGCCAGCTTTTCCAGCATGCTGCCGCAGGGCAGCAGCATGGCGGTACACAGAATGTTGAACAAGGAGTGGGCGATGGCAATGCCGTACATAGTGGCGGATTCGTTCAGGATCGCCGGGGCAAAGATGGCCTTGACGATGCAGAACACCGTCAGCAGCACCACCACGCCGATGACATTGAACATCAGATGCACCACGGCGGCCCGCTTGGCGTTTTTGCTGGTGCCCACGGAGGACAGCAGCGCCGTAACAGTGGTGCCGATATTCTGGCCCATGATAATGGGGATGGCGGCGGCATAGCTGACCTGTCCGGTCAGGGCCAGCGCCTGCAAAATACCTACGGAAGCGGAGCTGGACTGGATAATACCCGTCAGCACCGCGCCCACCAGCACGCCCAGAATGGGGTTCTTGAACATGATGAACAGTTCGGCAAAGCCGGGGACATCCTTCAAGCCCGCCACCGCGCCGCTCATGGTGTCCATGCCGAACATCAGCGTGGCGAAGCCCAGCAGGATCATGCCGGTGTCCTTCTTTTTGGTGTCCTTGCAGAACATATAGAAGATGATACCGATCAGCGCCAGCACAGGAGTAAAGGAGGTGGGCTTCAGCAGCTTGATCCACATGTTGCCGCTGTCGATGCCTGCCAGACTCAGCAGCCACGCGGTGACGGTGGTGCCCACGTTGGCGCCCATGATGACGTTGATGGCCTGCCGCAGCGTCATCAATCCGGAGTTGACGAAGCCTACCACCATCACGGTGGTGGCCGACGAGCTTTGAATGATGGCGGTGATACCAAGACCCGTCAGGAATCCGGCGAATACGTTGCTGGTCATTTTATCCAGCAGCGTCCGCAGCTTGCCGCCGGCCCGGCGCTCCAGAGCCTGTCCCATCAGGTTCATGCCGAACAGGAACAGGCACAGGCCACCGATCATGGTCAGTACCTTAAAAATATCCATGTTGCAAATTCTCCTCAATCCATGTTTCACATTTTTCTTACGATCATTTTACGTCCAGTATCAGCATAGCAGGGGATTGTCAAATCCTCAGGTGCTGTTTTGTAAAATCTAAGTAAAATTCCGCAAGAATAAGCTTGACAAACGAACTGTGCTATGCATATAATACAGATAGAAACTGTGTTACACATATAGTACGGTTGAAGAGAGAGGAGGCGGGAACGTTGATCGACTTCGAGGGCTTCGTCCAGACGGAGGGACAGCCCATTTATTTGCAGATCATGCGGTACATCAAACAGGGGCTGGCATCCGGAATCATCGCCGATGGGGAGGAACTGCCATCGCGCCGGGCATTGTCGGCCTATCTGACGGTGAACCCCAATACCGTCCAGAAGGCGTACCGCCTGCTGGAGGAGGAGGGACTGGTGCAATCCCACGCCGGAGCCAAAAGCTTCGTATGTGCCACGGAGCGGCAGCGTGCCGCCCTGCGGCGGGAGCTGACGGAGAATGAACTGCGCGGCATGGTGCGGAACATGAAGGGTATGGGGCTGACGGCGAAGGAAGCGGCGGCGCTGGTGGAAAAGCTGTACGCGGAGGAGGAGAGCAAATGAACAGATATTTGTCCACCGTCGGGCTGTATGCCCGGTGGAACCTCTATAAAATACTGACGATCATACTGATAACGGCGCTGGCGGCAGGCTTCCTAGTGTACCGCTATCCGATAGGAACGGTGGTGCTGGATGAAAACCACGTCAGCGCGGAAACGGGAGAGACGACGCAGCTGGTTGCGTCCTATCCCAAGCTGGAGGGCGTAGTCAGCGGCAGCGGCGCGCCGGTGGTATGCGCGGCGGGCTTTGCGGCGATCGTGGCGGTAATGAGCCTGACCGGCTGTGGCTACGGCGTCAAAACGGAGTATACCATCCGGCGGCTGCGGGTGAAGGAGCGGCAGGCAGTGCTCCTGTGGGCGGCTTATCATGCCGTGCTGTTGGTGATCTATTGGGCGGCGCTGGCGGCAGTACTGTACGGCGTGATGCATCTGCGCCTTCAGATGGATGTGCCGGTGGATTACTTCGTGTATATGTATGGCCCGCAGAGTATGCTGCTGCTGTGCTATACCGATACGTTTCTGCACCATCTGCTGCCCCTGCGGGACGTGGCGGCATGGGGCGTGGGGATTGCCTCTGTGCTGGCGGCGGCGTTGAGCACGGTGCTGTTCTCCTATCGCCAGCGCCGCGGAAGCTTCAGCGTGATGGTGCTTCTGGCGCTGGCTGGTACCATCGGCAGCTTCTTCTGCGGCTTGGGCGAAAATGCCAATGCCCTGCTGATGGTGCTTCTGCTGGGCGTGGCGGGCGCTGCCTTCGTCATGCTGATAGGAGGTGACAAGGATGCGGCTTGAACGGAAGCTTTCCTCAATCCTGCCGCCCAATATGGAGACGGATCGGGTACAGGGCTGGATCCTCTGGTCGCTGACGGCCCCGGCCTTTGTATGCGCCATACTGTTCCTTGTCAGATACTATCAGGCGTATGATCAGCTGTGGTGGTCCGCCTATACGCCGTGGCCCGGAGAGCTGCGGGCGCTGATGGCACCGTTTGCCCAGTGCGCTGTCTGGACGCTGCTGGTGTATCCGGTGCTGGCGGTGGTGGCGCTGGCCACGGCGGCGGTACTGTACAGCTCCTACTATCAGGGCAGCCGCAGCATCTATCTGATGCGCCGCCTGCCAGATGGCCGCAGCTTGCTGCGGCGGCAGGTGTGGACGGCGCCGGTGTGCTGGGCACTGACGATCCTGCTGAGCGGCGCGGTGCTGCTGGGGCTGTGCTGGCTGCTGTGGCGGTTCAAGACCCCAGCGGAATGTTTGCCCACGCCGGAGAATATCGCGCGGTTGGAGGCTCTGGATCGAACCAGACTCAATTTTTACTACCAGTAATAGGAGGTGTGCCATATGATCGAATTGAAAGGCGTCAGCAAAAAGTACGGAATCACGAAAGCGGTAGAGGATGTGTCCTTTACACTTCCGCAGGGCCAGATCGTGGGCCTGTTCGGTGAAAACGGCGCGGGAAAGACCACGCTGATGAAGTGCATTCTGGGCCTGCTGCCCCATCAGGGCAGCGTCACATTGGACGGCGCGCCCATCACAGAGAAGAACATCGAGCGGCTCAGCTTCGCCACCTGTGAGCACTCCTTCTTTCCGGCTCTGTCGCCTAAGGCCCATCGGGACTTCTATCAAGCCCATTTTCCCCGGTTCAATGAAAAGCGCTTTCAGGCATTGATGGACTTCTTTGAGCTGCCCATGGAAAAGCCGCTGTGTGCCTTCTCCACCGGTATGAAAAACCAGTTCGAGGTGGTGATGGCCTTGTCGCAGGGAGCGGACTATATCCTGATGGACGAACCCTTTGCCGGGAACGACGTATTCAACCGGGAGGATTTCTACAAGGTGCTGCTGGGCATTCTGGAGGAGCATGAGACGGTGCTGCTGTCCACCCATTTGCTGGAGGAGGTGCAGAACTTCATCTCCCGCGCGGTGCTGCTGCGGAAAGGAAAGCTGGTGGGTGACTGCACCATTGACGAGCTGGAGGAGCAGGGCAAGGATCTGATGACCTATGTGAAGGAGACGTACCAGTACCAGAGCGACCGGGTGAGCCGGGTACTGTGCGATGTGAACGACAAGGAGGAGTGACATGAAACGGCGCATCCTTGTAACGGTGTTGGCGCTGCTGCTGGCGCTGGGCGCATTGGTCACGCTGAACAGCAGTGTTTCCCGCACGGCGCTGCCCATCGAGATGCAGGTGCTGACCTCTCTGGGCGACAGCAGCGCGGCACAGGAACTGACAGTGGACTACCGTATCGCGCTGGATAGCTGTCTGCTGTGGTATACGAAATATGATCCGGCGTCCGGCGCGAACCGCACGGATTTCCATGTGACCAGCCACCGGGAGACCACGACGGTGCTGCCCTATGGCTTGCTTGGAGAGGAATACAATGACTGGTGGATCGTGTCCGGTCTGCTGAACGGGAGAGATACCCGCGACCCCATTGTTTCCGGTATCCTCAGCGAAGCGGCAAGCGGACAGGGGAGAGCGAACAGCCGCGGCACAAACATCATGAAGCGGCTCTATCCCATCGATTATTACGACAGCTATCCGCTGCGTCTGGCTGAGCAGTCCATCACGGAGGGCATTTCTCCCGATAACAGTCCGGGTTACTACGAAGACTGGGTGAATATTCCCTTTGACAAGCTGCGGATCCCCGTGACGGAGAACGACTTTTTTGAGCTGGAGTTTCGGGTGGACAGTACGGAAACGGGACAACAGATGAACTATGTCAGCGGTTCGGGGCTACAGTATGTCCAGAACGCCTTTACCCCCTACTGCGCCGCCAGCGAGGACGGCGTACTGGTGACGGTGGGCTTTCCTGCTGACGTACAGCCTGAGACTGACTGGGCGCCGGAGGGCTTCGGCCTGTGGTATGTGCCCGTCCGGATGCAGAAGGTGACGAATGAAAGAGGTGGATCGTCCGGAACAGTCAGCTACAGCTTTCCGGTGGTGGCGGAGTGCCGTCTGGTATATCCGCTGGATATCGGAACGCAGCGGGTCATGCTGCTGCGGCAGAGTGACGACGGCGCCCATATCCTGCTGGTGACGGCGGAGAATGACCGCTATGTGCTGCGGGTGCTGGACAGCGGCGACTATCATCTGGTACGGCAGATCGAGCTGTGCGAAGCGACGGCCTATGAGCATGCCGAGAACCGCTATATCTACGAAGATTACGGCCCGTGGCGTGAGCCGGCGGAGTCTGCCCACTACCGTTACAGCTATCCTGACGAAAATGACCGCAGTACGGCGGAGCTTCAGGTGACGCGCACTGCCTATCCGGAGGTATCGATGCAGCAGGGAGACAACTTTGCCGCCGTGATAATCGGCAGCCGTCTGGCGCTGCTGACGCCATCGGCAGAGGGGTACGACCTGCAATTTGTCTGCGATACCGTGTCCTATGGCTATGAGATGTGGAAGGACGATCCGGACGATACGTATTGGTATCAGGAGGATTCGGGCTGGTTGTTCACGGAGGATGTGCCCTCAGACCCCAACAGTTCGGTTTATCAGGCCTATACCGTCGCCACCGTGGAGGAGCGCTATGCCATGGCCTACAACGGCACAAGTCTGGCAGTGGCCACCTACTACGGCAATCGGTTGATGCTGAGCGTTTACGGCCCCGATGGCCTTCAATACGCGGCGCTGGTGGAAAACAGCGTGCTGAGCCAGGAGGGCAGCACAGGGACTGCCAATCCCGTTTGTCAGGACGAGCTGCGCTCCTATCAGGAGTACTACTATCCCCAGCCGGGACTGAGCTGGTCATAAGAAAAGTGCGTGCCGCTTGCCGCGGCACGCACTTGATTTTTATTGTACAACTGCTTTCTTTGCCTTCCACCGGGGGTGGACGCATTCGGCGAACAGCGCACCGCCGATGATCAGACACGCGCCAACGATTTGCGGCGGCATCAGCCGTTCATGCAGCAGCAGCGCCGAAAAGATGACGGCGCTCAGCGGCTCCAGATAGCCGCACACCGCCACCGTCTGCACCGGCAGCGAGCCGATGGCGGAGAAGTAGCACCAGCAGCCGAAGCCGGTGTTCACAATGCCCAGCAGTAAGATCCACGGCCAGCTTGCGCCGGTGATGGTCATGGACAGTCCACCCTGACACAGCAGAAGTACAAACACCGTGGCGGTGGCCGACAGCATTTGCAGCAGAGAATTCTCCATGCCGTCCACGCTTTCCACCTTCTTGTTGAGGATCAGCATGGCGGCATAGCATACGGCGCTGAGAATGCCGTACAGAAAACCGGAGATGCTGAGACTTCCGCCGCCCCAGCCGTTCACCAGTACGATACCGCCGCAGACGCAGACAAAGCCCGTGATTTTCACCCATGTCAGCGCCTCGTGGAACACCAGCGGCGACAGCGCCATCACGATTACCGGGCAGCAGTAGTACAGCAGCGACGCGGTGGACACGCCGATGGTCTGATAGCCTGCGTACAGGAACATCCAGCTGGCTCCCATGGCTGCGCCGGACAGCAGGACCAGCGTTACATCCTGGCCCCGTCCTGTGAAGGAGAACCGATGACCCGACAGAAAAAAGAGCGCCAGCAGACTCACGCTGCCCAGCAGCGTCCGCAGCAGGACGATCTGGCTGCTCTCCAGCGCGATATGGCTGGCCACGATGCCGTTGAAGCCGAACAGCAGCAGTCCGATGAGATAGCGGATGAAGAAACGGCGGTTCTGATACATGGAAGTACCTCCTGAGCACATGGAAAAGCGGCACGGCGTGAGAGAAAACAGAGAGAAAAACGCCGTGCCACTTTTTGGTGGTTGACATGATTCTACATCTGTTTTATCCTTGAGTAAAGCGAAAAAATAGCAAGCTACATTTGAAAAAATATCAAGGATTGGAGGTGCGGACATGGAAAGCGAAAAATGCCGTGTTCTGCTGTGCGCCATCGACAAGGGCTCTATCACGGCGGCGGCGGAAGCCATGGGCTATACCATTTCCGGCGTCAGCCGCATGATGGCGGCGCTGGAAGCGGAGGTGGGCTTTCCACTGCTGCGCCGGAGCCGCGAGGGCGTTACCCCCACCAACGAATGCTGCCGCCTGCTGCCGTCCTTCCGGGAGATGGTGGCGCAGGCGGAGCAATGCCGCCAGATAGCGGGGGAGGTGCGGGGTCTTGTGTCCGGCACGGTGGCCATCGGCACATTTTCCAGCGTGGCCACCCACTGGCTGCCCAATATGATCGGCGCTTTCCAGAAGGACTATCCCAACATTGACTTTGACATTCTCATGGGGACGTATCCGGAGATCGAGCAGTGTGTCATGCAGGGCCGGGCGGACTGCGGCTTCCTGCACCTTCCCACACGGGCCGACTTGAAAACCGTGTGTCTGGCGCAGGACGAGCTGATGGCGGTGCTGCCGGAGGATCATCCGCTGGCGGCGCTGGAAAAAATCCCGGCATCGGCGCTGGCGGAGCAGCCCTTTATCCTGCTGGACAAGGCAGGGGAACGGGATAGGGACGTGATGCAGGTGTTTGAGCGGGCCGGTATCGTGCCGAAGGTGCGGTTCACCACACTGGACGACTACGCCGTTATGTCCATGGTGGAGCATGGACTGGGCGTCAGCATTCTGCCGAAGCTGATCCTGCGGCGGATCCCCTATCGGGTGGCGCTGCGTCCGCTGGAGCAGCCGGTTTTCCGCCAGATCGGCCTTGCCACACGACCGGGTGAGGAGCTGTCGCCCGCCGCCAAGCGTTTTCTGAGCTATTTGCCCTATCGGGACGGTGATACGTTATCTGAAAAGTAGAATAACGATTTTTACGTATAGTTCTTGCGGAAAACTGAAAAATATTGTATAATATAGAAAATTTTTTAGGTACAGCGGCATGATACGCTTTTGACCGCCCCACGGCGGAAGAGAGGAGCGAAACATATGGCAACATTTATCGTAAACGGCAGCACCGTAACGGTGGAAAAAAATCAGAAGCTGATCCGCTTCCTGCGGGATGAGCTGCATCTCACCTCGGTGAAGGACGGATGCAGCGAGGGCGCCTGCGGCACCTGCCACGTTCTCATTGACGGCAAGCCCACCAAGGCCTGCATTCCCCAGACGGACAAGCTGGAGGGCAAGACCATTATCACGGTGGAGGGCCTCAGCGACTGGGAGAAGGAGGTCTTTACCTTCGCCTTCGGCGAGGCGGGCGCGGTTCAGTGCGGTTTCTGCATCCCTGGCATGGTGATCTCCGCCAAGGGCTTGCTGGATGTAAATCCCGACCCCACCCGCGAGGAGGCGGCCTTTGCCATCCGCAACAACATCTGCCGCTGCACCGGCTATGTAAAGATCATCGACGGCATTCTGCTGGCGGCGAAGATCTTCCGCGAGGGGAAGATCCCCGCTCCCGGCGCCGATGACTGGCAGATGGGCAGCCGCGTCCACCGTTTGGACGTGGAGGAAAAGGTGCTGGGCTACGGCCAGTACCCCGACGATGTGTATGTGGACGGCATGTGCTACGGCGGCGCGGTGCGCAGCCAGTATGCCCGTGCCCGTGTGCTGTCCATTGATACCTCCGCGGCCGAGGCGCTGCCCGGCGTGCTCTGCGTGGCTACCCAGAAGGATATCCCCGGCAAGGTCAACGTGGGCCATCTGAAGAAGGATCAGCCCACCCTGATCGGCGTGGGAGAGCTGGTGCACTATCTGGGCGACAGCGTGGCGTTGATCTGCGCCGTGGATCAGGAGACGGTGGAGAAGGCCAAAAAGCTGGTGAAGGTGGAATACGAGGTATTACCCGCCGTCCATAACCCCACCGAGGCTGCCGCTCCCGACGCGCCGCTGGTGTTCGACGAGGAGGAGAGCAACGTGCAGGCCTATAAGCACGTGTCCCGCGGCGATGCGGAAACGGCCATCAAAAATTCCAAATATGTGCTGACCGAGCACTTTTCCACCCCGTGGACGGAGCACGCGTTTCTGGAGCCGGAGTGCTGTGTGGCGCTGCCGCTGGACAACGGCGGCGTGAAGCTGCTGACCACCGACCAGAGCGCCCATACCACCATGCATGAGTGCGCGTCCATGCTGGGCGTGGACTACGACCACTGTCAGGTGCAGAACTGTCTGGTGGGCGGCGGCTTCGGCGGCAAGGAGGATATGTCTGTCCAGCACCACGCCGCGCTGCTGTGCTACCTGACCCGGAAGCCTGTCAAGTTCAAGCTGAGCCGTCAGGAGTCCATTCTGGTGCACCCCAAGCGCCACAGCTTCGACATGAACTTCACCATGGGCTGCGACGAAAACGGCATCATTCAGGGCGTCAAGGCCTCTGTCGTGTCCGATACCGGCGCGTTTGCTTCGCTGGGCGGCCCCGTGCTGGAGCGTGCTTGCACCCATGCGGCAGGCCCCTACGCTTACGAGAATTTCGAGATCGAGGGTCACGCCTACTATACCAACAATCCGCCCGCCGGCGCTTTCCGCGGCTTCGGCGTGACGCAGACCTGCTTCTGTACCGAGACGCTGCTGAACCAGATGGCTGATCTGGTAGGCATTTCCCCGTGGGAGATCCGCTACCGCAACGCCATCCGCCCTGGCGGCGTGCTGCCCAACGGCCAGATTGTGGACGAGTCCACCGGCCTTGTGGAGACGCTGGAGGCCATCAAGCCCGCCTATGATGAGGCGGTGAAAAACGGCGACCCTGTGGGTATTGCCTGCGCCATGAAGAACGCCGGTGTGGGCGTGGGCATCCCCGACTGGGGCCGCTGCAAGCTGATCGTGGAGGACGACGCCAAGGTACATATCTACTCCGGCGCTTCCTGCATCGGTCAGGGTCTTGGCACCGTGCTGGTGCAGGTGGTGGTCACCAATACCGGTCTGCACCGCGACGATATCGTGTACGAACGCAGCAACACGTGGATCGCGCCGGACTCCGGCGATACCTCCGGTTCCCGCCAGACGCTGGTGACGGGCGAGGCTACCCGCCGCGCCTGTGAACTGCTGAAGGCGGAGCTGGACAGCGGCAAGACGCTGGTCGACCTGAAGGGCAAGGAGTTCTACGGCGAATATCTGGCCAAGACCGACCCGCTGGGCGCTGACGTGCCCAACCCCGTCAGCCACGTGGCCTACGGCTACGCTACCCAGATGTGCATTCTGGACAAGGAGACGGGCCGGATCAAGAAGATGGTGGCCGCCCACGACGTGGGCAAGGCCGTCAACCCCCTCAGCATCGAGGGGCAGATCGAGGGCGGCGTGGTCATGTCCATGGGCTACGCCCTGACGGAGAAATACCCCATCGACGAGAACTGCAAGCCCACCGCCAAGTACGGCATGCTGGGCCTGTTCCGGGCCAACCAGATCCCACCGGAGATCCAGGCTATCGTAGTGGAGAAGCCGGGCTTGAATGTGGCCGGCGGCGCCATCGGCATCGGCGAGATCACCTCTATCCCCACTGCACCGGCCATTGCCGACGCTTACTACCGGCTGACCGGTGAGCGGGAGTTTGACCTGCCCCTGAAGAACACCCCCTACGCGCCCAAGAAGTGAGCAAAAGAGCCGTGACGGCGATGCCGTCACGGCTCACAAAGGATACATTCTTAAAGCTGGGCCAGCGCTTCCTGCGTATCCACGTCCCGCAGCTCATTGGCGGGGACCTCGTACAGCAGCAGGTCGTCCTCATGCTGACGGATGACCACGTTGCCGCCCCTGTCACCTTCGATTGTCAAGAGCTCCGGGAAAAACCGGGCCGGGAAGATGCAGGGGTTGCCCCGCTGTCCGCCGTGGCCAAGGCCCACGATGTGGCCGGGATTGCGGCGGTAAAAGTCGATCAGCTCCGCCACGCTTTCACGCCGCAGCAGCGGCTGGTCGGCCACCTGAAACAGCAGCGCGTCGCAGGCGTCCAGCGCTTTGACGCCCAGATGAATGGTGTGGCTCTGGCCGTACTCCGGATGGCTGTTGACAATAGGCGTAAAGAAAAATTCCTTCGCAAGCGCCACCACCTCCGGATACTGCGTTACCACCACGACAGCGGACAGCCTGTCCGTCGGGACGGCCTCCAGCGCGTGGCGGATCAGGCTTTTGCCCTGCCACTCCTGCGCCAGCTTATTGCCGCCGAAGCGGGAGCTCATACCGGCGGCCATCACGATGCAGCCAATGTTCATACGTGTCACTCCTGTCTATGCTGCTCTTTTTCTGGTAGTATACCCATTTTTTTGAAAAAGTGTCAACAAAAAAGCAGGATATTCTCCAATTAAAATAACGTAAACCTCTTTTCACACCGTTCAGAAAGTGCTATGATTAGCAAAACGAATGTGTACCATTATTGTTTCGGATAACTGCCGTTTCTCCTGTTAACAGAGTGCGGTTTCAAGACAGATACTGAGGAGGAAAACCATATGGGTGAAGTCGGAAGAAGCCAAGTCCGTGTGGACGCTTATGACAAGGCGACGGGCCGGACAAAATACTATGAGGATCAGATGCCGCAGGATGCCCTGTATGTCCGCATCAAGCACGCGGAGATCGCCCACGGCTTTGTCAAGTCGGTGGACACCAGCGCTGCCGAGGCCATCGACGGCGTGGTAAAGGTGCTGACCTGCTTCGACGTGCCGGGTATCACGTTCCCCACGGCGGGCCATCCCTGGTCCATGGATCCCGGCCATCAGGACGTGGCGGATCGCCACCTGCTGAACCGGCACGTGCGCTATTGGGGCGACGATGTGGCGGTGGTCATCGCCGAGAATGAGGTGGCCGCCATGCAGGGTGTCCGCGCCCTGAAGGTGGAGTACGAGGAGCTGCCCTTCGTGCTGGATCCCCAGAAGGCCATGGAGGAGGGTGCGCCCCAGCTCCACGAGAAATTCCCCCACAACATCCTCAAGCACACCGACATGAAGAAGGGCGACTATCAGA
>OGDF01002674.1_pt1 | contig 23547 bp, 20 predicted proteins | sample 1570141 | NCBI WGS metagenome assembly OGDF01 (sample SAMEA4370581, study PRJEB24528) | human gut metagenome | reverse complement strand
CTTATGAAAGAAGATTTGAAAAAGCTTGAACTAATGATAAAAAATGATAGCAATTGCAAAGAGGTAATAGAACAAAGTACAAAGATAGATGAATATATAGATAAAATAATAGAGGGAGCATTATAGCTTCCTCATATTTGGTTTATGAGCAAATTAGTATTTGAGTGACTCAAAATGACTTTGTCGAAATTTGATATATAATTTAATCATAAAAAAGAAACGCGTTTCTCTAAAGAATGAGGAGAACATATGGAAAAAATAGTTGTAATAAATGAGAAAAAATATCAAGAATTTAAATATGAAATGAAAAGAGAAAATGACTATTGGACTCCAGAAGAAATTAAAGAAATAATGAAATATAGCAAAAAAATAAAAGATATTGACTGTAATTGTATAGATAACTATTCTTAACTTTAACACTTTTTTAACACTTTAGTTCAAGATAATATAGGAATAAATAAAAAACAAATAATGCTAAAAACCAGTAATATAAAGTGATACAAGAATATATAAAAACATACAAAAACATAAAATTTGTTCAGTTGGATCAGGAGTTGTTTCTGATATAATTGAATAATCTATGAATATTTAGAGAATAAATAATCATAATATTAATAAGTAATTATTTAAGGATAGTAAGGCAGCTATCACGCCAGAGATGGTCTTAAAAGAAACGTGGGGAACGCCGTCCCACTAAATAATTACAAATTAATAAGAGAGGGTTAGCAATAGCCCTCTCTTAAAGTTCGTTTGCAAATATGCGAAAAATTGCCAAATTAAATTGACTTTTGACCGATTTAAGTATATACTTTAAGCGTAAATACTAAAGAAACAGAGGATGAACTAATCAGATTTATAACTTACGAAAGGAAAGCTAATAAATATGAAAAAAACAACAATATCAAGCATAATAATAGCAATATCAATGATAGTATTCACGACTAAGGTACAGGCAGCTACAGGAAAAGTAACAACAGAAACTTTGAATTTAAGAAGCAAGGCTTCAACTGATTCGTCAGTGGTAAAGTTACTTAACATGGACGATGAGTTGGAAATCATATCAGAAGAAGGAAATTGGTATAAAGTTAAGGTTGGAGAAAATGAAGGCTATGTTAGTAAAGACTATGTAAAAGTTGATAAAACATCAACAGAAACAAACAATACGACACCAACCGATAATAACAAAAATAATTCTGGTGCAAATTCAACAGAAAATAAAAACAATGAAATGACTTCAAGTCAAACCACATCAAACACTGTAACACCAAATTCTACTTTAAAACTTGAAAAAGATGTTACGATAAAAATATTACCATTAATAAATGCGAATAATCTTGGAACGGCAAAAGCTGGTGATGAAGTTACTGTTATTACAACAGCAAATAACTGGATATTTATAGAAACAAGCGAAATTGCTGGCTGGATAGTAAAAGATTCAAGTGTGGGACAAGTTAAGAGTTCAGAAGATAAAAATACTGGCTCAAGTACAGATAATAACACCACAGATACTAGCAATAATGATGACAAGGGTGAGGAACAAACTGATACCAAAACTAATACGGATAATAATGACGATACAACTTCATCAGATACAAATTATACTAAAACAACCAAATACATTAATGCTTCGTCAGTATATGTTAGAAAAGAAGCTTCAACAAGTGCCGAAATAGTAACGACTTTAATTAGAAACACTGATGTTACAGTTGTTGGAGAATCAGGAGATTGGTACAAAGTTACATATAAAGATTACAGTGGATATATTTATAAAGAACTATTGTCAGATAAAAAAACAGAAGAAACAAATAGAAGTAGCGCTAATAGAGAAAGCGCTACAACTGTTTCAAGTGTAAATACTGAAACTACAACAGAAGAAACGTCAAAGGGACAAAAGATCGTAGAATATGCAAAACAATATTTAGGATGTCCATATGTTTATGGAGGTTCGGGGGATAAATCTTTTGACTGTTCTGGATTTACAATGTATGTGTATAAGAAATTTGGATATACATTAAGCCATTCTGCAATAGCGCAATCTAAAGTTGGAACATATGTTGCAAAAGAAGATTTAAAAGCTGGGGACTTGGTATTTTTCTTAGATTATGAAACAATGGATGGCATAGGACATTGTGGAATATATATTGGAAATGGCGAATTTATACACGCTTCTTCTGGAAGTGGATATTGTGTAAAAATATCAAACTTATTAACAGGAAGCTATAACACGAGATATGCTACAGCTAGAAGGTTAATCTAATAAGAGCACGACGTAATAATATAGAGTTTTATAAATAATATAGGGCAATTTAAAAGGAGAATGTTAGTGAAAAGACCACTTTTAATTGTTACTATATCATACATATTAGGAATAATTATAGGGGTATACTTTAAGCAAAGTATACTCTTAATTTTGCTTGCAGGAATTATTGGGATTGTATTTTGGAAAATAATAAAAAAGAAAAAAATTGTAATTGTTGCAATATGTATTGTACCATGTTTATTGTCTTGCCAGCAGACCAATAATTTAAATAATAAATACAATAAAATGTATAAATTAGATGATGAAAACATTGCAATAACGGGAACTGTGTGCAGTCAAATAAAGGAGACTGATTATAAGTATTCTGTTAATATTAAACTAGAAAATAAATTAAAATTAACAGTCTATATAGATAAAAAAGAAAATGTTTCAAAATTAGAATACGGCAATAAAATATCTGTTACAGGAACGTATAAGAAGCCAACAGAGAAAAGAAATTATAAAGGCTATGATTATATGAAATATTTAAAGACTAAAAAGATATGTGGCTCTTTAATGGTAGATGGAGAAGTAAAGCTGATAAAAACAAAAAAAATTAATTCAATATTTACAATAATAAATAAATTATCGATAATTTTTAAACAAAATTTGAAGAAATTATTACCAGAGCAAGAAGCTGAACTTGAACAGGGAATTTTATTAGGAGACACGTCTGATATAGAAAGTGATATAAAAGATGATTTTAGAAAATGTAATTTATCGCACATGCTAGCAGTATCTGGAGCTCATTTATCTTATCTAGTGTTAGGAATAAATACTGTTTTAAGCAAAAAGGCATTTGGAATACGAAGAAGAAAAATTTTATCTATAATATTTATCTTAATTTTTATGGTTATTGTTAATATGAGCCCATCGGTTGTAAGAGCTGGAATATCAACTATTATAGCAATATTTGCAACTTTAATTTACAGAAAACAAGATACATATACAACAATTTCAATTGCTTTGTTATTAACATTATTAAATAATCCATTAGCAATTTTTGATGTTGGATTACAGCTGTCATATCTTGCAACTTTAAGCATAATAATTTTTTATTCTAAATTTACCCAAAAACAATTTAATAATAAAGTAAAAAAGTATTTGTATGAGAGTGCGATGCTCACTTTGAGTGCAAACATTTTAATTCTTCCAATTACAATCTATGAATTCAACACAATTCCAATAAACTCAATAATATCAAATTTGTTAGCTGGTCCATTGCTTGGAATATGCATAATATTAGGCATGTTCACAGTAATTATTTCAACAGTTTGTTTTCCTGTGTCAAAATTAATAGCATTTCCATTGCAAATTATTTTAAAAATTCTAATAAAGATAATAGAATTAATTTCTAAAATTCCATTTGGAAATTTAACTGTAAAAACTCCATGGTTCATAGTAGTGTTTTTAACCTATGCAATAATTGCCGCATTAATACATAACAAAAAGAAGATTACTAAAATCTTAACTATGGTTACTTTAATAATATTTGTTGTTATGCAGGTTTGCACTTTTATAAATATTGATGGAAAATTAAAAATCTATTTTATAGACGTAGGACAAGGAGATAGCATGCTTGTAAAAACTGTGATTGGAAAAAATATTTTAATTGATGGCGGTGGAAGTAAGGATCCAGATTATGATATAGGCGAAAAGATTTTAGTACCATATTTGCTAGATAGAAGAATAAAAACATTGGATTATGTAATTATATCACATTTTGATGAAGACCATGTTGGTGGAATATTGACTGTTATGCAAGAGTTGAAAGTGAAAAAAGCAATAATTGCAAGACAATTTGAAAACTCTAATAATTATAAAAAATTTATTAAATTAGCACAAGAAAAGAAGATTAAAGTTATTGTTGTAGAAGCTGGAGATGTGATAAATATAGAAAAAAATATAAAGCTAAAAGTTTTATGGCCAGACTCAAAAAATAAGATTAATGAAAATGTTTTAAACAATAATTCGCTTGTTTGCAAGTTAGAATACAAAAGTTTTTCAATAATGTTGACTGGAGATATAGAAGAAATTGCAGAAAATGCAATATTAACCAAATATAAAAATAATGCAAAAATATTGAAAGCTAATATTCTGAAAGTAGCACATCACCGGCTCTAAAAGTTCATCAACAGAAGAGTTTATCAGAGCTGTAATGCCGGAGATTGCACTAATTGGAGTTGGAAAAGACAATAGCTTTGGACATCCATCTGATGGAACAATAGAAAGACTTAACAAAATAAAATGTAAAATATTAAGAACAGATGAAAATGGAGAAATTGAATTGTTTGTGAACAAATTCCAATTTATTGACTATTTGACTATTTTATAGTATTATATATTTGTTGAATAGTAAATTGAAGATAGGAGTTTTAATATATGTTATGTTCAATGTGTAAGAAAAACACAGCAGTAATATTTATAAATAAACAAGGCGCAGACGGCAAAGCCGAAGTTGAAGGTTTATGTTATGAATGTGCTAAAAAGAAGGGAATAAATCCAATAGATACAATGGCAAAACAGGCTAATCTATCGGATAAAGATATACAAGATTTATCTAATAAATTAGATACAATGTTTAAGAATCTATCAGACAACATGGCTGATATAGATGAAGATGAACTTTCAGAAATGATTAATGGAGAAAGTGAAATAGAGGGTGCTCAAGGAGTTCCTCTTGGCTCGATTTTTTCCGGATTGTTTGGAATAAAGCAAAATGGAGATGAGTCATCAAATTATTCATCTGGTGGGACTCAAAAGGTTAAGGAGAAAACTAAGCCAAATAAAAAGAGAAAAGCACTAGACACTTATGGAACCAATCTAACAGTTAAGGCTAAGAATAATCAAATTGACAGAGTTATTGGAAGAGACAAAGAAATTGAAAGAATGATACAAATTTTAAATAGACGTTCTAAAAATAATCCATGTTTGATTGGTGAGCCGGGTGTTGGAAAAACAGCAATTGCTCAAGGCTTAGCTCTTAGAATTGCAAGCGGAAGTGTACCTGCTAAACTTTTAAACAAAGAAGTTTATCTATTAGACATGACAGCTGTAATTGCTGGAACACAGTTTAGAGGCCAATTTGAGGCTAGAATGAAGGCTATAATAGATGAATGTAGAAACGATGGAAATATTATTTTAGTAATTGATGAGATTCATAACATTATAGGAGCTGGAGATGCAGAGCATTCAATGAATGCAGCAAATATTTTGAAACCATCACTTGCAAATGGCGAACTACAAATGATTGGAACAACCACGTTAAAAGAGTACAGAAAATATATTGAAAAAGATACTGCTTTAGAGAGAAGATTCCAACCAATAATTGTAGAAGAGCCATCTGTTGAGGATGCAATTTCAATATTGCAAGGAATTAAGCAATATTATGAGGACTATCACCATGTAAGAATTTCGAATGATATAATTAGACAGATTGTAAATATGTCTGAAAAATATATTCATGATAGATTTTTACCAGACAAGGCTATCGACATATTAGATGAAGCTTGTTCAAAAATAAACCTAAATGATAAAGATTTATATGACTTAGAAGTGTTGAATAATCAATTAAAAGAGGTTCAAGCTAAAAAGGAAGAAGCTGCACAAGCCGATTCTACAGAAGATTATCAAAAAGCAGCAGAACTTAAAACACAAGAGTGCGCATTACTAGAGCAAATTGATAATTTGAAAAAGAGAATGCAACCTAAAGATTTAACAACACAAGACATTGCAAATGTAATAGAAAGCTGGACGAAGATTCCAGTAAACAAAATTACAGAAGAAGAAACAAAGAAATTGTTAAATTTAGAAGACAATTTGCATAAGAGAATTATAGGTCAAAATGAGGCAGTTGAGGCGGTTTCAAGAGCAATAAGAAGAAATAGAGTAGGCTTAAAGAGCACAAAAAGACCACCATCATTCATATTTGTTGGGCCGACAGGTGTTGGAAAAACAGAACTTGCAAAAGCATTAGCATATGAGATGTTTGGAAGTGAAAAATCTATAATCCGTTTCGATATGTCTGAATACATGGAAAGCAACTCAACAGCGAAATTGATTGGTGCACCTCCAGGATATGTAGGATATGATGACGCAGGTCAACTAACTGAAAGAGTAAAGAGAAATCCTTATTCAATAATATTGTTAGACGAAATTGAAAAGGCGCATAATGATGTATTTAATATATTATTGCAAGTGCTAGATGATGGCAGATTGACTGATGCACAAGGAAACACAGTAAGTTTTGAAAATACAATAATAATAATGACATCAAATGCAGGTTCAAACTTAAATACAAATTCAATTGGATTTGGAGGAACATCAGAAGCTTCAAAAAACAGAATGCTTGGTGCATTAAAAGACTTATTCAGACCAGAATTTTTGAATAGAATAGATGAAATTGTAGCCTTCGATTCATTAACAAACGAGCAACTTTTACAAATAGTTGATTTGATGGTATCTGATACTCAAAAAGTGTTAAATGACAGAAACATAGGATTAATACTTACAGATGAGGCAAAAAAATATGTATTAACAAAAGGAACAGATTTAAAATATGGTGCAAGACCTTTAAGACGTGCAATACAAAGATACGTTGAAGACGAACTATCTGATATGATATTAAAATCTGAACTAACAAATGGTAAAAAAGTATTGGTTGAATATGATAAGGAGCAAGATAAATTAGTATTCAACATACAATAATCTAAAAATAAGAAGGTGGAGGTAAAAAAGGTGTTTAAACATGTACCAAATATTCTAACAATGTGTAGATTTGTATTAATACCATTCATATTCGGATCAATAGTAAATAATCAGTATGTAGCAGCATTCGTATTCTTAACACTTTCCGGAATTACCGATATACTAGATGGTTTTATAGCAAGAAAATTTAATTTAATAACTAACTTTGGAAAATTGATAGACCCACTAGCAGATAAGGCAACACAAATTTCAACACTTATAGCATTGCTATTTGCAGGAATAATCCCAGATTGGATATTAATAGTGGTATTTATTAAAGAAACAATAATGATAGCAGGGGCATCTTTCTTATATGGAAAAAAACTTGTAGTATCAAGCAGATGGTATGGAAAGCTTGCAACAGTAATGTTTTATGTCGCAATAGTAGCTTCATTAATTACAAATAACTTTAATTTAGCATTCCACATAGACATCTACATATACTATGTAGCACTTGCGTTAACAATATTTGCTTTAATAATGTATTTCAAAGAATTCTATCAAAAAGGATATGTAAATAAAGAAGAATTGAGCACTGTAGATAAGAAAGTTATAGAAAAATAATAGTAAAAATCGTGTTTTAAATAACACGATTTTTCTATTCAAAATTTTCTATATACGAATTTAAATTTTCTTTTCCATAAAGAATTACACCATTTTCCAGTTCTTTTCTATCGTCATCCGATAAATATTTTATCGCAATTTCAGTAGTTTCATGTAATTCATAGGTTCCGTCATCTTTTATTCTATAAATTTCAACAAATCCATTCAAACTTGATTTCACTAAAAAATGTTCACCACAATTTCCAGAAAAATCTTTATATAACTCTACATCGGTATTTGAAAAATTTTTAATTTCCCAATCACTATAAAGCTTTGAAAATTCATTTCTTGTAATATTAGCCATCTCTGTACTTATATTTTCTTTTTCTTTTATAGTGTGTCCACATCCATCATAATGTTTAAGAAAAGTTAAAATCGCATTAGGAGAAAGTTTCACTTCATCATAACTTGTTGGAACGGTTGTATATGGAGATGTAGTTTGAAAATTTTCAATAGTTTCATTTGCAGAACCAATATTTTGAATGGATTTTAAATTATAAATTATAATAGCAAAAGTAGTTACAATACTTGCAACTATAATAAGTATTAAAGCAATAATAAATTTTTTATTCATACTAAATTCCTTCCTTTTTCCTAGTATTTCCATAATTTACTTATGTATACAGAAAAAAGAAAATTTAATTGTACTTTAGAGCACTAGGTCTAAGATTGCATATTATCTGCTAAATAAAAATTTGCTGAACTAATAGGAGAGGATGAAGTAAATTGCTAGAAATTTGTCAAACGATTCTACTTGCTTTTTATTCTAAACCATAATATAATTTTATTAAATTTCAAATATAAATTATTTCAAAAAATTTTTATTTAAAAATTCATTTTAATTTTCACTATGGCGAAAAAATTAATTCTTAAACAATACCAATAAGTAATATTACTTTAAAATATTGACCAATAAGTAAAATAATTGTATAATTAGGAGGAAGATAATTGAAAGAAGAAAAAATGTATGTCCCATCTGGCTTAAAGACAGTAGATGGAAAAGATATTATGTGCTACAAATACGCAATAATAGAGTCTGCAATAGATAAAAAAAGACTAAAAGAAAAAAGTTATAGAATTCCAATGGTAATCCCGGTAGTATTGTACACTGGTAAAAGAAAATGGAAGAGGCTATTAATAGATGATATAGAAGAAAAAGTAGAAGGATATGCAGAAAACTGGTTGGGATATACTTTGATAGACGTAAATGAATTTAGTAAAGAAGAATTATTAGCAGATAATCTAATAATAACTAAAGCGATGTTAATAGAAAAGTCTAAAAATAAAGAAGAATTATATAAAAATATAGAAGATATAATAAATATGCAAAAAGCAAAAAAGGCTTTTGATAACTTACAATTAGAAAAATTGATAACATATGAATTGAGCGAAACAGAAGATAAAAACATAATGCATGAGTTTATAGAAAAAATAAGAAATATAGAAGGGAGTGAAGAGATTATGACAAATGCATCAAGAATAATTAATAGAGAAATAAGAAAGGAAAGAAAAGCTGGACTTGAGCAGGGAATTCAACAAGGATTACGACAGGGAATTGCATTAGTTGCAAAAAAATTAAAAGGCAAAATGGAGATAAAAGACATAAGCCAAATAACAGGATTAAGTGAAGCAGAGATAGAGAACTTATAAAAAAGCAAAATAGTCATAAAAGTATTAAAGTTAAATGCTTAATGACTATTTTTATGTTTTTTTCTATTAAAAGAACTAAAATTTAATATGCCTATCAGCCTTGATTTTCTCCTTAATTTAAAGTATAATTTTTATAGAATTACAACGTTTGAAAGGAGAAACATGAATTCAAGAAAGTTAATGTATATAGCAATTGTTGTAATGTGTGTTATAGCAGTAGTCTTAGCTGTTTATTTGCAAAGTGGTAAACAACCAAGTAGCAATCGTAACACAACAAACAACGTAAAAACAGAAGAATCACAAGAAACATTAAAAAAAGAATTTGATCAAATGTTTAATAATGTTGTTGAACTAAATGATTATGATACTAGCAACATAAAAAAATTAGACAGTGGCAAAAACATTGTATACACTGCATACAGTAGTGAAGCAAGAGAGGATAATAAGTATGAATTAGATATAAATATTCCAGTAATCAATATAGATAACAAAGTGGCAGCAGAGTTTAATAGTATTACTCAAGAACTTTTTGCGAATAAGACGGCTGGGGTTATAGATAATGCAAAGGATTATACAATTTATAGCATTTCATATACAGGATATGTTAATGGGGATATTTTGTCTGTTATAATTAAGTCTACATTAAAAGAAGGCTCTAATGCACAAAGAACTATTGTTGAAACTTATAATTATAATTTAAAAACTGAAAAGAAAGTAAGCATTTATGATGCTTTGAACAAGAAAAATATTACGCAAGATGCATTAAATTCTAAAGTAAAAACAGTTATAACAAATGCAATAAAAGATGCAAATAAGATACAACTTACAGGATATGAGACTTATAGTAGAGATATAAACAGTGATATTTACAATATAGAAAACATAGAGACATTCTTCTTTGGAGAAGATGGAAGTTTGTATGTGTTATTTCCATATGGAAATAATAAATTTACTTCTGAAATGGATATTGTAAAATTTTAAAAAACTATAGAAAAGAGCAATTTGAATATGGCAAAAAATATATTAATAACCGAAAAGCCTTCTGTTGCAATGGAATTTGCAAAAGTATTAAATATAAATACTTCTAGAAAAGATGGCTATTTGGAAGCAGATAATTGGATAATAACATGGTGTGTTGGTCATTTGGTAACGATGTCATATCCAGAAAAATATGATGAAAAGCTAAAGTTCTGGAGATTGGACACGCTTCCTTTTATTCCAGAAGAGTATAAATACGAAGTTATTCCAAATGTACAGAAGCAATTTAACACAATTCAATCACTACTTACAAGAGAAGATGTATCTACAATCTATGTTGCGACCGACTCTGGACGTGAAGGAGAGTATATATATAGATTGGTCGAGCAGATGATAGGTGTTAAAAATAAAGATAGAAAAAGAGTATGGATAGATTCACAAACAGAAGAAGAAATTAAGAGAGGAATAAGAGAAGCAAAAGAGCTTGATGAATATGATAGCTTAGCAGATAGTGCATATTTAAGAGCAAAAGAGGATTATTTAATAGGAATAAATTTTTCAAGACTTTTAACAATTATATATGGAAGAAGAGCTGCAAAAGAATTAGATCAAGACAAGATTTCGATTTCAGTTGGTAGAGTTATGACTTGTGTGCTTGGAATGGTAGTTTCTAGAGAAAGAGAGATTAGAAATTTCGTTAAAGTTCCATATTATAAAATAGTAGGAGAATTTGGTAACAAAGAAGAAAATAAATATTTTAAGGCAGAATGGAAAGTAACAGATAATTCATCGAAAAAAGATTCAGTAAAATTATATAATGATACTGGATTTAAGAAAGAACAAGATGCCAAAGCTTTTATAATGGAATTAAAAGATAAAAAAGCAACGGTTAAAGAAATAAAAAAATCAAAGCAAAAAGAAAATGCACCACTATTATTTAACCTAGCAGAAATACAAAATGAATGTACAAAAAGATTTAAAATAAAGCCAGACGAGACTCTAGAAATAATACAAAACTTGTATGAAAAAAAGCTTGTAACATATCCAAGAACAGACGCAAGAGTTATATCTACGGCCGTTGCAAAAGTAATTACAAAAAATTTAAATGGAATTGCTAAAGGATTTAAAGATGAAGAAATTCAGCAATATTTGAAGAAAATGTCGCAAGAAAAATATTCAACAGACTTATTAAAAACAAAATATGTAAATGATAGCAAAATAACAGACCACTATGCACTAATTCCAACGGGGCAAGGATTTGAAAACTACGATAAACTACCAGACTTGCAGAAAAATGTGTACAGATTAATAGTAAAAAGATTCTTAGCAATATTCTATCCGCCAGCAGAATACAACAAGGTTTCTGTAACAATAGAAGTAGAAAATGGTCAGAATAAAGAAGAATTTAGTTGCAGTGGAAAGGTATGTTTAAACCCCGGATATTTGGAAGTACTAAAAGGAAAATCCACAGAAAGTACACAAAATGTGGATAAAACACAAGAAAATGCAGATGATGAAGTGGATAGCTTAGCAATTTTGGCAGAGCTAAAAAAAGGTAAAGAAGTAGATGTTATAAACTACGAAACAAAAGAAGCACAGACAAATCCACCAACAAGATACAATTCTGGTTCGATGATTTTGGCAATGGAAAATGCCGGCAAACTTATAGAAGACGAAGAATTAAGAGAACAGATAAAGGGCGCTGGAATTGGAACTAGTGCTACAAGAGCAGAAATAATGAAAAAGCTTGAAAGAATTCAATATATACAAATAAATGATAAAACACAAATAATAACACCAACACAAAAAGGTGAAATAATATATGATATAGTAAACAACTCAATGCCAGATATGCTTAATCCAAAGCTTACAGCAAGCTGGGAAAAAGGATTAGATATGGTAGCAAAAAAAGAAATTCAATCAGATGAGTTCATGGGAAAACTAGAAAAATACATACATTCAAAATTTAACAGATTAGTCGTAAAATATTAATTCGCCCATTAGGGACGCCCTTTTTTGGGCGAAAAAGGAGGAGAATATGAAAGTTGGTTTAGCTTTAGCAGGAGGAGGCGTTAAAGGTGCCAGTCATATTGGTGTAATTAAGGCCTTACAAGAAAATGGAATAGAAGTAGATTATGTAGGAGGAACCAGCATTGGAAGCATTGTAGCTTCATTGTTTGCCATGGGATACACAACTGAAGAAATGCTTAAATTATTTAAATATTTTTCAAAAACAATAATGAAAGCAGACCCGAAGTATTATTGGACAAATGTTAAAACCACAAAAAATTTTATGGGATATGGAGTATTATCTGGAGAGAACATTGAAATAGCAATAAATGAATGTGCAGAGTTGAAAGGTTTCAAAAAAGTAGATGATATAAAAATGCCAATAGTTATGCCAACAGTTGATATCAAAAACAGCAGGAAATACGTATTTACAAACCATGAATTTGATGAAAACTTTGATGAAGATACATACATAAGAGATATAACAATAGGAAAAGCAGTACGCGCAAGTTGTAGTTATCCTGGAATGTTTGCTCCTACAATATTTAAAGAGCATAAATTTGTAGATGGCGGAATTATAGACAATCTTCCAGCACAAGAAGTTAGAAAACTTGGGGCAGACAAGGTTTTATCAATTCGTTTTAGCTCTAAAAGCGATGTTGACCCTAAAAATGTAATAGAAGTTGCTTTAAAGTCAGTTGATTTATTATTTGAGCAGAGAACTGATTCGGAAGTACAAAGTAGTGATTTTGCAATGACACTAGATTTATCAGAAGCAAGTGTATTTAATATTAAAAAAATTGATTATTGTTATAATCAAGGATACATTGCTGCAATAGAAAACATGAAAAAAATAAAAGAATGTTTGAATAAATAACAAATTAGGGACTGTAAAAGGTCCTTTTAATTTTCACATTTTTCTTTATGTACACATAATATATATCAAAAAAAGAAAGGTACATAGGTGAAAATATATGGCAAGTTTTATAATAGAAGGAGGAAAAAGATTAGAGGGAGAAGTAGTAATTTCTGGTTCGAAAAACGCCTCATTGCCAATAATTGCGGCCAGTATTCTTAGCGGAAAAAAGACAACTCTTTATAATGTTCCAAACATTCATGACACACAAGTTACTTTAAAAATTCTGAAATATTTGGGCTGTAAAGTAAAAAAGACTAACGGTAAAATTGAAATAGATACGAAATACATACAAAAAAATGATATTCCGGATTATCTTATGAGAGAAATGAGGTCAACTGTAATCCTCGCAGGGGCTTTGATTGGAAGATTTAAGGATGCAAGTTTTTCATACCCAGGAGGCTGTGATATTGGAGCCAGACCTATTGATTTGCATTTAAAGGCTTTTAAAAAATTAGGCATAAATATTGACGAAGAGTATGGATTTATTAGGTGCAGTTGTGATAAAATAAAAGGGGCAAATATAGACCTAGATTTTCCAAGTGTTGGAGCAACTGAAAATATAATTCTTGCAACTGTTCTAGCAGAAGGAAAAACGACTATAACAAATGCTGCACGTGAACCAGAAATAGTAGATATGATAAAGATGTTAAAAAAGATGGGTGCAAACATTTCTGGTGAAGGAACGAATGTTATAGAAATTAATGGAGTAAAAGAATTAAAATCTGTGAAATACAGAGTTATGCCAGATAGAATAGAAGCTGGAACCTTTTTATGTGCAGGTGCAATAACAAAGGGAAAAGTAAAGATTTTAAATGTCATACCAGAGCAGATTGTTCCAATAATATCAAAATTAGAGGAAGCTGGCTGTAAGTTGACGGTTGAGAAGAATGCGGTTTTAATAGAAAATTCAAAAAGATTGAAAGCTGTGGAAATAAAAACCATGCCTTATCCGGGATTTCCAACAGATATGCAATCGATATTTGGAGCAATATTAGCTGTTGCAAAAGGCACTTCGATTATAACAGAAACTATATTTGAAAATAGATTTAAATATTTGACAGAATTAAAACGAATGGGTGCTAAAAACCAACAAGAGGGTAATGTTGCAATAATAACAGGAGTAAAAAGATTAGCAGGAACAAGTATAAACAGTACAGATTTAAGAGGTGGAGCATCTTTGGTATTGGCTGGATTGCAGGCAAAAGGCATAACAAGGGTAAACAATATAGAATATATTTTAAGAGGATATGAAAATTTTGATAAAAAATTGAATAAATTAGGAGCGAATATACAAATAGAAGAAGGTGAATAAATGAAAACAAAACAGAAAAAGGACGAAAGTAAACTATATGATTTTGACTATGAGTCTAAAGAAGAGAAAAAATTGAAGGCGAAGCGTAAAAAGGCAGTGAAAAAATCTGCCTCTAAAGAAGCAAAAAAAGAAGCAAATGGAAAAAATGGACAAGTTCCAGAAAAGAAAAGATATGAAGACGAAATAATAATTGGAGTTACAAGATATCCAGAGAAAAAACAGACAAATAATCAAAAAAACACAAAAAAAGTTAATAAAAAGCCTCAAAAAAGAAGGAAGAATGAAGAAAACAGAGAAAAATATAATGTAGGGCAAATTAACAAAAAAAGTAAAAGACAAGACGATGAATATTATATACAACAAGATGAAGAGTATAATCATAAAAACAATAAAAAAATAAAAAAGCAAATAGATGAAAATGACCCACAGAGAATTATAAAAAGAAAAAGAAGAAATAAAGTAATAAAAATAATATTGCTAACAATATTGATTATATCTGCAATTATTGCATTACTTTTGTCTCCTGTTTTCAACATTCAAACAATAGAAGTAGTAGGAAACAAGCAAATATCAAAAGAAGAAATTAAAAGTTTATCTGGCATTGAGATATATGAAAATTTGTTTAAAGTAATAAATAAAAAGGTTGAAAATAACATTAAAGAAAATGCATACATAAATACAGTAAAAGTAAGCAAGAAAATTCCAGATACAATACATATTGAAGTAGAAGAAAGAGAAGCAAGTTATATGCTGGAGTATGGTAATGGCTTTGTATATGTTAACAATCAAGGTTATATGCTAGAGATATCAAGCATAAAAAAGGAGCTTCCAATACTTATTGGAATATCAACTTCAAAGGAAGATTATAAAGCTGGAAATAGACTTAATGAAGAAGACTTAATAAAACTAGGAACTGTAATAAAAATTATGAATTCCGCACAGACGAATGGAATTGCAAGTTTAATTACAAAAATAGATATAAGCAATGAAAATAATTATACTTTATTTTTAGAAACAGAGAGAAAAACAGCATATTTAGGAGATTGTAGCAACCTAGAAACCAGAATGCTTTTCTTAGTTGGAATACTTGAAAAAGAAAAAGAAAATCCAGGCGAAATCTTTATAAATATGAACTTGAATACGGATGATGCATACTTTAGAGAGAGCGTTTAAAAGGAGAGATTTAGATTGAATAAAAAACAAATAGCAATTACTTTGGGAATAGTATGTTTAATACTTACGATGTTTGTAGTAATTCAAATAAGGACAACAAATAATGCAAACAAAGTTGTATCACAAACATTTACTAGTAACGATTTAAGAAATCAAGTTTTAAAGTGGAAAGAAAGATATGACACAACATATGCAGAGCTTCAATCATCAGAAAAAAAGCTAGAAGATGTTAGACAACAAGCAAGTGAAAACACAGATGGTTCAGATGAGAAAGAAGCAAAATTAAAGAAAAATAATATATTAATTGGATTAACAGATGTTACAGGAGAAGGTGTTATTGTAACACTAAAAGACAATAATACTGTTACAGCAGATAGCAACATATTAGATCCAAGCATGGTAATTGTGCATATGCCAGACATTTTAGGCGTAATAAACGAGCTTAAAAATGCTGGTGCAGAAGCAATATCTATAAATGACCAAAGAGTAGTTTCTACAACATCATTAACATGCGAAGGAAATATAATTAATATAAATGGCGAAAAAATTAGTTCTCCATTCGTTATAAAAGCAATAGGAAGTTCAATATACATGAACTCTGCTTTAACAAGGGCTGGAGGAACTATAGAGTATTTAAATAGATATATACAAGCATCGGTAAAAACATCGAATAATATTACAATAGGCAAATATACGGGTGTGCTTAACCCTAAATATATAAAATATACAGAGTAGAGAGGTGACAGAACTTGAAAATAAAATTTGACAAAGCCAATATAACAATGTCAATAAGCATATTACTCGTATGTGTTATTCTTGTATCTATATCGTTTATACAGTTTAAAACAGTTGAGCAAGTAAATGAAACAGATATAGAAAATATGAGAGATGAAGAATTAAGAGAGCAAATTTCTTCATGGAAGAGTAAATGGGAAGAAGCAAATGAAAAATTAGAAGATACAAATACAAAAATAAGTGAATATCAAACTAAAATAGAAAGCAATGAAGAAGCGTCTGAATTATTAGATGAAGAATTGAAAAAATCACAATTATTACTTGGAACAACAGATGTTACAGGTGAAGGAGTGGTAGTTACATTAACAGATACAGAAGAAAGTAGTGTTACGGCAGATGACTTAATAACATTGGTAAATGAATTAAGATTTGCAGGAGCAGAGGCTATTTCTATAAATGGCGTAAGAATTATGCCAATGACAGATATTGTAGACATAGACTCATATATCATAATAAAACCATCTCAGAGAATTGTTTCGCCTTATGTTGTGAAAGCAATCGGTAACCAAACATATTTGGTTAGTACATTATGTCTAAAAAATAGTGGATATGTAGACAAATATAACAATAGTGGAAAATCTGTAAAATTAGAGAAACAAAGAAATATAAAAATTACAAAATATACAGGAAATATGGATATTAAATATATGAAGGAGGTTACAAGTAAATGATATTAATAGCAATAATTATAGGATGTTTAATAGGAGCATTAATAGGAATGTATGCACCTATGGTATCGTACACATATTCGGGATATTTAGCTATTGCTATAATAGCAGCATTAGATTCTGTTTTTGGAGGAATTGTTGCAACTCTAAAAAAGAACTTTAACCTTACAATTTTCATAACTGGATTTTTTGGAAATGCAATTCTTGCAATTTTACTTACGATATTAGGACAAAAATTAAATGTAGACATATATTTAGCTGCAATTATAGTGTTTGTTGGAAGAATGTTTACAAATTTAGCTATAATTCGTAGATATTATATTGATATAGTTGTGAAAAAAATAGAAGATAAAAAGAGCAAAAAAGACAATTTAAAGGAAGAAAAAACAGAATAAAAAATAATAAGATTTTTATTACAAAAATATTACAAAAATATAACAAAACTATTGACTTTTTTTTCAAAATATAATAAAGTTAGAAGCAATAAAAAAGCAGTAAATTGGAGGAGTTAATTTTGGCAATCGGAGATATAATAGTAGGTATAGATATAGGATCCTCAAAAATTAGCTTAGTTGTAGGAGAAGTGAACAATTTTAACCAGGTAGAGCTTGTCTATACAGTGGAACATAAGTGTAAAGGGATTAAAAAAACAAAAATAATAGATGAAGACGAAATAGCAAATGCAATAGTAAAGTCAATTCAGGATGCTGAAAGAGAAGCAGAAATAAAAATAAATTCGGCATATTTAACAATAGCTGGAAAGTATGTAACAATAGTACAAAATAGCATTACAAAAAATATAAAAGACAAATTTTCTGGAGTTTCTGTAAAAGATGTATCATCAGCATTATTGCAGGTTAAAGACATAGATGTACCTGATGGAAAGAGCATAATTGACATAGTAACAGATAAATTTATATTAGATGATGGAAGATCGGTTGAAGATCCAGTTGGAAACCTAGTTTCTTCATTCACAGTAAATGCTCAGGTTATATTGGGGGATAGAGAATACATAAAACAACTATCTAATATATGCAAAAAAGCCGATATAGACATAGATGGAATTATTCCAATAACATTAGCAGAACGTAATTTAATATTAGACACAAACGAGCTAAATGATAATGTTATGATAATTGACATTGGCGCTGGAAATACAGAAATAGGGATATTCGAAGGTTCTGCATTTGAATACACAAATACAATACCATTAGGGGGAGACAACATCACGAAAGATGTTCAAATGGTATTGAATATTTCTGAGGAAGAGGCAGAAAAGTTAAAAAGACAATATGGCTTGGCAATGAAATCATATATAGATAATGATAACGAAATAGTACTAAATACTGTAGAAGATGCCAAAAATAAAGTGATTAAAAGCTCTGAATTGATAGAAATAATTGAAGCAAGAATAGAAGAAATATTTACATTAATAAACAAAGACATAACAAATCAAGGTATAAAACCACGAATTAATAATGTCGTTTTAACAGGACAAGGAATAACAAATATAAGCAAGAGTGATGTGGCTGGTAAAGTAATATTAAATATCCCTGTAAAATTTGCAACAGGAAGATTAATAAGCACAGTAAGACCAGAATACAGAACAGCATTTGCCTTAGTTAGATACATAGCAGCAAGACCATTTGCAAAGAGTGTATCGAGCAGTATAGATTCTAATTCAAACGAAAGCTTTTTCACAAAGATTATGGATAGAATAAAAGAATTTTTTTATTCGTAAGATAAAAATGGTACAAAAGACGCGGAATATAGATAAATAACAATAAAAATAGTAGGGAGGAAAAACTTTATGATGATGGATAGTAGTGTTGACGAGAACACAATGGCAGACGGAACAGCAACCATAAAAGTAATTGGTGTTGGAGGAGCTGGAACAAACGCAGTAAACAGAATGGTGGACTCAGGAATAAGAGGAGTAGAATTTATAGCTGTTAACACAGATAGACAAGCTTTACTTCTATCAAAAGCTTCATCAAAAATTCAAATTGGAGAAAAAATTACAAGAGGACTAGGTGCAGGAGCGAACCCTGACATTGGTGCTCAAGCTGCAGAAGAGAGCAAAGCTGAAATAACAGAAGCCTTAAGAGGAGCAGACATGGTGTTTGTTACAGCCGGAATGGGTGGAGGAACAGGAACAGGTGCTGCCCCAATAGTTGCTTCATGCGCAAAAGAAATGGGAATATTAACAATAGGTGTTGTTACAAAACCATTTACATTTGAAGGAAAGAAAAGATTAACTCAAGCAGAGAGAGGAATTGAAAGTTTAAAAGGCAAAGTAGATACTTTAGTAGTAATTCCAAACGACAAATTATTACAAGTAATAGATAGAAAAACATCAATAGTAGAAGCTTTCAAAATGGCTGATGACGTATTAAGACAAGGTGTACAAGGTATATCTGATTTAATTGCTATACCAGGACTTGTAAACTTAGACTTTGCAGACGTAAAGACAATAATGCTTAATACAGGTATGGCACACATGGGAATTGGTAGAGCATCTGGAGAAAATAGAGCAGAAGATGCTGCAAAACAAGCTATCCAAAGTCCGTTGCTAGAAACATCTATAGAAGGCGCAAGAGGAGTTATCATCAATATTACAGGTGGAAGCAATTTAGGATTACACGAAGTAAACACAGCAGCTGAATTAATTCAAAGAAGCGTAGACCCAGAGGCCAATATCATCTTTGGTGCTGTTATAGACGAAAGCCTAGATGAAGATATAGTAATAACTGTTATTGCAACAGGATTTGAAAAAGAAGATGAAAAAGTTCCCTCAATTGGAGAAATAACAAGCAAGAGCTGGTCACCAAAGACTTCGACAATATCATCAGATACATCAAGCTCAAGCGGAGACCTTGATATCCCTACATTCTTAAGAAAAAATAAAGGGAAATAAACAAAATATTTTTACTTTTTTGAATATACATGATGAATAGAATATAATTAGAAAAGAAATAATCTAAATTTGTAGATTATTTCTTTTTTTCGTGCACAAGATATGACAAACTTTTGAATTTAAAAAAGGTATAATACTAAATACGATATGGCTAAATATAAGAAGGTGAGAAAGTGACAATATATCTGGATATTATTTTTGTAGAAAATATTTTAATGAATTATATTATTCTTTTTGCTACACTCGTTATATTAAAAGTGAAAAATAAGTGGCAACAGATACGATTGTTAGTGTCTGGAGTAATTGGAAGCGCATATGCCATCATTGTATATTTAGACATACTTTCAATATATTCTGGAATAACTGCAAAGGTCATATTATCAATAGTAATGGTATATGTAGCATTTAATCCCCAAAGCATAAAACAACTATTCAAACAATTATTAATATTCTATTTAATATCATTTATATTTGGGGGCTGTACATTTGCATTAATATATTTCATTAGACCAGAAAACGTTCAAATGCGAAACGGAGTATTTGTAGGAATGTATCCAATTAAGGTTGCTATAATTGGTGGAGCAATAGGCTTTATAATTACTCAAATAGCTTTTAAAATAAATAAAAATAAGCTTAATACGAAAAATACGATTTTTGACATACAAATATATTATGAGGATAAAATAATTAATATAAAAGCTTTACTGGATTCTGGAAATATGTTAAAAGACCCAGTAAGCGAAATACCAGTAATAATAATAGAAAAAGAAATTATGTATAAAATAATACCAAAAAATATTTTGAATTATATAGAAAAAATAATGAAAGGAGATGAGGCTGAAGCAAATTATGACATTCAAAACTACATATCAAAAATACGAATGGTGCCATTTATGTCCATAGGAAAAGAAAATGGAATGTTAGTTGGAATTAGACTTGATAAAATAAAAATTCAAACAGAAGATATAGATGTAGAAAGAAAAGATGTAATAGCTGGAATATACGATAAAAAAATAACAAAGGACAATAAATATAATGCACTTATTGGATTGAATTTGCTAGAAACAGAAAAAGAATTATGTCAATCCAAATGTTAGGAAAGGAAAGTGATTGCATTGAATTTACTACAAATATTGAAAAATAATGCGAATATATTGTATGCGAAGTACATAAAGAAAGATGATATTGAAACATTACCAATATTCTACATAGGAGGAAGCCAGACTTTGCCTCCTCCGCTATCACCAACAGAAGAGGAAGATGCAATAAAAAAATTGGCTAATGGTAACCTAGAAACTAGGCAGCTGTTGGTAGAAAGAAATTTGCGCTTAGTAGTGTATATTGCTAAAAAGTTTGAAAATACTGGGACGCGGAATAGAGGATTTAATTTCAATTGGAACAATTGGATTAATGAAGGCAATAAACACGTATGACACGAGTAAAAATATCAAACTTGCAACATATGCGTCAAGATGCATAGAAAATGAAATACTTATGTATTTGAGAAGAACGAATAAATTAAAAGGAGAAATTTCTATAGACGAACCACTTAATCAAGATGGAGATGGCAATGAATTATTGTTGTCAGATATACTTGGAACAGATTATGATTCTATATCTAGAGGACTGGAAGATGAAGTGGATAAAAAGCTTTTGAAAGGTGCGATTGCAAAATTAAATTCGCGTGAGAAAAATATAATGGAATTAAGATTCGGCTTTATTACAGGAAACGAAAAAACACAAAAAGAAGTTGCCGACATGTTGGGGATATCACAGAGTTACATATCTAGACTTGAAAAGAAAATAATAAGCAAAATGAGAAAAGAAATACTTAGTAAAACAGGTTAAAGTATAGAAAACCTCTTTTAGGAAATAATATAAACAAAATATTTCCAAAAGGAGGTTATTTGTTTGATTAACAAGGTAGAAATCTGTGGAGTAAACACATCAAAATTACCAGTGCTATCAAATGAAGAAAAAAATAGATTATTAAATGAAATAAAGAAAGGAAATAAAGAAGCTAGAGAAGAGTTCATAAACGGGAATTTAAAATTAGTGTTGAGCGTTATTAAGAGATTCTATGGAAGAGGAGAAAATTTAGATGATTTGTTTCAAATTGGATGTATAGGATTAATAAAGGCAATGGATAATTTTGATCTGGACTTAAATGTACAATTTAGTACTTACGCTGTGCCAATGATTGCTGGAGAAATAAGAAGATATTTAAGAGATAATAATATGGTAAGAGTAAGTAGATCGGTAAGAGACTTGGCTTATAAGGTACTTGCAGTGAGAGAAAAAGCGTTAAGGGAAAACAAGAAGGAACCTACGATAGATGAAATTGCAAAAGAATTGGGAGTAGAAAAAGAAGAAATTGCATTTTGCTTGGATGCAATACAAGATCCGGTTTCACTGCAAGAACCAGTGTATGGAGATGATACAGAAAATATATATGTAGAAGACCAAATAAAAGACAAGAAAAATAGTGATGAAAATTGGGCAGATGATATAACATTATTAGAGGTAATGAAAAAATTAAAAGAAAAGGAGAGAAATATCATAAACAAAAGGTTCTTTGAAGGACGAACACAGATGGAAGTTGCAGAAGAAATTGGAATTTCACAGGCACAGGTATCACGATTAGAAAAGAATGCTATTGAACATATAAAGAAATTATATAATTAACACTTTGGTAATCTTCCTAGAAAAGAATCATATAATAATTCTAGGAGGAAATTTTTATGACTGGAAAAGGACTGGATTTTAAGCATAAAGAGGTTGTTAATATTAATACTGGAAAAAGGCTGGGATATGTGCAAGATGTATGTGCCGACTTAAACACGGGGTCGATAACATCAATTATTGTACCTGGTGAAAGCAAGTTGGCAAGCATGTTTTCAAACAAAAACGATATAGTCATACCGTGGGAAAAAATACACTGCATAGGGGACGACATTATACTTGTAGACATTTAAAAATAAAAATAGACAAAAATATTAAAAAAATTTAAAAAAGGTGTTGACAAAGAATATGGTCTGTGGTATTATAAGAATGTACCGAGAAACGAGTGAAAATAATAAATATTTTTAGAACGTAAATTAGTAAAAACAAGAGAGCAATTTAAGAAAAAACAACAATTACTAGTTTATTATTTTGCCCTAAAAAACAGTATAAAAAATAATTTGAAAAAAATTAAAAAAACTGTTGACAAAACAAAATAAAGATGGTACAATATGAAACGTTCCATAGCGAAGAGCTGAAGAACAAGAGCACATTGAAAAGTAAACAATAAACCTTTGAAAAAAGACCAATAGCGGTAGTTAATTTGTACTACCATAAAAAACAAATTTAATGAGCTTTAAAACTTAAAAATTTAGATTTATAAAATGTTGAAAAACATTAAATATAAATACCATAAATATGAGAGTTTGATCCTGGCTCAGGATAAACGCTGGCGGCGCACATAAGACATGCAAG
>OGDF01002671.1_pt1 | contig 23558 bp, 19 predicted proteins | sample 1570141 | NCBI WGS metagenome assembly OGDF01 (sample SAMEA4370581, study PRJEB24528) | human gut metagenome | reverse complement strand
CTGAAGAACTCCGAAACTCCGCCTGACCATCTTGCACTTGGAATGAAAATTCACCACTCTGCCGAACTTAAGCAGATGCAAATCACCGGAAAAATAAACGTGGCTGGAGAGGGGACTTCTCTCCGGGCGAATATGACCGGTGATAGCTCTATAAAAGGCAGTTCATCCACCGTTGCAATCGAAGCGAGTAATGGTGGAAGTGTGGAACTCCACATGAGCGGTGTTAACTCGTCTATCACGGGTGATGTGAATGCCATCACTGGTACTGGTTCCTCTATTTTCCTCAACCTTTCCGAGGCGCATCAGGAAGGAAATCTGAAAGCCGAAGGGAATAACACGCTGAACGCAGTCTACTCCGGCAGGAATTCCTCACTGACGGGCACATCGGATTACACCGCGGACAACAAAGGAATCATGAATCTTTCCTTCACTAACCAGTCTGTCATGAACGGAGACATACTCAATGGCGTGAAGGTATATGAAGACAATGCGTCCCAATCTTCGTTCGCGGGACAGCTGACAGCCAATTTCGATCAGTCATCCTGGAACGGTAACCTCAGCAACCAGGGCGGCACCGCGGATGTTACGCTCCACAGAGGAAGCGTCTGGACCGGTAAATCGTCCATGTCCGGAGCAGACTCGGTTACAAATGTTTCCGTAAATGAAGGCTCCACCTGGAAAGTGACAGCGGACAGTACTGTCTCCACACTGAAGGTCTCCGGCGGCCACGTCGATCTGGGAGGCATTGGCATCCGGATGAATATCGGACACCTTTCTCCCGGTGACGGAAATCCGGGCACCTTCCACATGGATCTGACGTATCACGACAATCAGTGCTCCACCTATGAAACCGCAAAGGACAGCGACTTCCTTTACGTGGGCGGCGGAACGGGACACACCTTCCGGGTTGAAGCGACGGAAAACTCCAGCATCAACGGCATGAGAGACGGGGATAAACTGTATTTCGCCAGAACCGCTCAGGGTGCCGCTGCGTTTGACGTCAACCAGGAAGTGCTGATTCGCAACTGGGACAAGATTTATAACAAGGCGCTTCGCGTAGAGACGGAAGCCGCCTCCGTGACCGAAGCAAAAGCGAAAAAAGACGCTCCATCCCTGACTGTGACCGGAGCAAAAGCGGACACAGCTGCTCCCTCCGGGTCCGTGACCGGTGCCAGCGCTGACACAGCCGCTCCCTCCGGAGCCATGGCCGGAGCCAAAGCGAAAAAAGCCGCGCTCTTCATGGCAGCGGCCAGCGCCGGAGAGGACACAGCCGCTCCCGCTGAGGATGCGGCCAGCTCCGGGGAAAGCACAGCCGCTTCCTCTGAAGCTGATGCCGGTAAGAACACAAAAACTGCCTCCTCGGACAATGACGACGTCTGGTATCTGACTCCTGAAAACACCCCCCTCGACAACGGATTCGTCGCCAACGCCAACGCCTATGTCCCGGGTTCGGCGCATAACGCTGCCGCTTCCATCTGGCGCGACAACGATACGCTGGTAAAGCGTCTCGGAGAACTGCGCTGGAGCAAAGACAGCGACGGTGCCTGGGGAAGAGTCATCAACAGGAAGCTTGCCAGGAGCGGAACCCAGGCCTTTGACGTCAGCATGAACACACTTCAGCTCGGCTATGACAGGAAAATTCCGTTTTCCTTCGGTGATATTTTCGTCGGCGGCGCCGTCGAACACAGCAGGGGTACCGAAAAGTACGACGATGGTGACGCAGCGTGTATATGACAGACGGCGCGCTCTACGGAACTTTTGTCGGCAGAAGCGGCGACTACGTTGATGTCGTCACCAAAGCCGGCAGGCTGTTCACGCATTACTCCTCGGATCTGGGCGATGGCGGCGATTTCGAAAACTGGGGCTTCAGCGCCAGCGCCGAATACGGCCATAAATTCGACCTTGGCTGGTCCTGGTCCGTGGAACCGCAGGCGCAGATCAAATACAGCTACCTCTGGGGTGACGACTACACCTCGGACAACGGGGCGAAAATCTATCAGGACGACACGGACAGCCTCGTGGGCCGTCTCGGCCTCCTGGTGGCCAAGGAATTCGGGACAGGCACGGAAAACCCGGTCCGGATTTACGCCAAGGGTTCCGTCCTGCATGAATTCCTGGGTGACAGAAACGAAACGCTCTACCAGGATGTCGCGATGCATGACAGCACTGACCTCGCGGGCACGTGGTACAGCGCGGGCATCGGCGCCAATGTCGGCCTCTCGGAGAACTGTTCTTTCTACGTTGACGCGGAAAGGGACTTCGGAACGGACATCAAAGTCCAGTACCGCATCCAGGGCGGTTTCCGTTTCGAGTTCTAACTGAACCGGCACTTCTCCCATTTAATCAGACAAGAAACGCCGCGGCGCAAAAAACAATGCGCTGCGGCGTTTTTCTTTCTGCTGTCAGAACCGTTGGAAAAGACAGGGGCCGGATCAGATAAAGAGACTTTCCTTAAGCAAGAAGCTGCCCTGTTCCCCGAGCTAGTTCGAGGACCTGTACAGCGTCCCCCAGGCGTTTTCCTCGCCTATGGTAGTAGATTCCCTGTGTCCAGGATACACCTTCGTATCATCCGGCAGCGTGAGCAGCCTGTCAGCTATAGCTGCGCGCAGGGCCTCATCAGACTGCAGGGGCATAATATCAGTGAAGCCGATCTGATGGTGGAAAAGCGTATCTCCCGAAAGAAGGATTTTCTGGGACGGGAAATAATAACAGAGCGATCCCGGGCTATGGCCCGGAACGGAGATGACCGTCACGTTCAGAGCGCCGAAGCTGACCATTCCGGGCTGCAGGGGCTGAACCCTGAAATCACTGATAGTCAGATCGAAATTCTTTGCACCGTCGCAGAGGACTTCCCTGTTGTCGATATCCTGCTGCCCCGCGAGAACGGGAAGGCCTGTCTTTTCCTGCCAGGCCGCGCATCCGGTCACATGATCGAAATGAAGGTGTGTACAGAGGAGAGCCCTCAGGGTCAGGCCATTTTCCGTCATGGCCTTCTCCACTTCCGCCGTATCGTCCGGCGGATCCACGAGAACGGCGTCAGCGCCCTGCCACACGAGGTAGGCGTTGGTGTTCAAAACACCGTAAACAAACGAACGAATCATTGCCATCTCCATGCCGGCTCTCATGCCCGGCCGCCTGACAATAAAACAGGCTATTCAAAGGGAAAATCGACAATAGAAAAACAGGAGGTCAGGAAGCCAGCCAAGGCGTCAGCGCCCGAAGTGGCCCCGAATCCGATGACCTTTTCCGCGAGTTCCTGAAGCTCCTCATCTGAGATCCCCCCGACGACAGCAGCTCTCGCTAGGTCGGCGATGTATTCCGAAAAATTCCCGGCAAGCGCCTTCCGAAGAAAGGCCTGCGCCACGATGCCGGTCTCCCCGGCGTAGGGAAGGAGGAGAGAGGCAAAAGAAAGGACGCCGGAATCACGGCTTCCGCCAGGTGACTGGGCGAAACGGCCGGCCAGGTAGCCTCCGAGGAAATCATCTCCTGCTGGCGTGAGCCCGGGGCCGAGACCTATGAGATGGCGCGCGGCCTCAGCCTCTCCGGCTGTATCGCGGGCGCACCGGGCGCGCACCATGGCAGCTGCGGCCTCTCCGGCGCAGCCCAGGATGACATCGTTGCGGACTGAAGAATGATAGGGAGCGAAGAGACGCAAAAAACCCGGGAGCTTCTTTCTGCGCACGAATCTCCAGAGCCCGAGCCGGACGTCTTCGCGAACCGGCCCGCCAGGAGGCAGACTACCTCCATCCCAGACCCGGGCACTGGAAAAATCCACACGCAGACATCCTTCCACGGTGAGAATCTGCCCGTCAAAAGAGCACGGGGCACCGACGCTGATAAATTTTTCAAAAGGCGTGGGGAGTTCCTGGACGCGGCAGCCCCATGACGCCATGGGAAGCCCGGGAGCGAGAACGACCACAAGAGTGGTGTCCCCTTTTCCCGGAGAAAATTCCAGATTGAGCGCGCGGCGGAAGACGGACTGCACGACGCCGCGGGATCCAAAGGGCGGGAGGCTCGTGCCTTTCGACTCCGCATGAAGGACGACCGGACCGGTTGGGACAGACACAGCACTACCCTCTCATCGCTTCACGCTTCGCCTTGTTGGCGGCGAGAATGTCCAAGGCCTTCTTCAGTTCCTGATCGGCCATGCAGGTTCCGGCACCGTAATAGTGCAGCACCTCGGCCGAAAGGCTCAGGACGTCGGGATCGTCCCTGCGCCGCGGACGGGGCAGTTCCACATGAATGATTTTCTTTATGCTCGAGGGAACCGGATTGATGACAACGATGTAGTCGCTCAGGAAGACGGCTTCCTCCACTTCATGCGTCACGAACAGGATGGTTTCACGCAGTTTGGCCCACAGCTGCAGGAAAAAGCACTGCAGGCCAGTCCTCGTCTGGTAGTCGAGGGCGCTGAAGGGCTCGTCCATGAGAATGATGTCTGGCGCCGTCACGAGCGTGCGCGCGATGGCCACTTTCTGGCGCATGCCGCCCGAGAGCTCGCGCGGATAATGATCGAGGTAGTTGCCGAGACCAAAGGCCCTGAGGTACGCGGTGGCGAGCTCTTTTCGTTCAGGGGCAGGCATGCCCTGGATCTCAAGGCCGAAAGCGGTATTCTGCAGAGCTGTCAGCCAGGGGAATAGATTGATTTCCTGGCTCACCAGCCCCACACGGCCGAGGCGCGGAATTGCTTTGCCATCGATGAGAATCTCTCCGGAATCGGGTTCCTCCATGCCGGAAATACTGCGCAGAAGCGTGCTCTTGCCGCAGCCGTTGCCACCAAGCAGCGTGACGAAACTCCCCTTCGGGACATGCAGGGTGATATCTTCGATAATGGTTTTGCGGCCTTTTCCGTCGGACGTCGGATAGCTTTTGGAAACGTGATTCAGCGTCAGATCAGATGCCATGACTTATACCCTGTGGAGGAGACGCCTGGAGGTGTAGCAGAGCAACCTCTCCAAGAAAATACCGATGATGCCGATGACAACCATGCCTGCGATAATAAGATCGAGACGCTGCAGGTCACGGGCCGTCATGATCATGTACCCGAGACCGTAACCGTCCTGGGTACCGGTAAATTCGGCGGCAACCAGGGTCATCCAGGCTACGCTCATGCCGAGGCGCACGCCTGTGAGTGCGCTCGGGAGAGCCGCGGGAAGCAGCACCTTGAACCAGATCTGGCGTTTGTTCGCCCCGAGCACCTCGGCCGCGCCAACGAGCCCGACAGGCGCGTTCAAGACACCGGATATGGTGTTGACGAGGATGGGGAAGAACGAGCCAAGAAAAATGATGAAACAGGCGGAAGGAAAGCCAATGCCGAACCAGAGCATGGAAAGAGGTATCCACGCGAGGGGCGGCACCGGACGCAGGAATTCAAAGAAAGGACCGAGAACGGCGCGTGCCACGTGACTTCCTCCAATGAGGACGCCAAGCGGCAGCGCCAGCACAAGGGCGGAAAGAAATCCGGCAGCCACCAGCTTGAGGCTGTAGAAAACGTGCAGATGCAACACATATCCCGGAGGAAGCCCTTCAGACTCGAGCTCATAAAGGCCCCGGATAACATCAAGCGGAGACACAAGCCTGTCGGCAGGAATAAGCCCCCAGGAGCAGAAGGCCTGCCAGAGGAGAATCAGACAGGCGGGGCATATCCAGTGGAAAGGCTTACCGGATTTCTTCTTTGCCATTACTTTACCAGAGACTTGATGAACTGCCCGGTGAAGGCGGTCTCATCCGGAACGTTGATAAGCTTGAAAGCGTTAAGGAAGTTCACGTATTCCTTTTCCTGCTCAACGGCCGGAACAGCCGTGTAGGCCACGTGCGAAAAAGCTTCGCGCACGGTCTTCTCATCCATGCCGGTATGCTTCACGGCGATGGCGATGGCTTCGTCAGGATGCTCGGAAATGAACTTCATGGCAGTCTCATGGGCCTTCACGACCTTGGCTGCCTCGCCGCTCGCGATGGCTTTGTCAGAAGCCACCAGGCCGCAGCAGGGATGGCCGGGCCACATATCGGAGGAATCAGCGAGGATACGGCCCTGACCGCTCACAACAGCTCTGGCCGGGAAAGGCTGCCAGGCGATGAACGCGTCAATCTGACCGCGGCTCAGGGCAGTGGCCATTTCGGAAGGAGAAATGGTGATGAAGGTGACGTCCGTGGGGGCGAGGCCGGCTTTCCTGAAGCTGCGGCGCACGAGGAAATCCTGCACGGTGCCGTTACCGGGAACGGCGATGCGCTTGCCCTTCATTTCGGCAAGGCTCTTCAGCGGGGAATTGGGAGCCACGACCACGGCAGAACCGCCGGTGTTGACCTGAGCCACGAGATGGATGTTTTTCATGCCCCGAGCAAAGGCGATGGTGGACGGAGCCTCACCGACATATCCCATATCAATGGAGTCGGACTTGAAGGCTGTCATGAGTTCGGGACCAGCATGAAAAGCACCGGCGACCTTCACATCCACGCCTTCCTTCACAAAGAGCCCTTTATCGAGGGCAACCCAGAGAGGAAGATGGTGCAGGTCGTTCTGAAGGTAGGCCATGCGCACGGCAGCCTGGCTTTCCGGCACGGCCGTGAACTGTGCCAGCGCGAATGCCGCGCAGAAGAAGAGAACGACACCTAGAAATTTTTTCATACATACTCCTATGACTGAACGCCACGTGGAAAGAGCAGACAGACCCTGCCGCTGCGCATCCAGGGCTTCATCGAATGTAATGTCCCCAGAGCGAGATTTTTTTCGCAGAGGGCACGGTTTTCGGGGCACGGTTCATAACCGGCGCTTTTCCACGCATGTTCCAGGGCGTCAGCGGAAGGGCAGGCCGTGGTCTGGATGAAAAAGAGGGGGGCGCCGTACCGGGCAGCGCCGGAGAAAAGCTCTCCGAGGCTGAAGGGAGTAAGGTAATCAACAATATTGCTCAGATGGACAAAATCGTAACCGCCCTGCCCCACGCGGGCTACCATGTCGCCGGTCACGCCGTGGACACGGTCGAGCCCCTCACGCACACGGGCAAGGTGTTCATCGTCAAAAAAGAAGCGGACGCGGAAGAAACTGCGCATCGCGGAGATGACATTCTCAAAGCTGTAATGGCTTCCGCGCCTCGCATAAAAGGCATTCAGTTCGGGAAGAATGGCGGACTTCAGCCACTCCCGGAGTTCCCGGGACGTCTTCGCGCCCCGCACGGTCTCACAGAGTTTTTCCAGGTAGGTCTTCTGGAAAGGCGAAAGATCAACACATTCGATCCGCGCGTCCCCGGGAAGGGATGGGATCATATCGAGAGCGAGCATCCCCGAGCCCGTGACAAAAAGAGGTCTGTGCGGGGGAACAGGAAGGAGGGAGAGGACGTCTCTCGCGACCTCTGCGTCCTCATTGGGGAGATAAAAGCGGGTCTCCCCCTCCCAGTCAGGAGCGCCGTTCATGAGCGGCGCTCCCCAAAGCCGATAAACGGCTGTTTCCCCCAGTCTTGCAGCAGGGCGGAACGCCCGCCCTGCTGCAACATGACCTGACTGCCGTCTCGGAATCCGCCAATACGCGCAGCGTACAGTCCACGCGCAAGGAAGGGACGGACGAGCTCGGGCAGTTTTTCCTCCCTTGCGGAGAGGAGGAAACCGTAGGAAAAGAATGCCCTGAGGAAGGGCTCCAGCCACACCTCGCGGTCGTAGCCTCCGGGAACAGGAACACTGTCGGTGTCAATGTAGGCTCCCACACCGGAACACTCGGCAAGCATGACGAGGGTGCCGGCTATGCCGGCCATACTCACGTCCTTCCCCGCGCACGTGAGCCCCGCCTCGGCAGCCTCAGGAAGAAGCTCCAGATTGCCGACGAGATTCGCGTCATGACGGGGAAGCGTGCAGTTCCAGTAATTGGATTTTTCAAGCCATCTGCCATCCATATTGGTCACGAGGACCAAGGCATCGCCAGGCTTCGCGTCAAAGCTTGTGATGAGCTTCTTCGCGCGGCCCATGATGGCCAGGGCCAGGGACGGCTCATCCGCAGTCGCCTGCACATGACCGCCGACAATAGGCACATTGAAGCGCTTCGCGTTGTCACGCATGCCCTGGCACATTCTTTTCAGGATGTCGTCCTGAGGGGCACCAATGACGTCAACCATAGCGAGCGGCCTGCCGCCCATGGCGTAGACATCGTTCACGTTGGCGAGAACAGCGCTTCGTCCGGCCAATTCGGGATTTTCAACGCACAGACCGGGAAGTATTCCCTCTGCGGCGAGCAGGAGATATCCCCCGCTGCCGTCCGGTATGGCGGCCGTGTCGTCTCCGTTCGCAATGCCCGAGGACGCAAACGCGTCCCCGAAGGCAGAGCGGACAAAATCAATGGAGCGCTTGCCGCTGAAAACTTCCGAGCGGCGGAGCTTATTTGCCAGTTCCTGTAGTTCCATTTTCATCGCCTCCCATGGCTTCAAGCAACAGGGCGTCGACGCCGGCGACTGCGATGGGGTCGCCCATCTTTTTGACGTTGCCGTTGAAGCTGCCCTGACAGAACGGGCACATGGTTACGAGCATTTCGGCACCCGTGTCCATAGCTTCATGAAGGCGATCCTGGCAGATCTGATCTGCCAAATCGGGATAATTGGACTTTACGCCGCCGCCGGCGCCGCAGCAGCGGGAGTCGGGGCCGTGATGGGGCATTTCGCGGAATTCAAGTCCGGGAATAGCCCTGAGTATGGTCCTCGGCTCTTCAAAGAGGCCCTGGGCCCTGCCCACATGGCAGGGATCGTGATAGGTCACGATCTTATGAATGGGCTTCGTCAGGCTGATTTTGCCTTCCCTGACAAGGCGGGCGTAAATTTCACTGAAGTGGAGGAACTTCACCTTGAGAGGCAGACCGAGTTTCTTCGCCCAGATGGGATAGTCATGCTTGAGGGTCTTGGAGCAGCCGCCGCAGGGAGTAACGACTTCCTTCGCTCCGGAAGCGTTGAAGAGTTCGATGTTGTGGCGGATGACGCTCTCGGCGGCTTCCTTCTGGCCTGTCCTCAGGATGGGGCTGCCGCAGCAGTGCTCCTTGCCACCCATATACATATAGGGAATGCCGGCCTTCTGCAGGATGGTCACGCCGGTGCGCAGCATGGCGGGCACGCGGTAGGAGGCAGTGCAGCCGCCGAAAACCAGGAGATCTGCCTTTTCAGCGGGGTTCATGCCGGGCAGCATCCAGCCGCGCTGTTTCTCAAGCGGCTCGCCGTAAGGGTTGGCGTATTTGGCAACGGCATTGCGCAGCCGCACATGGGCGGGCATGGGGCCCAGTCCCATGGCGACGGTACGCGCGCGGGCAGCTTCCCAGAGAGGTACAAGAGGAATCTGCGTCTGGCAGACTTCCATGCAGCGTTCACAGGAAGTACAACGGTAAAGCCTGTCTACCCATTCGGGAGTCATTTTCTCGTGCCCAGCGAGAAATTCGTGGAGAAAGTACAGGCGGCCGCGGGGAGAATAGCTCTCGAAGCCGTCGCTGAACTTGAAGGTGGGGCACACGTCCTTGCAGAAGCCGCAGCGGGCGCAGATTTTCAGATCCTCCGTAAAATCAGGAAGATTCATAAGTTCATCAAGCTGGGCCATGGTTAGTCCTCCTCGTGTCCGGTAAGCTTGCGCGGACGTGCCTTAAGAAACGCGCTCACAGGGGCAATAAGCACGGTACCCAGCCAGATACCCCAGGAAAGAAGGGAGAAAGGCAGATGGCGCAGGCCTATGCCGCAGCATTTGCCGGTATTGAGAAGATTCTGCGGGTCGAGCGCCTTCTTGCGCTCCTTGAGATACTGCCAGCGTCCCAAACCGAGAATGGAACGTGACTGGCTGTTGAACCAGAGGCCCGATGCGTAGACGTAACCGCCAAAGCGGCGGGCGACGTGCAGGGGAATCATGGCTTTGCCCATACGGAAGAGGGAGAGAAAATCCTCCGAGGAATCAAGGACGTATACCAGGGTAGACATCTGATTCTGGTTGTCAGCGAAGGCCTCGAGGCCCACTATGTCACGCGGCATGCGCCCGGTGATCTTTTTCCAGCAGGGGCCGAACAGGCTGCGGGGAACGACATACTCGCCGCAGAGAAGGGACGGGCCGCCGCGCTTCAGGCGCATGGGGTAGAAACGCTCCTCCCATTCCTCGTCGGCCACAGCCTGCTCGAGAAGCTTGATATGAGCGGCGCCGGTGATCTTCTGAACAGTTGCCTCATCGGGCTTCTCTTCGAACACGGCGAGCATGAGGAAACCGCTCGTGATGGGAGGCTGGCCCGGCTTTTTGGCGTTTTCCGCCTGCATGATGAGATACGGGGCGGACAGAACGCTGATGGAATAGGGATGCAGGAGAGAAAGAAGCTGGATGACCTGATCCACCTGATCGGCGGAGGCAAGCTGGAAAGCGAGCTTTGAGAGCTCCACGTCCTTCCTCAGAAGGAGGCGCAGGCGGGTGATGATACCGAGCGTGCCCTGGGAGAATGCGTAAACGGAAAGCTCGTGTCCCTTCACCGTGCGCATGGTGCCATCGGGATCAGCCACGTCGATTTCTTCGACACAGTCCAGGATAGAGCCGTAACGGTAGCTGCCGATACCGACGCCGCCCATGGCGAACATGCCGCCCACAGTAGAGGAAGGACCGCTCGTGGGGCAGATGCGCGAGGCGAGTCCGTGACGGGAAAGCTCTTCATTGAGATCCTTCCACACAACGCCGGGCTCGACATCACAGGTCTTATGCTCTTCGTCAACGGAGATCACTTTGTTCATGCGGCTCACGTCGACAAGAAGGCCGCCCACAGTGGGCATGGTGCCGCCGTAGCCGGAAGAGGCCTGGGCGCGGACAGTGACAGGAACCCTGTGCTTGTGGGCTACAGACAGGCAGTCACTGACCTGCTGCGCCGTCCTCGGCAGAGCGACTGCGCTGGGCGTTCTTTTGAAAAGCCCCAGCAGCACCGCCGGCATCTCGCCAAGATCATGGTTGTATGAGCGGCAGATCTGGGGATCCTGCGTAAACGAGGAACCGAGTTTCGCCGCAAGTTCGACGCAGTAGTCTTCCATTACTCTCTCTCCTGAACACGCTGATAACGAAATTTCCGGCCGGCCGCGGTCCGGTGGCTCATAAGGCCGCGGCCGGCATCTTATGCGGGAATTACTTGCCGAGGACTATCCTGGCAACGGCCTTGGCGGCCTGGGCGTTCGTCGGGAACACGAAGCAGCCGGCATCCTCGAGGGTCTTTTCCTGCTGGGCGCAGGACTGGGGGTCGGCGTCCGTGCCGCACACAGAGCAGACGATGACGGGACCGCCGTCAGGCAGCTCCTTGCGCACCCTGTTGATGATGGCGGCAAACTTGGAGGCCGGATCGGGGTCGGCGCCGTAGCCGAGCACGATATCCATCATGATCACGCGGCAGGTGGGATCGCGCATATCCTCTTCAAGGCGCTGGCCGCGGAGGCCGGTGTCGATGATGGGATGCGGAATGCCGCGGGTGAACTCGTCTTCGCCGAGGTCGACGCAGCAGTGCTTCTTGCCCTTGGTGGGAGCCTCAAGGAAGAGTTCCTTCCTGAGGGGCACGTTGGACTCTATGTCAAACTTGTCATCGAGGATGACCAGGGCTTCGTAGCAGAGCGTGCCGCCGGAGAAGAGGCCGCGCATGTACTTACGCTGGGAGTCGAGCTTCGCGATGCGCTCGTCGAGAGCCTTCGGGAACACGAGTTCCGGAACGGGCTTGCCGAGGGCGGCGAAAGCAGCTTCCTCAAGCGTACGGGTGAAGATGATGCCTTCCGTGTTCAGTTCGTCGGGCTTGCCGCCGATGAGGCAGGTAACCGTACGCAGACCGGTAGCGCGGGCTTCATCGAGGACGGCATTAAGAACAGCCGGGTCGCCGGGCTTCGAGAGAAGGAGAAGAGTCTTGTTGCCGGGCGTGGCGGCAAGTTTCTTAATGCCGAAACGCATTTCGAGACCGCCGACCTGCTTGCGCAGATCACGGCCGCCGCAGCCGAGAGCGTGGGTGATGCCGCCGCCGAAGCGGTCGATAAGGCAGGTCACTTCCTGAATGCCGGTGCCGGAGGCGGCCACAATGCCGATGTCACCGCGGCGCACGACGTTGGCCAGGGCGAGCGGGACGCCCGCGATAATGGCCGTACCACAGTCGGGGCCCATCATGAGCAGGCCTTTCTCGATAGCCTTCTTCTTCAGTTCGATTTCATCCTCGATGGTGATGTTATCGGAGAAGAGCATGACGTTGAGGCCGCGGTTGATGGCACTCAGGACATCCAGCTTGGCCATGGGGCCAGGCAGGGAAATCATGCAGAAGTTGGCGTCTTCGAGGCGGTCAGCGGCCTCCTCGATGGTGGCGGGCTTGAGTTCCTCGGCCTTGGAACCGCCGGCCTTGGTCTTGAGGTGAGCCTGCACGTTGTCGAGGGCAGCCTTGACGGCGGCGTCGTCCTTCGCTTCGATGCAGATCATGAGGTCACTGGCGGTGGCAGCGTCAACAGCCGGGTCCTTGAGACCGAGGCGGGCGATGACGTCCTTGTTGCTGACTGTTCCCAGAAGAGCGAGCACCTTGCTGACGCCGTCAAGTTTGGCGGCCTCGCGGGAAATACTCATCAGGCGCACGGAATCCTGGTACTGATTCTTATAAACGAAAACTTTGAAAAGCATTATATCCTCTCCTAATCAGGCACGATTCTCGTGCAGCATTCGGGCTGAAGCATGCATTTGGTGATGTTGTCCTGGCTCGTGATGATGGCTTCCTTGCCGCCCTTCTCGACGTATTCGATGGCGCTCTGGATCTTCGGACCCATGCTGCCGGCCGGGAACTGGCCCTCAGCGAGGTATTTCTTGGCCTCGGAAACGGTCATGACCTCAATTTCACGCTGATCGGGCTTGCCGTAATTGATGCAGACTTTGGCCACGCCGGTGACGATCATGTAGAGCTGGGCATCGAGGTTATAGGCCAGGAGAGCGGAAGCCCTGTCCTTGTCGATAACGCCGGTGGTGCCCATGACGGAGTTCGTCGTATAGTTCACCGGAATGCCGCCGCCGCCACAGGCGATGACCACGTTGTGGGCGTTCAGGAGCGAACGGATGGAGTTGAGCTCAAGAATCTTGCGGGGCTTCGGGGAGCAGACCACGCGGCGCCAGCCGCGGCCGGCATCCTCGATCATCTTCCAGCCCTGCTTTTCCATGAGGCAGTCGGCGTCCTTCTTTGTGAAGAAGGGACCGATGGGCTTGGTGGGATTCTTGAAGGAGGGATCCTCGGAATCGACGACGACCTGGGTAAGAATGCAGGCCACGTCCTTTTCCATGTTGTCTTCGGCGAGAACAGAACGCATGCTCACTTCCAGCATGTGGCCGAGAAGGCCCTGTGAGGAAGCGACAGCCACATCCAGCGGAGGAACGGGGATGATGTCCCTGGCCTTTTCGAACTGGATGAGCAGGTTGCCGACCTGGGGGCCGTTGCCGTGAACGAGGCAGATGTCATAGCCCTTATGCAGGATGGAAAGCATCTCGCGGCAGGCCGTCTTGGCCTTTTCAAGCTGCGTCTCGAAGGAACCGTCGTCACCCTTGTCAAGGATAGCGTTGCCGCCGAAGGCGATAACTGCGATGGGTTTTTCCATATCCGACTCCTAGAGGAGACCCAGCTTCTTGCCGATGCCGCGCAGGGCGAGCTCGAAGCAGGCCATGGGGGCGCGGGCGATGCCAGTGCCGATCTGGCCGACGCCGGAAGCCTTGTGCAGAACGCCGGTATCAACGATGGGGGTGATGCCGAGGCGCATGACCTTGCGAAGGTCGATGCCGAGCGGAGCGGGCGTGAAGTCCACGGCGCCGGGAGCGAACTTCGGGTTGTTGGAAGCGCAGATGCGCTGCATGATCTTCATGGACTTCAGGGAGTTGGCCATGCCGCCGCCCACGAAGGAGCTGATGGAGGGAGCGCCGCCGATGACCATGCCGCCGAGGCCCATGGTCTCGACAATGGCGGAGTCGCCGATATCGCCGGCAGCGTCTTCCGGTCCGTAACCGGAGTAGTAAATGGCCTCGTCCATGGGCGCGGTCGGAGCGATGAACCATTCGTTCATGCCGCCGATACGCAGGGCGAAATCAACGCCGTTGCGGCTCATGGCCGTGACGATGGTGGAATGGGGCACGCCGTGAGCGGCCTCTGCGGACGCCTTGCAGCCCGCGATGGTGAGGGGCAGGAAAGAGTGGTTATTGCCGCCGATGAACTGGGTCACGGCATTGATCGTTTCCTTGCTCTCATTGCTGTTCAGGAGAAGCGGGAGCAGCTCGCGCAGGAGCAGGAGCGTGCAGGCGGCGCTGCGGGCATGGACTTCATCGCCCATGAGGACGCCCTGGGAAATGATCTTGAAGATATCGATGCCTTCCTTCTTGGAACGCACGGCGCGGCCGAGAACGGGGCCGAGCACGTCGCGCATCCAGCGCAGGCGCTCGATGGTGCCCTGATCGTAGGTGCCCATCCAGATAACGTTGCCCTTGCCTTCGTTGAAGGTGGTCCAGCTGCGGGTGCCGAATTCACGGTTTTCCACAACCAGGACAGGCATGGAGGGCGTGATCACGCCGCACATGGCGCCGGCGGCGCCGAAGGCGTAGTTGTTGGCGAGCTGAATATCGCCGCTCTTGAGCTTGGCTTCCAGGCTGGCCTTGTCGGTGCACCATCCCTCAAAGATGGCAGCGGCTTCCACGGCACGCTGCTGGGGATCGCACATGCGCTCGAACTCGATCTTCGGTCCGGAATGCAGGATGTGGTTGGGCTGCATGCCGGGGATGACCTTGATGGCGGGCTGCACATCCACCCACAGCGGACGGCTGGCCTTCATGCGGCGCACGGTTTCCTCATTGGCTTTGTCGACTTCGGGGGTCGCCAGAGCGCAGAGGACATTGATGAGTTCCTTCTTGCCGAGTGCCGGCGGACGCCAGTCAACCTGGATGGCTTCGACGTTCTGACTCTTCAGTTCGTTGTAGAATTTTTCAAGGCCGACATTGACGAGGGCCATGTGCTCACTGATACCAGTCACAGCTAACTCCTTGGGATTTCAATGACTGTATGCCGCAGAGGACAGACGAGCGTACCCGCCGGAAAACAATGCGACAAAGCTTCTGAGACCAATTTTTCCATCGTGTCCCGCGGGCCCTGGACTTCCACCGTGAGATCGATCCCATCACGGTGAAACGCGTCCATGTCGGCTTCCCCCTCCACGGTCACCACACATTTGCCAACGGGCATGCCCCGGCGTCCGGCTGCGAAGACAAAGGCCTGGCCGAAGCCCTGGGCTACAGAAGTGAGGACGAGCTTCATTCCGGCGATCTGATTTTCGTCGGTTCCGTCCATTCCTTCGGTGACACCGCCCGTAAAATTTCCACTTCCGTCATGGAAGAACTTCACTTTCATGATTACTCTCCCGTTCCGAGAGGCTTTTCCATGACCTGGTGCAGGACGCCGTGGCAGAGGAAAGGAATGCCGAGCGGCTTCCACTGGAGAAATTCAAAGAAATGCAGGTTCTGAATCTGAACCACGGCAAAAAAACGCCTGACATCGCCGCGTTCTTCCATTGTGCTCACAGCCCTGCGCACGAGAAGCGCTCCGAGATGGCTGCGGTACTTTTTTCTCACGGCCAGACGGCCACCCACCCAGACGCCTTCGCTCCGCCTGAAACAGCGCACGACGCCGGCGGCCTCACCGTTAACCCTGGCCAGAATGTGCACGGCGTACGGGTCACGTTCGTCCGTGTCATCCACGCCGTTAAAGAGCCCCTGCTCCTGACAGAAGACTTCGCGGCGAATGGCGTGGCACTCAGCCAGATCTTCCGGCGTTTCCGCGATGCTGAGCGAAATATCGCACTCTGAGGAATCGACGCGGCTGAGACGGTCGGCAAGCTTCTTTCTGCGGTCGATATGCCCGACGACGCCTTCCTTTTCGGTGAACTGCAGAAGCGAACAGGCGCCGCAGCAGCCGCAGCCGGCCACGTTGCCGGCTCTCGTGAGGCCGGTCCTTCTCAGGCAGCGACCCGTGAACGTGTACATATCGAGAAGATAGGCGGGATCGAGTTCTCCGGCGCCCTCGAACGTCGTGCCCTCAAGGGGATGCAGGGGAACGAGGTTCGGGTAGACACCGATTTCGCAGAGCCTGTCGATGAGGCACCTGGTGATGTCCCTGTTCTCGCCGAGTCCGAGGATGACATAGGTGCCCACGCGGTTGCGGCCAAAAACCTCAACGGCCTTCTTAAAAGCCTCGAAATAGCGGACCAGGGAAATCTCGGCCTTGCCGGGTGTCATGCGGCGGCGGACACTCTCATCGAGGCTCTCCACGTGCATGGCGACATTGGCCACGCCAAGTTCCTTCAGCTTCTCAAAAACACCGAGGTCAACGGGCGGCTCGAACTGGAGCTGAACCGGAAGTCCGGTGCGCTCCGTGATGGCCTGGGCGCACTTCCCGAGATAGAGAATGCCTTCATCGCGGTTCACTGCCGTGCCGCTCGTGAGCGTAACATGCGTAACACCATCAAGACGCTTCGCGGCCTCTGCCACCTCGGCGAGCTGCTCCGGCGTTTTCTTCGCTATCGTGGCGCCAGCCTTCAGGCTGCGTCCGAGAGCGCAGAAACGGCAGCGCGTCTCGGGACGGGCGTAGCGCAGGCAGGTCTGCAGGACAGTGGATGCGAGGCAGTTATTGCCGTGCAGCAGGGCGATCTTCTTATAGGGAATGCCATCCGCCGTCTTCAAATCGTAAAATTTCGCCTTTCTGACAAGGCTCGAGGAAATGTTTTCGCCATCCTGGCCGTGGAGACAGCAGCCGTTTTCATGATGTTCCACATCATAGGCATCGGGACGGTTGACGACATTAAGAAGAACGCAGCGTCCATCGAGAAGAAAAGCCCTGGAATCAGAGGGGCCGGCTCCGCCGCGGCGCCCTGGTTCAATGGTATCAGCGCTTACCCCGCGGACCTGAAGATTCACCAGTTGTTCAAGAGACAGACTCATAGCGTTCCTTCCTTCAACGCAAGGCCCGGAAGGGCCGTATAAAAATCACCGCAAAAACACGCTCATCTGTACGCAGAGCGTCGGGGGGGAACCACTAAAAAAGGAAAAAAACAAGGGGAGGGGAAGCGTCCCCCCTCCCCCACGGGTACGGGAGCTAATAACTAGTCGCCGTAGAGCTTTTCAGCATTCTCCCAGAAGACCTTGTTCTTGAGATCTTCAGGCAGGCCAAGTCCTTCAATCTTGTAATACTCACCCCAGAAGTCGCTCCAGGGTTCGTCGGAGCCGAAGAGCACGCGGTCTTCGCCGATGCCCTGCTTCAGCATTTCATCAAAGAGGTAGCGGGGGCCGAAGCCGACGGACCAGGAGGTGTCGGTGTAGACCTTGTAGCCTTCCTTAATCATCTTGAAGAACTCAGGTACGAACTTGATGTGGCCGGAAACACCGCCGCCGGCATGGGCGACGTGAATCTTGATGCGCTTGCCGTACTTGTAGATGAACTTGATGGCGTTGCTGACGTCAGAGCCGCCGCCGGGGCTGGTGTGCAGCATCATGACGTGGTCGTACTTCTCGCAGGTGGCGATGATGTTTTCCCACATGGCAGCGGTTTCAGCGTCCCACTGGGCCGGATCCCAGGAGCCGCCGAGCAGGCAGGTGGCCTTGAGGATCTTGATGTTGTCCTCGCCGGCGAGAGCCATGGCCTTCTCGTTCTCTTCCTTCATCTTGAGCATCGGGGAGAACCAGATGCCGCCGATGAGGCGCTTGTCGCTCTTGCCCACAACGGCATCGAGGACAACGGGGTTCAGCGTGAACGGCTGGCTGGGAATCGGGATACCGTAGTTGGAAAGAACCACGGAACGCTCGACACCGAGCTCGTCCATGATGTCCAGTTTGGACTGACGGTCGTTATCGGTGTACATGGTCGGATTCACAGGTTCAGGAAGACCATAGTACTTGAATCCGTCCATCCATCCGATGTGGGTGTGAATATCAAAAACCTTGCGCTGGACCTTGAGGCCCTTCTTGAAACGAACCAGGTTAGTGGCCATATTCAACTCCTCTCAGAAAAACTGTGGTACTATCCTTCTCAGGGATCCGTGCCTTCCCTCAAGGGAAGGACACGGAACAAAACCCCAGTCCGGAGTACTACACAGTCCAGGTGGACATGATGAGGGCGTGACGGCGGAAGGCTTCAATCTGGATGTCGAGGACATCGAGAGGATGAATGGCCTGGACGCCGGGGATAAGGTCGGATTCGCGCATGCCGTACAGGGCGGCCATGGCGAAGCGGCAGGCGTAAATTTTGCAGCCTTCCTTAAGGAGGACCTTAAGCTGCTTGTTGTACTGAAGGTTGCCAGCGAAGCCCTCGGAGCCGACATTCGGGAAACCGCGGGTGTTGGAGGCCATCAGAACAGCGGGACCATACAGAAGGATAGCCGTGTGGAAACCTTTGCGGTTCAGACGGGTGGCGGTAAGCTGGTTGATCAGGCCCACGGAGCCTTCGAAGGGCATGGTGTGCATGGTGATCAGAGCGTACTCATCGCCTTCAGCCTTGTAATCAGGCCACAGCTTGGTGCTGGGGTCCATGTTGATAACGCTGTCGCCTTCCTGAACTGCAGGTGCTTGGATAAAAGCCATAGGACAACTCCTACTGATTAAGGTTGAAAGACTGGGGGAATACTCTCAATAAAGCACTAACCGTGCCAATTCACGTTTCGAAAATTAACCGTCTGAATTCAAAAGAAAAAATATTTTTCACCTTTTTTTGAAACATTTTGGCTTCACAAAATCCATAAAAACACTATATAATTCTGTAGAAAACTACAAAATTTTGTAATTTTTTTCATGGTTCGGTAGCACATGAATGAATCAGCCTCTTCGGGCGCATACCCCTGGAAAAAATCGGTAATCCATCAGCCTGATCTCACGGGAGAACTCTATTCCCCCATGTTCTGCCTCCTGGGCCGGCCGAATCCCCCTGCCCTTGTGATTATTCCGGACGACAGCGGCATCTCCGACGCGCGCGAGCGCGCCTACGCCGCGTATTTCGCCTCCCGGGGGCTCACCTGCCTCATCATCGACCCCTTCTCCCCCCTCGACATCAACCAGTGCGTTGACAACCCCCGCGTCCTCTCCCTCAGGGAACTGATGGCCGAGACATGCGCGGCCTACTCACTGCTCATCGTGCGCCGCAACATCAACGCCGTCGGCATCATCGGCATCGGACGTGGCGGCCTCGCCGCCATGCATCTCGGCATGTCCTCCGTGCCAGGCGTGCCCCACTTCACGGGGCGCTTCGACTTCATCGTCTCCCTCTCCCCCACCTGCTACATCCAGCTGCGCCACCCCTGCCCGGGCAGGACCCCCATGCTCGTCATCATCGCCTCAAAGGACGAGCTCTGCGATCCCGAGCAGGCCCTCGCCTACACGAAACGCATCCAGCTTGCCAATCCCGAGGCCGTCATCAAGACGAGCATGCTGCCTGAGGCTCACCACGCCTGGGACACAACCAGACTGCCGCGTTTCAACCCCGACGCCATCCAGCTTCCCAGAGTGACGTACTATCTCGAGGACAACGGCACCTACACCGTCGATGACGGCGGCCGGAGCTGGATGCCCGGCGAAATCGTCGATTTTCTGGCCGCCAAGGTGCACTACGGCGCCCATATCGGCGGCGGCGGAGCCATGTTCACGGCTGTCTGTCAGACCATAGACGCCTTCATCACCCGCCTCAAATTCTTCACCTGCGATCAGGACGCGGACACCGGCCTGCAGCTCCTGAACCGCATGGACCGCCGCGACGACCTCCTCCTCCGCATGGGCCGCTGCGAAAATCTCGAACAGCTCTTCGATCTCGTCTCCACAACCTTCGGTGTCATGCCCGAGACGGCTCTCGTGCGCATCTGGCTCACCGAGGTCCCCGGAGACGCCTGCGCGACCTGCCATAACAGGGAACTCTGCACAAACCACGCCAAATGTCTGCATCTCGTGGCCTCTGGCGGTCATTCCATTGTCTCAGGAGAAGTCTGGAACAACACGGACGGCGATTTTTCCCACGTGCCCTACGGCGTACACAAGGTCGGCGTCATCGCGGCCACAGGCTCCCCTCTGCACGTCACCAACGTGACTCCAGACATGCCCTGGGTGGCAAGCCCTGCCTGGATCTCGAGAGAGGGCATCCACACCCTCCTCTGCCAGCCCCTTATCCACATGAAGGAAGTCATCGGCGTCATCGTGCTCTTCTCGCGCGGCAACTACGGAGATTATATTATGGATGGCCTGCGCATCATCGCGGACCATCTGGCCATCAAGATAGCCCATTCCCGTGCCTTCGAAGAACTGATGCGCCTGAAGCGCCAGCTCGAAATTGAAAACGAGTACCTGCACCGCACCGTTGATCACACCAATTTCATCAACGGACTCGTCGGCGAAAGCAAGGCCATTCAGGGCATCAAGGAACAGATCATGACCGTGGCCGGAACGGACGCCCTTGTCCTCATCGTTGGCGAGTCCGGCACGGGCAAGGAACTCGTCGCCAGCGAGATCCACAAACACAGCCGCTATAAAAACGGCCCGCTCGTCAAGGTCAACTGCCCGACTATTCCCAGGGATCTCTTCGAAAGCGAATTCTTCGGTCACGTCAGGGGCTCCTTCACGGGAGCAAACTCCAACCACATAGGCTTCTTTGAAGCCGCCGAGAACGGCACACTCTTTCTCGATGAGATAGGCGAAATTGAAATCACCCAGCAGAGCAAGCTTCTGCGCGCCCTCCAGGAAAAAGAATACCGCCGGGTCGGCGAGGAAAAGAACCGCAGCTTCCACACCCGTATTGTCGCAGCAACGAACCGGGACCTCAGGGCCATGGTCACTGCCGGCACCTTCAGGGAGGACCTCTTCTACCGCCTCAACGTCTTCCCCATCCGGATTCCCCCGCTGAGGGAACGTCTCGAGGACATTCCCCTCCTCGTGGAGAATTTCCTCAGGAAATACGCGGCCATGTTCAACCGCGGCCCTCTCAGGATGAAGGCCGGCCAGATGGACAAGCTCATGGCCCACTCCTGGCCCGGCAATATCCGTGAACTCCAGAACGTCATCCAGAGGGCCGTCATCCTCTCCCGCGGCAACACGGTCTCCGTAGACTTCCTCAGGATATCACGGCCCGGGGACAAACCGGCACCGGCTCCCAACGCCGCTCCGGCGCCCATCATGCCAGCCGATGCCCTGCCCATTCCTTCGTCCGTGGTTCACACGGAACGCATCCTCACCTCTGATGAAATGAAAGATTACATACGCGGCAATTTCGTCCGCGCCATGATCAAGTGCAACGGAAAGATATTCGGTGAAAACGGAGCGGCTGCACTCCTCGGCATGAAACCCACGACCCTCCTCGCGCGCCTCAGAAAACTCGGTATCGACAAGGATCACCCTGCCTGACAAAAGGAGCCGCCCCCGCTCCCCTGCCTGTTCTGGGAAAAAATGTCACTCACATCTTAATAAAAATGTTTAAAGATGTTTTTATTTGTATTACTCCCTGAACAGACTCATTTATCACTGCATTGACAGCGAGGCTGCGGCCCTGTAGGGGAAGGCTTCCTCTTTTTATCAAGGAGACGAGCATGTTCTTCTTTTTTGCCGGGCCCTTCATCCCCGCTCTCTACATCGGCGCCCACCTCCTCTCCGCCAGAAAAGTTCCCCTCGTCCTGCGCGTGACCGGCGTCCTTCTGCTTCTCGCCATATCCCAGATCTACCCCATCAATATCTCCCTCTTCAAAAATCTCTCCGGACCGGATATGCCGGCCTGGCTCCTCAAGGCCCAGACATCCCTCTTTGCGGCCCTGATCATCCTTTTCCTTGTTCTGCTCGCGCGCGACGCTCTGAGCCTTGCTGCCTTCCTTGGCCGCGCCTTCTTCTCCCGGGAAAAAACAGCAGCCGGCTCTCCTGAATCCACATCCAGGAGACAGTTCCTGAAAGGAGGGCTCGCCGCTGCCTTCTCGATGGGGGCTCCTGCCGTAAGTCTCGCAGGAGGATCTGTTGGTGTCGCCGCAGGGACGGCGTACCCCGGCATCCATGCCATTGACGCGCGTCTGCCCTCCCTGCCCCCCGGACTTGAAGGCCTTAAAATCGTCCAGCTTACGGACATTCATATCGGGCCGCTCACGTCTGTGGAGAAGATCCGGGACATGGTTGTGAAAGCCGTCTCTGTCAGGCCTGACCTCATCTGCATCACGGGTGACATCGCTGACGGCCTTGAAGGCTACCGGGCCGAAAACGGCGGCACCCGGCTTGAGGCTTCACGGGAGCTCGCCGCGCTCAGGGCATCTCTCGGCGTATGGGCCTGCACGGGCAATCATGAGTACTACAGCGACTACTCCGGATGGATGAGCGTATACCGGAGCCTCGGCATCCGGTTCCTGCACAATGAGGCCGTGACGCTCACCCATAAAAACACAGCTTTTCTCCTGGCCGGCCTTGACGATCCCGTGGGCGCAGGCTTTGCCGGCGCACGTGCGTCCTCCCTCTCAGACGTCCTTTCAAATCATCAGGAGAATGAAGCTTTCAGGCTGGTCATGGACCACCGTCCCGGCCGCGCCCACGAAAACGCTGCCGCCGGTGCGGCTCTGCAGCTCTCCGGTCACACCCACGGCGGGCAGTGCTTCGGCATGGATTCCTTCGTGGCCCGCGCGAACAGAGGCTTCGTTCGCGGCTGGTACACGGTTGACGGCATGAAGCTCTACGTCTCTCCCGGGGCAGGACTCTGGTCCGGCTTCCCAGTGCGCCTCGGGGTGCCGGCCGAAATTGCCGCCATCACACTGCGGCGGAGATAAACTCCGGCTGAACCACTGCCAGCCCCGGAAAAATGGCTGAATGACCAGTATTCCCCGGGTCCGGAGCATAATAACTTGGAAAGCCGCGCCATTTACGGAGGATGCCTGTACCCCGTGAACAGCGCGGCTTTCTCTGGAGAGGAGGGTAACCGTTAATTTTTGAAAACACCGTGCTTCTTCCCTGCGCGCCATGGTCATCCAGGCACGCCGCGCCGCCCCAAAAAGGGCTATTGCTCTGAAGCGGCGCGGCGATCCTCCCGGGAAAGGAGGAAGGCACATAGGAGGGAGTCACATGAGAAATATCGCTGCCCCCTGCGGGCAGACCAGGAAATTTCTGAAGGTTCCGCCCCGGCATAATCCCGGAAAGCCGGGAGCGGAGTCCTTCTGAGGAGTAGGGCACTATGGTTGTCTGTAAAATTCATGCGCTGCCGTCCGCTTTTCTTCTCCGGCACCCGCCCGTGACCGCTCTGGTAATGGGGAAGCGCTCCCGGTATCCGGCATCCTGAGACAGGCTTTCTTTCCCGTCTCCGGGAAATACCGCCCTGGCTGCGTGACGTTATGAGCTCTGAACCGCTCTTTGCGCTCTGCCCGGCAGTCCTGCCGGGAAATAAGCCTTCTTCCGCCTCCGTCGGAACTATCCCCGCCGTCTTCAAAACGGGGATGGCTTTTGTTGAGGTGTTCTCTTTAAAACAACAACTACAGAATATTCACTTCGCCGAAAGAGTCAATACTTTTGGATTGACACTCCCCACGGATAAATCCGGGGGATTCTTGGTTCGACGACCACTGCGC
>OGDF01002657.1_pt1 | contig 23688 bp, 21 predicted proteins | sample 1570141 | NCBI WGS metagenome assembly OGDF01 (sample SAMEA4370581, study PRJEB24528) | human gut metagenome | reverse complement strand
AAATGCTTAAGACATTTCCAAACTTAAAAGTTACAGATATTAATGGAAATATTGTACTTGTAAAAGATGTATTTCCAAACATACAACCTTACTATGTTAAATTGTTTACACCGAAACAGGTACAAAGGATTAATGTAGAAAACTAATCAAATTAAGAAATAGAGGGATAAATAATGGCAAATGATAAAAAAGTTCTTACTCCAGCAGAGTTTGAGAAATTAACAGAAAGTATAAATAAAAGAATATATGAATTATCATCAATATACATAGCGATTTTAGCAAGAGATGCAGGAATTGATTTTGAAACTATAAACACAGAATTTGGAAATCAGCCAGAAGAAACTGAACAGTTTTTAGAAGAGATAAATGAGGAATATAATGTAGATCTTAGAAATATTTCCGAGGAAGCTTTTGTTACAAGAATACCTACACGCTATCAAGAAACCTTTAGAAAAATAAAAGAACAATATTTAAAAAGTGATGTAAAAGAAGTAAGTGAAGCTGATAGCGAAGCATATAACCTATTGGAAAAAGAAGTTGCTGTAGAGGAAGATAAGGTGGCAAGAGACATAAGTAATTATGATTTAAGTCAGATTCCTTCTGATTTCTATAATAGTGCAAAGTGGATACGAAAAGTAAATTTTGAGAATACAGGAGCTAAATTAGATTTAAGACAATTTGATTTTGATGTATATATAACGGGTAGTATTAAAGGATGTGACTTAATATCTTTTAACCAATCTGCATATAGAAAGATTATTAATGATGGTACAAGGGAAAATACAATGGCCATCTGCCCAACTAAGGAATCACTAGACGAAAATCAATACGAAACTGTTATAGAAGGCTATAAGGATGATAAATCACCATATATTGCAAGTGGATTATATGACTTATTAACTGCTCCTGAATTACAGGAAAAGAATGAATGGGTTTTTGACAAAGCTTTTAAATCAGATGTTATTGATTATGAGGCATGGAAAATTTTAATACCAGAACTAAAAGATAAACATCCGGAATATTTTGAGGCAATTAAAAATAGTCCTAGAATATCTACTTATGATTTAAGTGTGATATTACCATACACTACAACAAATTTATTAGAAGAAAATATTGATTGGTTTACTAATATTTTCAGAAAAGCAGATGGCACAGTAGATATGGATGAATATTTGAAAAGAGTTTTTCAACATTGCAATAGTGAATTTCAAATGAATCATTTCGATGAAATACTAGGTGAAATAAAAGATAATGACAAATTAATAGAACAACTTTGGGCATATTCTGAAGAAGAAGTAAGAGAAAAGAATATGTTAAAAATTTTAGATGCTATTATGCCAGAAGGAAATGTTAAAGATAGTTTTACATTTTCTCAAATTATGCAAAATTCACCTGAGAATATGCCACAAGAATGTTTGGATAAAGTATTTAAGTTATATGAAGATGAAAATTCTAATATAAGAGATTATATTGATATTTTCTGGAAAAACATAGGAAAAAAAGAACAAGCAAAATATTTATTACCATTTATGCAGAGACAGAAAGATTTAGGAATAACTAGCTATGAAATATATCAATTATGGCAAAGTACGGATGGCATGATTAGATATAATTCTTTTGATACTATTTTAGATTATGTGGAAAAAAATATTCCAGAGCTAGCACATACAATTAGAGGAGAAGGCTATATTGACATTTTTCGTAACTTAAAAAAGGAGCAAGTAGAACAATATATTGGTAATAACGTTCCAAAATTTTTAAGTGCATTAAGAGAGAAATATAATGTATCTGCAGAAAAAAGCAAGGAATTTGATGCAAAATATGATAAATCATTTGCTTTGGTTCTATTTGAATTAGAAAAACAAGTTAGATTAAATGCAGGTAATTTAAATATAATAATAGATAACCTTCCAAAATTAGGAAAAGAGACAATTAATAGAATTTTCAATAGTAATTCGGAGATGGTAGTAAATTATGCACCACAATTAATTTCTGCTGTAGCTAATTTAGATAAAAAAGAAGCTATAGAAACGATAGAAAAAGTTGAACATATATTTTCACAAGATAATTTACCAACTTTTATGAGAATGTACAAATATTTTGAGTTAGTAGTTGATAAAGATAATAATAATCTATTAAACCAAATTTCTTCTGGACAAAAAAGAAATATGTCCCCAGTACTTTCAAACACAAGAAGTGTGGAATTAAGTAAAAGAATTATTTTTGCAGATTTAATGAAAATATCTATGGATTCTAATAATAAATCTTTAAGAAAATTTGTAGATAGACTAGAAAAAGGAAATGAAGCATATGTCAAATTTGTAAAAAATGGTAGGACAATAGATGAGCTTACAGAAGATGAAAGGCAGGAATTTCAAACATATATAAAAACTATTCATTCTTTGTATGAAGAATCTGGAGCATATAACCAAGATAAAGCCAAAGGCATAGCAATAAGTTTAAGTGGTGATATTCAAAAAGATGCGATAGCATTGGGAAATAGATATGCAAGAGAAGGACTTACAGATAAATTGCCAGATTTAGCACTACAAAGTATTATAGGACCATATCAAGAATTATTCGCAGGTATTACGACAATATCACAAATTAGAGAATATATGGATAATAGACTAGAAGAATCAAACAAAAGACACAGAGAACTTGCAAAAGAAAAAGTTAATTTACAAGAAGGAGACATGGTTAAAGGAGTATGGGAAGCAACAGGAATTTTGCAAGATTTATTTGAAGAAGGGATACGAGCAGGAGAATTTCTTGGTGTAGATTCTCATTCTGATGCTACTCCTTTAGATACAGATTTTTCGCTTATTTTACCAGAGAATAATGGAACAAATTTATATGAAATCATAAGAAATACTGCATCATCTGGTTATGGGGATTTTATTGTAGTGTTAAAGCATTCTCCAGAGAAAATGGAATTTACTAGAACAAATCAAGATACAAACATAAAAAGCGAAAGCATGTCTATTGATAGCATAGATAGTAGGCATAATCCTGGACAGATACGCTCAAGAATCCAAAATAGGGTAAATAATAGTTATGCAAATAAAAGATTAGAAGTATTTGCAAGTAATGTAGTTGGAGAAGAACATTATGGTGTAAGAACTGGAATTGGAAGTACAGACATAGATTATATTGTTGTAGAACAATGGGATAAAAAAATTGGATATGAACTTGCGATGAATGGAACATATATTCCGGTTGTAAAAGGAACTACAGAAGAACTTTTATTTAGTCCAGAACAGTATGATGAAATAAGAACCAAAATGCAAGGGTTGTCATATTATAATACAGGGAAATTCGTAATTGACGAAACAGCTTATGTAGCAGAGGCTAAAAACGAAAGAGAGCAATTATTTACTTCTGCAGATTCGAATGTATCGACTAGTGAGCTAGAAGCTACTAAAAATAGAAATGCTATAAAAGAGCTTGTAGAAAAAGCATTAGCAGAGAAGATGGGACTAGAAGTGGAGGATCATGTGACAGGAAATTTACAAAATGGATTTGTAGAACTTATAGATACTGGCTCAACTGGACGTGGAACGAATTTACCAGGAGATGGAGATTTTGATTTTACTTTAAAAGTAGATAAAGTGATTTTAGAAGATCCAAAGAAAATGGAACAGTTAAAAAGTGCATTAAGAGAAGTTCTGGCTAAACCAAGTTCTGAACAAGATTCAAAAATTGAAGAACCAAATGGTCAATTTAGGTATAAAAGAGTAGCTATTGAAGGTGCAGAAAAGCCACTTGATATAGATATAACTTTTATGCAAAAAGACGGTAAAGTTACATATTCTACAGATATGTGTGTACGAGATAGGCTTGAAGGGTTAAAAAGAGACAATCCAGAAGGTTATCAATATGCTATTTCTAATATAGTTTTGGCAAAAAGAGTTTTAAAAGAGGAAGGATTATATAAAAAAGCCAGCAGTCCTGGAGCAACAGAATATGGTGGCTTTGGGGGAGTTGGTGTGGAAAACTGGATTTTAGAAAATGGGGGTTCTTTTGCGAAAGCAATGGACACATTTATAGAGACAGCCAATAAATCTCAAGGCTTTGATGATTTTAAGGATAAATATCCAATATATGATTTTGGACAAAATCATATGGCAAAAAGTTATCAACATGATTCTTTTGTAAAGGGACTTACATCACAAGGTTATGCTAGAATGCAAGAGAGATTTAAAGAGTTAAGAAAAGAGTTAAAACCAATTCCTAGAGTTACGGAAAGTAATACAGTAACAATGAAAAATATAGTAAAGAATGCATTACAAAATGAAGAGATAGGGATAGAAGATGTAGAAAATGCAGATAGGGATATGGCTAATAGTTCAAGAGATATTAGTGTAGATGCAAGAGAAACATAACCATGCGAAAACATTGGATTTAATAAGAAGCAAATGCGAAGTAGAATTTATGAACGTTAAAATGGCTGAACATATTGTAAGAACTCATGATGATATATATTGGTTATTCAAGAGTTTTTGATTATGAGAATGAATTATAAAAATTCAATAGACAAATTCACATAAACTTGTTATAATATGATTTGATTAATTTTTTGATATAAACGGAGGATGTTATCATGCAAGTGCGGAAATTTGTAGGAGCTTCATTCGAAGAAGTGGCAGATGAATTTTCCAAAATGGTTGAGCAAGAATGTTCAAAACATTTGGAATTTCTAAGAGATAATGCCATTACAGACAGAGATGAACCAGACTATTGGGAAAAGAGATTAAAGGAAGAACCGAAAATTGTATACGAACGGGTATACAGCAAGATACTTATGGTTATTCAAAAACCAGATCTATACAAGGAACTATTAAAGAAAAGATTTCCTTGGAGTAGGCCAGTCGTTAGGATTACAAGAGCATCTGGTTTCTTTGGGGGAATTTTCCCTGGACCGCAAAACCCAATTCCGCGAAATGTGGAGTGGTTAATAGACACAAGCAAGTTGTCTATCCAAAAAAATGTGTATTCAAAGTACACAAATTGTAACTAATAAATCGTCCAAAAGCCAGTACGCTGGCAATAGTGTAGACAAAGAAGCTTTTTAGCAGAATGCTATAGGCTTCTTTGTCGTTTTAAATGGAAGTGCATTGATTTTAAAAATACATACTGATATAATAATCCAAACAAAGGAGGAAATTATGGAAAATAAATTCGAATGGAAATTCACAGATATTTATAAAACTAAGGAAGATTATAAAGAAGATATTAAAAAGGTAAAAGAAAAACTAGAAGAAATCGTTCAATATAAAGGAAAATTAAAAGATTTATCAGAAAATATATATAAATGCTATAAAATTTTTGAAGAAATAGTAGAAATGGATTGTAAAATATATGCTTATGGGATGTTACAATATCATAAAAACATGACAAATCAAGAAGCTGTAGAGCTATTTAAAGAAGCAGAAGAATTAGACAATAAAATCGATGAAAAGACAGCATTTATGGTGCCAGAGCTTACAGCTATGGACACAGCTACATTAGAAAAATACATGAAAGAAGATAAAAATTTACAAAGATATTCAAGAAGAATAAATGAAATTTTAGAAAACAAAAAACATATATTAAGTAAAGAAATTGAGGAAGTTCTATCTAAATTTTCTGATACATTTAATGGATGTGAAAATGCATATAGTGTATTAACAAATGCAGAAATTAAATTTCCATCTATTAAAGATTCAGACGGGAATGAATTAGAAGTAAATGAAGCTGAATATTCTAAATTATTAGAAAATAAAGATAGAGAAGTAAGAAGAAAGGGTGCTACAACATTAGTATCAGAATATGGTAAATATATTAATACGATAACAGAATTATATTTAAATACGGTAAAACAGGATACAAAGATTGCTAAATTAAGAAATTATAAAAGCTCATTAGAAAAAGCAGTAATAGATGACGAGGCAACAGTAAAAGTTTATGAAACTTTATTAAAAACAATTAATGAACATATAGGAATAAATCATGAATATACATCGTTAAAGAAGAAACTTTTAAACTTACCAGATATTCATATGTATGATATGAGCATAAATCCATTTAATCAAACAGATACTACAATGGATATAGAAGATGCAGAAGAATTAGTACTAAAGGCACTAGCACCGTTAGGAACAGAATATGTAAATAAATTAAAAGAAGCGTTTAATTCAAATTGGATGGATGCATATCAATCTCCAAACAAAAGAGGAGGAGCATATAATATGCCAGTATATGGAGTTCATCCATATGTACTTTTAAATTATACAGGTACTAATTTTGATGTTTCATCAATTGCACATGAGTTTGGACATGCAATGCATTCATACTATTCTGACAAAAATCAAAATGTGTTAGAACATAGCTATACTCTTTTATTAGCAGAGATAGCCTCAACAGTAAATGAAATTTTACTTGCACAATATAGACTAAAGAATTCAACAGATAAACAAGAAAAAATAGCACTATTATATGACAGAATAGAAACTGTAAAAAGTACATTATTTACACAAGCTATGTTTGCAGAATTTGAACAAGAAGTACACTCAAGAATAGAAAATGGAGAAATATTAAATGCAGAAAAACTAGGAAATATATATGTTGATTTATGCAGAAAGTATTATGGTGAAGACCTAGTTATAGACGAATATAACAAATACAATTGGACTAGAGTAAATCATTTCTTTAGATGTTTTTATGTATATAAATATGCAACAGGTATATCTTGTGCAATAGACATAGCAAGTAGAATTTTATCAGGAGAAGAAGGCTTAGTAGAAAAATATATTAATATGCTAAAAATGGGAGGAAGTAAAAAATCATTAGATATTTTAAAAACAGTAGGAATAGATTTAGAAGATAGCAGAACATATGAAAATGCACTTAAATTTTACAAAAACGATATAGAAAAATTAGAAGAATTAATATAGGGAAAAGAGAAATGTCTTCAAATCCCCGAAGAGGGAAAAAAGGACCGTCCCCAAATCCCGAGGAATGTCCTAAAATCCCGATGTTTCTAAATCCCGAAGGAGATAAAATGAGCGAAGTTAAATGGACAGAGGAGCAAAGTCAAGCTATACACGAAAAGGGTTCTAATATATTGGTTGCTGCAGCAGCAGGTAGTGGTAAGACGGCTGTTTTAGTAGAGCGAATAATTAATAAAATAATTGAAGAAGAAATTGATATAGATAAATTATTGGTTGTGACTTTTACAAATGCTGCTGCAAGTGAGATGAGAGAAAGAATATTAAATGCAATTTATAAGAAGATAGAAGAAGAACCAACTAATTTACGTCTACAAAAGCAAATTACGCTTTTAAATAAATCAAATATTTGTACAATACATTCTTTTTGTTTAGATGTAATACGAAATAATTTTTACGAAATAAATATTTCACCAAACTTTAGAATTGGTGATACAGCAGAAATAGAACTTTTAAAAGAAGAAGTATTAGATGAACTTTTTGAAGACTTGTATTTAAAAGAAGATGAAGGATTTTTAAAGCTTTTAGAAATTTATACGAGTTACAAAGATGATGAGCCTTTAAAAGATATAGTAAAAAGTATATATAATTTTATTCAAAGTGCACCATTCCCAGAAAAATGGCTAGCTGAAAAGGTAAAATTATTTGATATAGATATCGAAAATACTGATTTTGCAGAGACAGTATGGGGAAAAATTATTTTAAATAATTACAAAGAATGTATTGAAGAAAACATATTAGGTTTAAAGAAAATAAAAAAAGAATTAGAGGCAGAAAATGAACTAGAAAAATTTTCGCAAGCAATAAGACTAGACATAGAAAATTTAGAAAGTCTATTGGTAAACTTAAATTCATGGGATAAATCATATGAGCTTGCAAAAAACTTTTCTTTTGTTAGATGGCCAAGTAGTAAAAAAATAAATTCAGAAACACCTGCATTTGTAAAAGAAAAAAGAGATATGATAAATGCCAAATTTAAGAAATTAAAAGATAGCATTTTTATATATACTTCAGCTGAGGTTTTGTCAGATTTAAAAAATATGTACGAAGTCCTAAACCTATTACAAGCAATAATTTTAAAATTTAATGAAAATTATAAAAAGGCAAAATTAGAAAGAAATATAATAGATTTTAATGATATAGAACATTTAGCCTTAAAAATATTAATTAAGGATGAAGATGGAAAATATGTACCTTCAGAGATTGCAAAAAAATACCAGGATAAGTTCGAAGAAATTGCGATTGATGAATATCAAGATAGTAATATGGTACAAGAATACATATTAACTTCAATCTCTAAAGGCAACAACATATTTATGGTAGGAGATGTAAAACAAAGTATATATAAATTTAGACAAGCAATGCCAGAACTATTTTTAAATAAATACAAAACGTATAAATTAAAAAAGGAAAAAACAGAAGCTGATGATTTAAAAATACAATTATTTAAAAATTTTAGAAGTAGAAAAAACATACTAGATACAACTAATATTATTTTCCAAGAAATAATGAGCAAAGATTTAGGAGATGTTGATTATAATGAAGATGAATATTTAAACTTAGGAGCAAATTATGAAGAGCCTCAATTGGAAAATATAGATTTTGCAGGAAAAACAGAAATAAATATAATTAATTTGGAAGACACTACAAAAGACGCGCAAGAAGATGAAGAAGATAATGTAAGCACGGAAAGAATAGAAAACTCTATTCTAGAAGCAAGATATGTAGCCCAAAAGATTAATGAGCTTGTAAATAGCAATTATTATGTGCTAGATAAAAAAGAAGGTTATAGAAAAGTTACATATAAAGATATAGTGGTACTATTAAGATCAACAACAGAATTATCTCCAATATATGAAAAAGAAATTTCAGATTTAGGTATGCCAGTATATAGTGAGACATCTACAGAATATTTAAATTCAGTAGAAATACAACTAATTATGTCTTGCTTAAAAATAATAGATAATCCAATGCAAGATATACCTTTAGTTACAGTTATGAGATCAATGATTGGTGGATTTACAGATAATGATTTAATAGAAATTAGATTAGTAGATAAATATGAAAACTTTTATGAAAGTGTTGTGAAATCAAGAATTCAAGTAAATGAAGAATTACGTAACAAAATTGATTCTTTCTTGGAGCTTATAAATAACTGGAGAGAAGAAAGTGAGTTTTTAGCATTAGATGAGTTGATTTGGAAAATTTATATGGATACTGGTTATTATAATTATGTTGGACTAATGCAAAATGGAAAGTTAAGACAAGCAAACTTAAAAATGCTTTTCGAAAGAGCAAAGCAGTATGAGAGTGCATCATTTAAAGGTGTATTTAACTTTATAAACTTTATAGATAAGTTAAAACTTCGTAATAATGATTTAGGAGCTGCTAAGATAATTGGTGAAAATGAAAATGTAATTAGAATTATGAGTATTCATAAAAGTAAAGGTTTGGAATTTCCAGTGGTCTTTTTAAGTAGTACAGGAAAAAACTTTAACTTAAAAGATTTAAGAGAAAAAATATTAATACATCAAGAAATTGGTTTTGGACCAAATTATGAAAATAGTGAACTGAAAATAGAATATCCAACACTTGCTAAAGAAGCAATAAAGATGATAAGCAAAAGAGAAAGCATTTCTGAAGAAATGAGAGTGCTATATGTTGCGTTAACAAGGGCTAAGGAAAAATTGATTATTACAGGAATAGAAAAAGACTTGCAAAAATCTATCGAGAGTAAAGAAAAAGAACTACAAATTTATGAAAGTGAAGATAATGCAAAAATAAATCCTAAAATCCTAGAAAGCTATAAGTCATATTTGGACTGGATAGAACTTGTTTATTTAAAAAATAAAATTAAAAATTCGGATATATTTGAATTTAATGTAATAAGTAAAGCAGAAATACTAAATCAGACTGTAGAAAGTGAAGCAGAAAGAAAAGATGTATTAAAAGATATAGCAAATAAAAAAGTATCAAAAGAAAATATGGAAAAAATAAAGAATATTTTGGAATGGGGATATAAATATAAAGATTCTACAGAAATGCCAAGTGAACTTTCTGTTTCAAAAATTAAAGAACTATCAAAGGGTACGACTGCGGAAAAAATTGGAATAACTTTGAAAAAGCCAAATTTCTTAATAGAAAAAACAGAGCTAACACCAGCAGAAAAAGGTACAATAATGCACTTATGTTTACAAAAACTAAATTATAAAGAAGAGTACAATTTAGAAAAATTAAAAAATATGGTTAACAACCTAGTAAACAAAGAAATTGTTTTACCAAAAGAAGCTGAAAGCGTAAATTATAATAAAATATTAGCTTTTCTAAGATCAAATATATGGAAAGAAATGCAAACTGCAAAAGTAGTAGAACAGGAAAAAGCATTTTATCTAAATTTAAAAGCAAATGAAATATACCAAAACAATGCAGAGGATGAAATATTAGTACAAGGTATTATAGATTTGTATTATATAACTAATAATGACGAATTAGTTTTAGTAGATTATAAAACAGATTATGTAGAAAATAATAATGAACAAAGTTTAGAAGACAAATATAATATACAATTAGAGATTTATAAAAAAGCTCTAGAAGAATCCTTAAATAGAAAAGTTGATAAGGTCTACATATATTCAACATGGCTTAATAAAGAGATAGAAATTTAGGAAAACAAGAACGCCCCAAATCCCTATCAAAATCACGAAAAAATTTGCTACAAGCCTTGATTTTTGGAAATATATGTTATATAATACAAATATAGCAAAATACATTACATAAGGAGTGGGAACAAATCCCACTCCTTATGAGTGTAAAGGGAGGTAAAATCTTGTCTAAGATAGAAAAAAATGTAGAAGAATTAATAAATCCTATAGTAACAAATTTAGGATATAAACTTTATGATGTCATTTACGAAAAAGAAGCAAAAGACTATTATTTAAGAATTTTTATAGATAACGAAAATGGCATAAGTTTAGAAGATTGCGAAAAAGTGAATAATGCTATTACAGAGATTCTAGATGAAAAAGACTATATTAAGGATCAATACTTTTTAGAAGTATCATCACCTGGAATAGAAAGAGTATTAAGAAAAGATTGGCAATTAGAAGAAAATATAGGGCAAGAAGTAGAGGTAAAATTATTTAAACCATTTAATGGTGAAAAATTAATAACAGGAATTTTAAACGGATTTAATGAAGAAACAATAAATATAGATGAACAAGAAATACCTAGAAAAGATATTTCATTAATAAAAATAAAATATAATTGGTAAAAGGAGTGTAAGTCATGAGAGAAGAAGGAATAGACAATAAACAATTAATAGTTGCAATACAAGAATTAGAAAAGGAAAAAGGAATAAAAAAAGATTATTTGCTAGATTCTATAGAATCAGCATTATTAACAGCTTATAAAAGAAATTATAATTCACAAGAAAATGTTAAAGTAGTAGTAGACAGAGAAACAGGTGCTTCACACTTATATTCTGTAAAAGAAGTTGTAGAACATGCAGAAAATCCAATTTTACAAATATCATTAGAAGAAGCAAGAAAGTTAGATAAAGAAGCACAAATTGGTGGAACAGTAGATGTAGAATTGGTTCCAAAGAACTTTGGAAGAATTGCAGCACAAACTGCAAAACAAGTAATTATTCAAAAGTTAAGAGAAGCAGAAAGAGAAATTATATATAGCGAATATAGCGAAAGAAAAGGAGAAATTGTTTCTGGAATAATTCAAAAGGCTGACCAAAACATCGTAGTTATGGATTTAGGTAAAGTAGAAGGAGTTATGCCAGCTAAAGAACAAATACCAACAGAAAAATATCATGTAAATGATAAAATAAAAGGATATATACTAGATGTAGAAAAAGGAGCAAAAGGTGTTCCACAAGTTATAATTTCAAGAGCATGTCCAGAATTTGTTAAGAAATTATTCGAATTCGAGATACCAGAAATTTATGAAGGTGTTATAGAAATAAAAGCAGTATCTAGAGATGCAGGTAGCAGAAGTAAAGTAGCTGTATATTCACCAAACGAAAATATAGATCCAGTTGGTTCTTGTGTAGGACAAAAAGGAGTAAGAATTCAAAATATAATTAATGAATTAAATGGTGAAAAAATAGATGTAATAGAATGGAATGCAGATTTATCTATTTATATATCTTCAGCTTTATTACCAGCACAAGTAATGGCTGTAGACATAGATGAAGAAAACAGAATTGCACAAGTAATTGTACCAGATGACCAATTATCATTAGCAATTGGTAAATCAGGACAGAATGCAAGACTTGCTGCTAAACTAACAGGATTATCAGATTGGAGAATAGATATAAAATCTGAAACTCAATTTAGAAATATATTAATGGAAAAACAAGCTGAGATGGAAAATGCTAACGAAGATAATGATGCAGAATAATAAACATATAAATAGGCAAAAGCAAGTATAATATAAGGAAGTGTTAGAATGAAAAAAATACCACAAAGAACTTGCATAGGATGTAAAGAAAAAAAAGATAAAAAAGAATTAATTCGTATAGTAAAAGATAAAGATGGTAACATAACATTAGATAGAACTGGAAGAGCAAATGGTAGAGGAGCATATATTTGCGACAATATTCAATGTCTAGAAAAAGCAATAAAAACTAAGGCTTTAGCAAGGACTTTTGAAATGAATATAGATGAAACAGTTTATGATGAATTAAGAGGTGTAATTAGTGAAAAATAAAATTTTAAATTTACTTGGGCTAGCAACAAGAGCTGGAAATATAGTTGCTGGTAATAATGCATGTGAGAATGCATTAAAAATGAAGAAAATAAAAATGCTAGTAATATCTGAAGAAGCATCAGAAAAAACCAAGAAAAATTATAAATTTTATGCAGATAAATATAATATTCCAATTATTTTTATAGGAACAATAGAAGAACTAAGTAAAGTAATAGGTCAGAAAAACAAAGCAATAATAGGAATTAAAGATATAAATATAGTAAAAGGAATACAAAAATTAATTAACGGGGGTGAAGCTATTGGGTAAAATAAAAATACATGAAATAGCAAAGAAGATGGGGCTTACAAGTAAGGAAGTTTTGGAGAAAGCTAAATCTTTAAATTTTGATGTAAAAAGTCATTTAAGTGCAGTAACTGATGAAGAGGCTAAAAAATTAGAAGAGGAATTAAAGAAAAATAATAAAGGTGAACAAAAAAATAAACCAGCTAAGAAACATCAAACATCAAACAAAAAAGATGAACCTGTAATAATAAGAAGAGAAGTTATTATTTCTGATGAAGAAATAGTAAAAAAGGAAGAAGAAGAAAAACAAAAAAGACAAAAAGAAAGAGAAAAACAGTTAGGGTTTGTAGAAAGAAATAAGAGTAAGGATTTTAATATTGTTTATAGAAACAAACAAACAAAACCACTTACTGTAGAAGAATTATTTGGATTAAAGAAAAAAGAGGAACCAAAGAAAGAAACTCCAAAAGTGGAAGAAAAAGTAGTAGAAAAGCAAGAACCTAAAACAGAAGAGGTAAAGGAAATAGTAAAACCAGAACAAAAAATAGAAAATAAAAAAATAGAAAAAAGTGAAAGAGAGAATATGGTAGGGGAACTAAACAGAAAAACAACAAAACAAATTGAATCAAATAAAAATGAAGAAAAAGACTTTTCAAAAAGAAATAATAATTTTAATAATAGAAAAGATAATAGAAACTTCAGAAATAACAATAATAATAGAGATGGTTACAGAAATAATAATTATAAAAACAATAATAATAACTTTAGAAATAATAATTATTCTAAAGGTCCTAGACCAATGGATGAAAGAACTATCGAAAAAAATATTAAAAATATAATGTCTTCAGAAGTAGCAGAAAAAGAAGTTGTAAGAGAATACAACAAATCAATGGAAAAACAAAAAAATAATAAATATGAAGAAAATAAGACAAGAAAATCTGCAAAAGCAAGTAAAAGATTTAGTGATGAAGATATAAACGAAAAGAAATTACAAGACTTAAAACAAACTAATAGCTTATCTACAATGTTTTCTGATCAAGATGGTGGAATGTTAGACTATTATGATTTATCTACAAGAAGAGGAAAGAAAAACAAAAAGAAAAATGCTAAAAATCAAAAGCCAACTGAATCAAAACAAAAAATATTTAAACTTACAGAAATTACAATACCAGAAACAATTTCTGTAAAGGATTTAGCAACAGAATTAAAGAAAACAAGTAGTGAAGTAATAAAGAAACTATTAGGTTATGGTATCATGGCAACAATAAATAATGATATAGACTTTGATACAGCTTACTTAATAGCTCAAGAATTCGGAGTAACTGCTAAAAAGAAGAATGTTGTTAAAGAAGAAGATATTTTATTTGATGAATCAGAAGATAAAGCAGAAGATTTAGTACCAAGAGCACCAGTTATCGTAGTAATGGGACACGTAGACCATGGTAAAACATCATTACTTGATGCAATACGTTCAACTAATGTTATAGAAGGAGAAGCTGGAGGAATTACACAACATATAGGTGCATATCAAGTAAAAGTTAATGGAAGAGACATTACATTCCTAGATACACCAGGACACGAAGCTTTTACAAGTATGCGTGCAAGAGGGGCACAAATTACAGATATTGCAATATTAGTTGTTGCAGCAAATGATGGTGTTATGCCACAAACAGTAGAAGCTATAAATCATGCTAAAGCTGCAAATATACCAATAATTGTAGCAATAAACAAGATAGATTTACCAGGTGCTAACATAGAAAAAGTTAAAGAAGAATTAATGAAATACGAATTAGTTCCAGAAGAATGGGGCGGGGACACAATATATGTTCCAATATCTGCTAAAACACATCAAAATATTGATCAATTATTAGAAATGGTATTATTAGAAGCAGATATGTTAGATTTAAAAGTAAATCCTCATAAACAAGCTAAAGGTGCTGTAATAGAAGCTAGACTTGATAAATCAAAAGGTCCAATTGCATCACTATTAGTACAAAGAGGAACTTTAGATGTTGGAGATACAATAGTTGTAGGTTCTTCTATAGGAAGAATTAGAGCTATGAAAAATTATAAAGGACAAAAAGTTAAAAAAGCTGGTCCTTCAATGCCAGTAGAAGTTATGGGACTTACAGAAGTTCCAGTAGCAGGTGAAACATTCTACGAGGTAAAAGATGAAAAAATGGCTAAACACTTAATAGAAAGAAGAAAGAGACAAGAAAGAGAAAAATCAATAAATCAAGTAAATAAAGTTACATTAGACAATCTATTTAGCCAAATGGAAGAAGGAAAATTAAAACAATTAAACTTAATTATAAAAGCAGATGTACAAGGTACTGTAGAAGCTGTAAAACAATCATTAGAAAAACTATCTAACGAAGAAGTTAGAGTTAAAGTAATTCACTCAGCAGTTGGTGCTGTTACAGAATCAGACGTTACTCTTGCAAATGTATCTAATGCTATAATAATTGCATTTAATGTAAGACCTGTGCCAACAGCAAAAGCAGAAGCAGAAAAAGATAATGTCGAAATAAAACAATATTCAATTATTTACCAAGCTATAGAAGATGTAGAAACAGCAATGAAAGGTATGCTAGATCCTAAATATGTAGAAAGAATAATAGGAACAGCAGAAATAAGACAAACATTCAGAATCTCAAGTGTTGGAACAATTGGTGGAGCTTTTGTATTAACAGGAAAAATAGAAAGAAATGCAGGAGTTCGTGTAATACGTGATGAAGTAGTAATTCACGAAGGTAAATTAGCTTCATTAAAAAGATTTAAAGATGATGCAAAAGAAGTTAATAAAGGCTTCGAATGTGGTATGCAAATAGAAAATTATAATGATATAAAAGAAGGAGATATTATAGAAGCATTCGTAATGGACGAAGTTAAAAGATAATATCAAAGGAGGTATATATGCCTAATAAAAATCAAAATAGATTAAACAGAATTGATGAAGAAATGAAAAAGGAAATAAGTCATATTATAACATATGACTTAAAAGATCCTAATATAACTGGTTTAATAAGTGTAACAAAAGTAAAAGTTAGTGGAGATTTAAAATATGCTAAAGTTTATGTAAGCATGATAAATGCTAAAGACAATAAACAAGTATTAGCAGCATTAAAGAAATCTGCAGGCTTTGTTAGGACAGAAGTAGCAAAAAGAATTAATTTACGCACAACACCAGAAATTATATTTATATTTGACGATTCAATAGAATATGGTTCTAGAATAGATACAATTTTAAAAGAAGTTATAAAAGACATTAAGCCAGAAAATAAAGGAGAATAGTTATGACAACATTAGATAATATTGTAGAGGAGATAAAAAAAGCAGAAAGCATAGTTATATTAACACACGAAACACCAGATGGAGATGCAATAGGAAGCAGTTTAGCGATGTATAATGCTTTAAAGCAAATTGGTAAAAAAGTGGATGTAATAATTCCAGAATGCCCTAGAAATTTTGATTTTTTAACAGGGGCAACAGCCATAAAAAAAGAAGGAAAAAATGACAACTATGATTTAGCGATTGCATTAGATTGTGCAACAGTAGAAAGATTAAATGGCTGGAAAAATTATTTAGAAGAAGCAAATGTAACTATTAATATTGACCATCATACAAAAAATGGAATGTTTGCAGATTATAACTATGTTAATCCTGCAGCTCCTGCTTGTGCACAAATATTAATAATAGTACTAGAAGCATTAAATATAAAGATAACAAAAGACATAGGTTCATGTTTATTAGCAGGAATTATAACAGATACAGGAGGATTTAAAAATCAAGGGGTATCAGCAGAGACATTTCAATTTGTTGCTTGGCTTTTACAAACAGGAGTAAATGTTTCAGAAGTATATAAGCATGCATATCAAGTACGTACAAGATCTAGTTTTGAATTATCAAAGAAAGCAATGGATAGGCTAGAATTTTTAGAAGATGGTAAAATAGCATTTACATATATAACAAAACAAGATGAATTAGAAGTAAATGCAGAACCAGGAGACCATGAAGGAATAGTAGAAAAAGGTAGAGACATTGAAGGAGTTGAAGTTTCTGTATTTTTACGCCAAAGAGATGACAAAACATTTAAAGTATCATTACGTTCTAATGACTATGTAAATGTATCAGATGTTGCAATAGTATTTGGTGGTGGAGGTCATGTAAAAGCAGCAGGTTGTAGAATATCTGGAACACCAGAACAAATAAAATCTACATTAGTAGGTATAATAAAGAAATATTTAAAATAGGGATTAGAGGACATTCCTTTTTTCCCTATTCAAGATAGGGGATTGAGGGACGTTCCTTAAAATCCCTATTTGAACTTTAGGGATTGTCTTTAAAGTTCATTTTTTTATTGTATAGGAAAATAATCTAATCTTATAAATAATAAAGAGGTCAGATATGGATGGAATTATAGTAATAAACAAAGAAAAAGAATATACATCACATGATGTAGTAGCAAAATTAAAGAAAAAATTAAATATATCAAAAGTTGGGCACACAGGAACTTTAGATCCAAATGCTACAGGTGTTTTGCCAATCCTAATAGGTAAGGGAACAAAGTTTTCTAAGTATCTAATTAATCATGATAAAATATATGAAGTACAATTGGAGCTTGGGAAAAAAACTGACACTGCAGATGTAGAGGGAAAAATAATAGAAGAAAAAAAAGTGGATGAAAAATATATAAAAGAAAATTTATTACAAGTTTTAGCAAGCTTTGTAGGAAAACAAGAACAGATTCCACCAATGTATTCTGCAATAAAAAAGAATGGCAAAAAACTTTATGAATATGCTCGTGCAGGAGAAAAAGTTGAGCTAGAAGCAAGGAAAATAGAGATTTATAAAATAGATTTAAATAAATATGACAAAAATATTATAAGTTTTATTGTAAGCTGTTCAAAAGGTACATATATTAGAAGTTTGTGTGAAGATATTGCAGAAAAATTGAATACAGTAGGATATATGAAAAACTTAAAAAGGCTACAAGTAGGAGAGTTTAATATTAAAGATGCAGTTTATATAGATGATATAAACTTAGAGAATGTTGATGAACATTTAATTACTTTAGAAGAATTATTAAAAAGAACTGAAAGTATAAGCTTAAATGAAAAGAAACTTAAATTATTTTTGAATGGAGTACAATTAACTTGTAATAACAACGATGGGCTTTATAAAATATATGTAGCTAACAAATTTATAGGAACAGGAACAATAAAAAAAGGATTATTAAAAAGGGATATTATATTATAATTTCGAAAGAGGTATGCTAGTAGTGGATATAGAAAAAATTAAAAGAGCAAAAACAAAGTATATTGGAAAGCAACTAAAATTTTTTGATGAAATAGATTCAACACAAACAGAAGCAAAAAGAAATGTAGAAAAATATGAAAATGGGACAGTAATTATAGCAGAATTGCAAACAGCCGGAAAAGGGACACATGGTAGAGTGTGGCATACTAAAGCAGATAATATTGCAATGACTTTAATATTAAAACCAGAAATTAATATAAACAAATTAGAAGGCTTTACTGTTGCAATTGCAGAAAATATACAACAAGCAATTAAAGAATTATATGGAATAGAATTAGAAATAAAATTACCAAATGATTTATTATTAAATAAGAAAAAAATATGTGGAATATTAACAGAAGTTATAACAATAAAAGAGCAGGTTAAAGAAATTTTTATTGGAATAGGATTTAATGTTAATGAAAAAGAATTTTCAAGTGATATTTCTGATATTGCCACATCACTTTATAAAGAAACAAAACAAGTTTATTGCAGAGAAGATATTATTTGTAAAGTTTTAGAAAACATAGAGCTAGAATTAGAAAAAAGAATATAAGAATAGTTTTAGCATTCCTTCATAATATGAAATATGGAGGAATTTTTTATGATTAAGAAAATAAAAAACGAACAAAATTTCATATTTATATTGACAACTTATAAGGCAAAATATAAAATGGCAAAAATGAGGTGGTAAGTATGATATATAAATATAATAAACTAGTAAGAGATAAAATTCCAGAAGAAATAGAAAAAGCAGGGAAAGAATGTAAATATGAAATTTTGGATGATGAAAAATATAGTAAAGAATTAGACAAAAAATTATTAGAAGAAGTAAATGAATATATATCAGACCACAGTGAAAAAGAAATGGCAGATATACAAGAGGTATTAAAAGCAATTATTAAATATAGAAAAATAGATGAAACTAAAGTTGAAGAATTGCGAAAGGATAAAGAATTAAAAAAGGGCGGATTTTATAATAAAATATATTTGACAGAAGTAATTGAAGGTAAGAATGATATGCAAGAGCAAAACAAAAGAAATACACAGGAAGGATTGCTTGCAAATATAGATAAAACCAGTACTTTAAATGAATTACAGGAGTATATTAGAAGTGTAATTAGAATTAGAGGATTTGAAAAACAAGAGATAGAAAAAACAATGCTTTTATTATTAGAAGAAACAGGTGAACTTGCAAAAGCCATAAGAAAAGATTATACAGATATGAGAATAGATTATAAAAAATTAAATCATTATACAAATATTGAAAATGAAATAGCTGATGTATTCATAGTACTTACTTGCATATGCAATAAATTAAATATTAATTTATTTGATGCTGTGTATAAAAAAGAAACAGAGAATGTAACTAGAAATTGGGATAAAAAGGAGAATAAAAATGGATAATGTACAAAGTATTCTAAATAATTATTATAATGAATATGACGAAGATGGAAGACTAGAAAAAGACAAGGCACATAGTATAGAATTTATAACAACAACAAAATATATTGAACAATATTTAAATGAAGGAGATAAAATATTAGAGATAGGAGCTGGCACAGGTAGATATACCTTGTATTATGCTAAAAAGGGCTTTGATGTAAGTGCAGTAGAATTAATAGATAGTAATTTAGATAAATTAAAAAGTAAAATAGAAGAAGAAATGTGCGTAAATGCAGTACAGGGAAATGCAATGGATTTAAGTATGTTTGAAGATAATACATTTGATATAACATTATCTTTAGGACCTTTGTATCATTTATTTAATGAAGAAGATGTAAATAAAGCTGTAAGTGAAGCAATAAGAGTAACAAAACCAGGTGGAAAAATATTTTTCGCATATATTACTAATGAAGCTGTAATTTTTAATTATGGTTTAAAAAAAGGTCACTTAAAAGAAATAGAAGAAATGTGTGATGATAATTTTAAAGTTCCAAATATTCCAGAAGAAATTTTTGCTGTAAGATATATAAAAGATTTTAATAAAACAATGTCAAATTATAAAAATATTAAGAAACTTAAAGAACTTGCAACAGACGGAATTGCTGGAGGTATTGGTGCTATATATGTAAATGAATTATCTGATGAAGAATTTAAAATATGGATAAACTATCATCTAGCAACTTGTGAAAGAGAAGATTTAATGGGTTGTAGTAATCATATTTTATATATTGCAGAAAAAATATAAAATTTAATAAAACATAAAATGAGGCATAACTTTAATCTGTTATGCCTCATAAAATTTTCCTTGCCATAAATCTTGTTCTACTAAACGTTTTTCAAATCCATTTAAAACCCATTTTTTATGCAAATTCCATTCTGGTGCAACGAGTAAGTCCTTTGGAGCATCACCAGAAATTCTATGTATAATTAAATCTGGTCTTACATGTGTTATAACATATGTAAGACCATCTAGATAATAGTCTAATGTGATTGGTTCATATTCTTTGTTATAGTACATATTTGCAAGTACAGTATTTTTTACAATATATGTTGAATGTATTTTTAGTCCTTGAATATCATGGCTATTTATAAATATAACTGTATCTTTTATATCTTCAAAACTTTCTTTAGGAAGCCCAATCATCATATGTGCGATAATCTCTATATTATATTTTCTTAAAATATTAACAGCTGTTGTAAATTGCAAGCTAGAATAACAACGATTAATAATTCTACCAATGTTGTCATTCGAAGTTTGTAATCCGAGTTCAACAGATACGTCATATTTATCAGAGTATGATGCAATTAATTTTGCAATATCTTCTGTAATACAATCAGGTCTTGTTGCAATAGAAATACCAACAATTTTATTGCTAACATTTAAAGCGGAATCATATTTTTCTTTTAGATTTTCTAGTGTATCATATGTGTTAGTAAAATTTTGAAAATATGCGATAAATTTATTAGCTCGCAAACCACGATAACTATTTAAGAAATTAGTTACTTGATCTGCTATATGTTGATTAGCAAATTTAATCAATTCACCAGAACCTTTTTCACTACAAAAAATACAGCCAGAAGTGCTTAAAGTTCCATCACGATTAGGACATGTAAAACCTGCATCAATACAGATTTTTAATGTCCTTTCTCCAAATTTATTTTTATAATAAGTATTTAAATGATTATATCTTTCTTGATTTTCCATAATGTGTGTATTATATCAAACATTCCAGAATAAGACAAATATTCACAGACAGATTGACATAAAGTAATAAAAAAGAGTATAATTATAGTGATGCTAGAGTAATATAACTTTAAAGGAGGGTTTGCCTATGAAACAGATTTTCATACGGGGCAAAAGAACATCATTGGAACGGGCCAAGAAAATAACAAAGCAGGCATATGGTTCCAACAATTTCAAAGCAAGATATAAGAGAGGAGAAGTACAGCTGTATTTTCCGAACTACATCTCTGCAAAAGAAGTAGAAATAATTGCAAAGGAACTGAGGCTTAAGGTAATTAGTCTTGGAACCAAAGCAATTTTAGATGTCGATTAAAAACCCTTTTGAGTTCCCTTGGGATATGTAAGTAATAAGAGCATATCCTGGGGGATTTTTCCTTATATAAGAAAATAAAATTGTAATTTTATGGTGGAGTAATAAAAGTTGACTAAGGTAACATAATTTGGTAAAATATAAGATGAAGTTTTTTTGAATATAGCGAATAAAATGTGGAAGGAGAAAGTATGAATATTGCAGAGAAAAAACTTGAAGAAAACTTATTGTTAGCCAAAACAGGTTTGAGATTATCGAATAAAACAAGTCGGTATTTTAGTGAGATAGAAATACCAAAAAAATCGCTTGTTTTGTTGTGTGGGACTCCGAGATCCGGAAAGACTACAGTTGCTAAGAAAATATGCAAACAATTAGCCAATTCAACATATATCGATATAGATTATTGGTTTGATAGTGCAGTAAAAGATCTTTATCCGAATGAGGAGTATTTGACTGAAGAGGAGATAGATTGCATTGCCAAAAAAGCTTATGGTAATGCATACAGAACTGCAAAGGAGTCTTTAGAAAAAGAAAAGGTCGTAGTATGGGATGATTTAGAAATATACCCGACAGATAGAGCAGAGGTACTACAAGGGTTAAAAGGCAAGTATGCTTATGCAATACTTATTGTAGTAAATTGTAACCAGTTAAAAGCAATTTGCCGGTCAATAAAAAATGGAGATACTCAAACCAGGACTAATTTGATTCTAGACACATATATTTATTTGCAACTGCAACTTCAAAATCCAACTAAATATTTTATTGGATTTGATGAAGTTTACATCATTGATGAAACAGCAGAGATAACCGTAAAAGAGCCATAAGAGGCTCTTTTACGGTTTTAGAGAATGTATTTATAAGCTAGTTTAAAAAATTACTAATATCATTTTTTAAACTTTCAAAATCAGTAAAATGAATACTTTTTATTCCAAGAGTACGTGCAACTTCTACGTTTTGCAAATTATCATCTATAAAAATACATTCTGATGGAATAAGCTTATATTTATCAAGTAATATTTTATAACATTCTTTTTCTGGTTTTAGCATACCCGTACTTCTGCAGAATAAACAGCTCCATCTATCAATTCAAATATTTTAAAATGTTTTTTATCATACTTTAAATCTACTTTATTAACATTTGATAAGAAATAAAGTTTATATCCTTTATTTTTCAAACCCAAAAGATAATTGTATGCATATGGTGCTTCAAATAAAATATAATCATTATTTTTATTATCCAATATATATCTTAATTTGTCAGAATAGCTAGGATTATTTTTACATATTGCATCAATAATTTCTGGATAAGATAAAGTCCCCTTATCACCTAGATACCACTCTTTGCCACCCCATATCATTTTTTTATATAATTTTATTTCCTCATCATTTAATCCGATATGTTTTAAATATTTTTCGGGTATAAAATCTATTAAAACTCCGCCTAAATCAAATATAATATTTTTAATCATAATTATTGCTCCTTATTTAAGTTTAGTCAACGTAGATTATAACATTCTATGGTTAATTAGCCAATATACAAAAACAAAATAATATGCTATAATTACCATGGTAACAAAAAGGCAGAGAGAACTTACAAAAAATATGTAAGCAAAAGGAGGTTCTTTATTATGGAGGTAAAAAAGGCAGCTATAGTGTATGTATTTACAAAAGCTGGAAGATGCATTTGTGGTAGATATGCAGGAGAGCGGAAGGGAAATGTACGAATAATTCTCCAAAGAAAAGTAATACCGGACGACAAATTACTGGGAAAAGGTGTACATGACAGAACGCTTATAAGATGTTCCAAAGACATCGGAGATCCTATTGATATTCCTATAGCAGAACTCAAAGTATGGAGTTATGCAAGATACAATGAGATTTGCTTTGTAGGAGAGCCTGA
>OGDF01002650.1_pt1 | contig 23735 bp, 19 predicted proteins | sample 1570141 | NCBI WGS metagenome assembly OGDF01 (sample SAMEA4370581, study PRJEB24528) | human gut metagenome | reverse complement strand
TCATGAGAACAGCGATTTTTATATTTCACTGTCTCTCATAAAGGGAGCATACCAATATATCCACGGGCGGTGATTTTATTTTGATGGCCAATAATCTCCTTCTATCGTTCTATCGTCAAGATGCACCGCTTTCAGCATCTGGCTTTTCACTGGCTGGCTGATAAGCAACATTCGCTGGATCACAGTCGTCATTGTTAAATTCCCAGGCACTTGCGTAACGATCGCTCGAGATGTGCCAACCGCCATATTTTTTCGCGGTCACAAAAAGATCGCCCTCTTCGTCTTCGATCTTGACATAGCACATATCCTCGTCGTCAAAAGAATCTGTGATGTCCTTGGCCATGTCTCGGTAAAACAGCCAAATCGAACCATCGTCATAGTATTCAATGTCTGGAGAATCAAGCTGATCCATGATCTCCTCTTCTGTGAGCGCGCGCTCATTGCCAAACATATCAAAGGCAACACCGCCGCCTCCGGCCGTTTGCATGTCGCCATTTTCATCCGGGTAATGCACCGTATAAGAACCATCGTCATTGATATCAATGGTTGCGGTTGTCTGATCGCCGTGGATCCACAGCTGAATCGTGCGCTGAATGCCGCCGATATTCGCAGCGTAGGCACCGCCGCCTCCGGCACAAACCAATAAACAAATCACGGCCACCAATGCCACTACACGTTTCGTCTGTCTTTTTTTGTAGGCTTTCATGGTTGCTTCCTCCAATCGAATGTCTCGAGAAGGCTGGAGGGCTGAAAAGGCCTGTTGATATTTTTCCTTATTCGTCATCACTCCACACCTCCTTCAGTGTGTCTCGAAGCATGGCTCTGGCACGGGACAATCGTGTTTTTACGTTGGATTCTGAGAGGCTTAATAGCTCTGCCATTTCATGAACACTATAATCCTCATAGTAAAAAAGATGAACGACAATGCGATATTTTTGCGGCAAAGCCATGACAGCCTCAAACAGCTGTTCTGATTCCTGATCATTAAAGTTTAAAGCTGCCATGGTTTCTTCCAATGATGTGCGATGTCGCCGCCAAAATGTCCGCGCTGCATTCTTTGCTTTATTGATCGTCACCCGAATGAGCCAAGCACGAATATGTTCCTCACTTTGAAAATCTAATTTTTTTAAATGATACTGAATGAACGCATCTTGCACCACTTCTTCGGCGTCTTCACGATTCTTGCAAACGTTAAACGCCACAGCGAAGAGGTTTTGATGATAGCGTTCAACCAGCATCTCTACTGGTAATCTCATGAGAATCCCTCACTGTTCTATCAAAAAGGTTCCTTTGCCCATAATACAAATGAGACGATCAAAAGGTTACATTTTTTGCGCAAAAAAACCGACCTCCATTTTCAATCAATGGAAGTCGGCGTTGCATGATTTTCTATCGCAAATTTTTTCATCACTGCCGTTTGCGCGCTGCTCTCAAGCGTGCAGCATGTTCACGCTGCCATTCGTCCTGACTGCCGCTCATGCGTGCAATCTCTGAAATCACAGCGTCTTCAGTGTCGAGCACCGTCACATGTGTTTCCGTTAACCCATCCACGGCTGATTTTTCAATATAGAAGTTACGGTCTGCGCGTGCTGCAATAATTGGTGCATGCGTTACGCAGATTACCTGCTCATGTTCACCAAGCTGCTCGAGCTTATCGGCCACCGTCGTCAAAACAAGGCCGCCAATCCCAGTGTCAATCTCATCGAAGATGAGCGTCTCAACGTTGCCAGCGCCACTGAGAATGCTCTTAATAGCAAGCATGATGCGGCTCATTTCACCGCCGGAAGCGATATCATAAAGCGGCCGAAGCGGCATGCCTGGATTTGGCGCAATCATAAAGAGACAGGTGTCCGTTCCGCTGGCATCGCCTGCAAAACGTTCAAAACGCACTTCAAAGCGCACAGCCTCCATAGCCATGTCCGCCAGTTCGCTGATCAGTCGGCGGCTGAATTCTTTGCCAAGACGTTCGCGGCTGTCATGAAGGCTTTCTGCCAACTCTGTATAGGCAGCGCGGTCACGGGAATAGGCCTTGCGCAAATCGGCAATGTCGGCGTCCATTCCTGCAAAATGGTTGATCTTCTCTTTCCACTCTGCCAGCGCGTCCACAAGGCTGTCGATGTCCATCTGATATTTTCGCCGCAGTTTTGCAAGCTGTGCCAAGCGTTCATCCATCGCCTCGAGAGACGCAGGGTCGAAATCGATGCCCTCACGATAGTGCTCCAAATCACGGGCGGTATCATCGATGACGATACGAACACTCTCCAATTCACGCACGTAAGATTTGACCTGTTCATCATATTGAGAAACTGCTTTAAGACGTTCAAGTGCATCGGTCAGCACCTCATGAACGCTGCCCTGCGCGTCATAAAGCGCACCAGCCGCCGCAAAAGCAGCATCGTAAAGATCCTGCGAATGTGCAGCCTGTTTGTAGCGTTGCGCCAGCTCCTCTTCTTCACCTTTCTTGAGTTCAAGCGGAGCCAATTCTTCGACACGTTCTTCCAAGGCTGCCAGTTCTTTTTCCAGTTTGGCCTGCTGGCGCAAAGCCCGCTTCAGCGCACGACCGCTTTGCTGGGCTTGTGCATAGGCAGCCACGACCTGGGCGCGCAGTTCCTGATGGGCCATATCACCCATGGTATCCAGCAGTGACAATCGTATTGCTGGGTCGCCAAGTTCGTCATAATCGTGCTGTCCATAAATGCTGATCAGTTGCGCGCATATCGTTTTAAATTGATTCAGCGTCACAATCTGTCGGTTGACGCGACAAACATTCTTGCCATTTTCACGAATCTGACGCGTCAGCACAACGGTTTGATCGTCATGCTCAAGGCCAAGATCATCCAGCGTTTGGAAAACAGCGTGCCCTTCTGCCATCACGAAAACCGCTTCCACAAGGGCGTGGTCCTCACCAACACGGATATCCGCAACATTAGCACGCTCGCCAAGCACGAGCTTCACCGCATCAATGATGATCGATTTACCAGCACCCGTTTCCCCAGAAAGCACATTGAATCGTCCGTCAAACGACAGATCGACATGCTTGAGCAAGGCGAAATTATCCACCGTCAATCGTGCTAGCATGTCGATCCCTCCTATCTGGATGTATAGTCTTCAATTTTTTCAACAACGTCTTTAACCGCTTCCTTTGGTTTAATGACCAACATGACTGTGTCATCACCAGCCAAGGTGCCAATCACCTGCGGCCAGCGTGCGCGATCGATGGCAGAAGCCACGGTGTTCGCATTGCCTGGCGCTGTATTGAGAATGAGCAGGTTTTCACTGAAATCATAGCTGATGATGAACTCTCTCAATACCATGCGTAGTTTGGCGTCGGTTACAGGCGTCTCCTGCGCAATCACATATTTATAGCGATCCCCGCCAATATTAACTTTTACGAGCAGAAGCTCTTTAATATCACGAGAAATGGTCGCTTGTGTGGTTTCAAAACCTTCTTGCTGCAAGCGTTCAGCCAATTCTTTCTGTGTCCCGATTGTCTCATTGGAAACAATCTCCAGAATACGTCTCTGTCTTCTATTTTTCATTCCGATCCCTCTTTGCGATGCATACGGCGATAATTGCGATCCAACAGTTTATTACGCACTGTTTCAAAAAACTGATGTTTTTCAAGCTGAACAATGCGCGTTGGCATGTTGGCTTTGTTGACGCGCACAGTATCACCTCTCCGCAAGTGGGTCGCGTACCGTCCATCCGTCAACAAATAAGCGTCTTTCAGGCTTCTTGTCAAATGCACCTCAATGCCGCCATCTGCAGGCACAATGATCGCGTTGGTGCCCAGAACGTGTGCACAGATTGGATTGACAATCAAACAATCTGTACCAGGATAAATCAACGGACCGCCCGCCGACAGAGAATAACCTGTCGACCCTGTTGGCGTCGCAATGATGATCCCATCGGCTTGATAGGAGTCGATAAGCTGATCCTTCAAGTACACATCCAGTTCCAAGGTGTTTTCAACAGGATCACGGTTGATGGTTACATCATTCAGCCCAATGGTCTGACAAATGCATGCTCCATTACGATACAGCTCACCACTGATCGTCATGCGTTCCTCGATGTCATAATCACCCGCAATCAATTGATCCAAACGTTCTTCAAATTCTTCAACTTCAAGTTCAGCAAGAAATCCCAGCGTTCCCTGATTGATGCCAATCATCGGAATGCCCGCACTGCGAACAATAGAAGCTGCCCGTAAGAATGTGCCGTCTCCGCCAATGACCACCATCAGAGAAATAGATTGTAAAAACTGTGGTCTTGGTAAATAACGAATTCCTGCGCGAGAAGCTTGCAGCTGATCGCCGGCAAATACCGTCACCTGACGTTCTGTAAATAATTGCGCGACATGCTGCGCAATTGCCGCGATGTCGTTTCTCTTTACATTATAATACATGCCTACGGCCTGATGCATCGCATAATCTCCTAACTTAATGATACGAATAAATGAATGCCATCAAAAGCATACCAGCCAAAACACCGCCAATGAAGTATTTTAAAGATGGCTTGCCTTGATCAGATTCATCAAATGACACTTCCATAATATCATATTTATTCATGTCTATAAATAAAATTCCATCGGTATGGAAAACATTCTGATATTCAAACAGCTGCCGACGCACACTTGGCAAGCGTACATTGGCCTGCTTGCCTGTTTTCACTTCAACCAGATATGTTCGTGCGCCTTTTGCAACCAAATAATCAATCTTTATAAAACTCTCAACCCGTTCGCCGTCAACCGTCATCCCCACTGGTCGTCGAACCTGAGCGTCAAGAATCACATACCCCTGTTTCTGCAACAGCTTCTCGGCTTCTGCTTCGCCAATCTGTGCGCGCCGGCTGATGGCACGGCGTGTATGCTGCTGCCATCGCAGCCAAATCCAGCGAATGCAAAAAGCGCCAAGAATACAGCCAATAATCAGCCCTATAAGCGGCCCACGCATGATCAATGGCTTTCCTTTTTGCTAAAATCTGCAAAAGTTCGCGTCACCAATTCATGGATATCAACTGACACAGATGTTGCTTGCGGGTCTTTGGTGAACCAATACAAATACTCTATGTTGCCCTGCGGTCCTTGAATTGGCGAATGTACAATGCCCAGCGTTTTGAAGCCAAGTTCTTCATTAAACGTCAGAATGCGCTGGATCACTTCTTCATGGACGGCCGGATCGCGTACAACACCATTTTTGCCAACTTTATCGCGGCCAGCTTCGAACTGTGGCTTAATGAGTGCAACGCCGCTGCCATCCTCTTTGAGAATGCTATAGGCAGCAGGCAGAATCTTGGTCAACGAAATGAATGCCACGTCGGTGGTCATCCAATCCATCAATTCAGGAAAGTCCTCCGGCGTCAGAAAACGTGCATTGGTTTTTTCCATGTTGATAACACGCTCATCCGTACGCAATTTCCATGCCAATTGACCATAGCCTACATCAACAGCGTAAACGCGTTTGGCACCATGCTGCAAAGCGCAGTCAACAAAACCGCCTGTCGACGCGCCAAGGTCCACGACCACAGCATCCTTCATCGAAATCGGGAAACGTTCAAAAGCCTCCGCCAATTTAAAGCCGCCGCGACTGGCATACGGCAGCGGTTCACCCACCAGCCGCAAGTGACTGTCGATGGGCACCTTTGTCCCTGCTTTGTCCACTTTTTGATCATTCACCAAAACCATGCCAGCCATGATATATTTTTGTGCTTTTTCTCTGGTCTCACACAGGCCCTGTGCAACAACCAAAACATCCAATCGTTCTTTTTTTGCCATACGCTTATCCTTTATTGATAAATTCTGCAATACGAACTGCCATTTTATCTGGTGTCAGCTCATGGTCATCTTTCAAGCGGTTCGTATCACCATGCGCTACAAAAACATCAGGTAAGCCAATACGCAATACCGGCACCTGCATATGTGCATCGTTCAGTGCTTCCAGCACTGCGCTGCCAAAGCCGCCTGCGAGGACATTTTCTTCCATGGTCACAATAGGTTTACCATTTTTCGCCACATTCAACAGCATCTCAACGTCCAACGGTTTCACAAAACGTGCATTGACCACGCCGAGGTGAATCCCTTTTGCGTCCAGAATGTCTGCGGTTTTGAGCGCCGCTTCCACCATCGATCCAATGGCAACAATGGTGCCACTAGACCCTTCACGTAAAATTTCAGCCTTCCCATACGGAATCAGAGCATACTCTGTCACAAGATCATGCCCCGGCCCACGACCACGTGGATAACGAATAACAACGAGACGCTCATAAGCAAGCGCACTATACAGCATATTTTGTAACTCTGGCTCATCCTTTGGGGCCATCACTGTCATTCCTGGAATGGTGCGCAGATAGCTGAGGTCAAACACGCCATGATGCGTTGGCCCATCAGCACCAACAACGCCAGCGCGATCAAGCGCAAAAACAACGGGTGCGTTCTGCAAGGCGCAGTCATGAATCAGCTGATCGTAAGCACGCTGCATAAACGTCGAATAAATGGCCACCACCGGTTTTAATCCAGCCAAAGCCATTGCGCTGGACATGGTCGTAGCATGTTCTTCCGCAATGCCGACATCAAAAGCGCGCGTTGGATAAGCTTTGGCAAAGCCATCCATGCCGGTACCTGATGCCATGGCGGCAGTAACGCCCACAATCCGAGAATCATCTTTGGCAAGATCGATCAAAGTATTTGAAAACACTTTCGTGTAGCTTGGCTGTGTGGATTTGTCCAGCAGCTCACCAGTTTTAATATCGAAAGCACCCACGCCATGAAATTTATCAGGATGTTGCTGCGCAGGCATATAGCCTTTGCCCTTTTCTGTCAAACAATGAATCAAGACAGGACAATCAAATTGTTTGCTGTTTTCGAACACGCGAATCAATTCTTCGATGTCATGACCATTGACTGGCCCATAGTAACGAAGACCAAGTTCTTCAAAAAAGCTGCCCGATGTCAGCATATACTTGAGAGAATCCTTCAAACGGTCTGCCATCTCGGCCATTTTCGGGCCAATGTTTGGAATACGCTTCAAGAAGTATTCCATATCTTCCTTGAAACGGTTGTAGCCAGGATCGGTGCGCAAACGCGTCAAATATTGACTCATTCCGCCAACGTTCGGTCCAATACTCATTTCATTATCATTGAGCACAACCGTCATTTTTGTCTGCAAGTGCGCTGCATAGTTCAGGGCTTCAAAGGCCATACCACCTGTCATAGCGCCATCACCGATCACCGCAATTACGTTACGATCTTCATGGAAGAGATCACGCGCAATCGCAAAGCCATCTGCTGCAGAAATGGATGTACTTGCATGGCCTGCGCCGAAATCATCATAACGACTTTCACTGCGCTTTGGAAAGCCGGAAATTCCCTGATACTGTCGCAAGGAATCGAAACGCGCATTGCGCCCAGTCAATAATTTATGTACATAGGCTTGATGCCCAACATCCCATACCAGCTTATCATTTGGGAAATCATACACGTAATGCAGGGCGAGGGTGATTTCAACAATTCCCAAATTCGGCGCCAAATGGCCACCGTTTTTCGCGCACACTTCAATTAGACGATGTCGGATCTCATTCGCCAGAGCACGCAGCTGGTCCATTGACAAGTTCTTAATATCTTTTGACTGGATGTCTTCCAACATTCCAACGTTCCCTCCCTCACACAAAATCTCTAAAAATCACTTCTGTCTTTTGACAATGTATTCCGCAATATAATTCAATACATCACAATCGCCTGGAAGCTCTTCCAAAGTGCGCTGTGCCAACTGACATTGTTCCTCTGCCATCGCCCGTGATGCATCCAGGCCATACAGAGCTGGGTAAGTGGCCTTGCAGTTCTTTTCATCACTGCCCACTGGCTTGCCAAGCACAGAGGTGTCGCCAACCACATCTAAAATATCATCGGTGATCTGGAAGGCTAAGCCAATATGCTTGCCATACTTCGTCAAAGCCTCCAGCTGGGCATCATCAGCACCGCCAATGATGGCACCAATGCGCACCGACGCAGTAATTAAAGCGCCTGTTTTATGCGCATGAATATATTTCATATTGGCTTCATCGATCTGATGGCCTTCAGCAAGCAGATCCTGCGCCTGACCTACAACCATTCCCTGATTGCCGGCGCCCACTGCCAATTCATAGGCAACACGCAAACCAATCTCCGGTTTTCCCTGGGCCAGCCAATAACCGCCAATATTTTCAAACGCCTGTGTTTGAAGTCCATCACCAGCCAGCGTCGCCATACCAACCCCATAAACAATATGATTGGTTGGCTTGCCACGGCGCAGTTCATCATCGTCCATCCCCGGCAGGTCATCATGAATCAATGAATAAGCATGAATGCATTCAATGCTGGCAGCGCTTAATAACGCTTCCTCTACATCCCCACCTACTGCTTGACAAGCAGCCAATGCTAAAATTGGACGCAAGCGTTTGCCGCCAGAAAGCAGACTATAGGCCATGGCGTCAACAAGCACATCATTATAACCATCCTTTTCAGGCAATAACTTTGGCAGTGTCGCCTCGACCACTTCCTGAAAGGCTTTCATCTTTTCTTTACTCATTGTTGGTCCTCCATCTGAAACACTTGTTCAACACCATTTTGTAAAACCTTGATTTCTCCTTCGGCATTGCGCAGCATGTTCTGACAAAGGCTGGCCATATCCAGCCCAATCTTATATTGTTCTACTGCCTTTTCCAACGGGATGTCGCCTTGGCTCAGCACCTTCAGTGCTTCTTCAAGCTGCGCCATTGCCTGTTCAAAAGACAGTTGATTTTTTTCTTCACTCATCGCTTTTCCCTCTTCTGCGAAATTGACGTTACTGCTCCATCGATCGTGCCATCAGCAAAATACAGCGTCAGCGTGTCACCAACATTCACTTGCGACACAGAACGCACCGCCTGACCTTCTTTCTCACAGAAAGAATAGCCACGCGCCAAAACTTTCAACGGACTCATTGCATCAAGCTTGGAAACTTTTTCACTAAATGCTTTTTGCTTGATATTCATGATGTTTTGCATCGTATTTTCCAACTCAGACCACCGTTGATCCAACTGTAAATGATACGGTGCCAATAATTTTCCTGCATCTTGCAGCATCCCGGCAGAAAGCAAACTCATGAGAAATCTCCGCTTATTTTGCACAAGACCTTCCACATGCTTATCACATCTGTTTCGCGCATCAATGATCTGCTGCGCTATTTGCACACGATCTGGCACAGCAAGCTCCGCCGCCATGGATGGCGTTCCTGCGCGCACGTCAGCAGCAAAGTCCGATAAGGTCACATCTGTCTCATGACCGACTGCACTGATGATCGGCACCGGACTCTCGGCAATCGCACGTACGACATTTTCTTCATTAAAATTCCAAAGGTCTTCCAATGATCCGCCGCCACGACCAACAATGATAACATCAATATCATCGCGTGCATAGAGCGTGCGCAGTCCCGCCTCAATCGAACGCGCACCATCCTTCCCCTGCACAGATGCAGGCACAAGCAGCACCTCTGCCATCGGCCAGCGTCGTCTCAGCACCCGAAGCATGTCTCGAATTACCGCACCGGTTGGCGAGGTTACAATACCAATTTTCTTTGGAATGATGGGCAGAGCCCGCCGTGTTTCCTCACTTTTAAAGACACCTTCTGCCAATAATTTCGCCTTGAGTTTTTCATACTGAATCTGCAGGTTCCCAATGCCGACAGGCAGCAAACGCTGTACATACAACTGATAGCTGCCATTTTTTGTGTAGACAGAAATGCTTCCCTGGGCAATCACGGCTTGCCCATTTTGAGGCAGCGCACGTAAATTTTGTGCAGCAGAACGAAACATCACACAATTTATAGAAGCTTTTTCATCTTTGATTGAAAAATAGCAGTGGCCACTGGCAGCATGACGTTTAAAATTTGAGATTTCACCCTCAACACGAAGGTTCTGCAGCACGTCATTGCGATCAAATAGATTTTTTATATATTCATTGAGCGCAGAAACTTTGACAACGCCGCCATTACTCATTGACCAGCGCCTTCTTATGAATGGCATCTAAAATAGCATTAACGAATTTATACGATTCCGCATCACCATAAATTTTCGCCAATTCCACCGCTTCATTGATCACGACAACGGCTTCTGTCTTAGGTTCTGCAAAACGCAGCTCATAGACACCCATACGCAAAATATTTTTATCAGCGCTCATCATTCTCAACGTGCTCCAATGTTTTGCCTGCGCATTGATAAGATTATCAATATCCACCTTGTTGTTCATGGTTCCCGCAACAGTGTCTGCAATAAAAGCCTTATCATCATCTTCTAAAGCACTTTCAAGGGTGTCTTCATCCAATTCTGGAAAAATCGAAATGATATTGGCGGCTTCCAAAAAATCTTCAAGGTTTTCCTTATCATGCAGGATATGTTCAAGCACATCCTGATAATCTGTCTGCCCCATATCGCTTGAATAAATGAGAAGAAAAGCTATTTGTCTCGCCAGCTTACGCATGTTGATCCCCCATTCCTGTTTCATTGATAGTATTAAAATCGATGCCTTGAACAAAAATGTCCACTGCACGTACTTTGACGCCTGTCATTTTTTCAATGTCCTGCTTGACTCGCCGCTGTATTTCATTTGCAAGATCTGGGATACAATAGCCAAACAGCACTTTTATATTGATAACGATGTAGTAGCCATCGTTTTTATAATCCACCCGCACACCCTTTGTGCCAGACTTTTTCCCAAGCATTCCTGTGAAATTATCAGTCACATTGCCAATAAAGCTTTCGCTGGTGGTGCCAAATGAATTCGCAACGCCTTCCATCGCATGCACGGCAATCGCAGTTGCAGAAGCGATAACCTCATCATCAACACGAATGGTACCAAAATCTGTGCTGCAAATTTGGCCCTGGCCATTCTCCATGCGTTTCTCTTCTGCCATACGATCAAACTCCTTATTCTCTATCTTTGATGAAAGGTCACACTAATTTATTATATCACAACCCATGTCACTGGTCGACAAAACAATGATGATATTAGATTTTTTGCTGGACAGCCGTGATCCACCGTGAAAAAACAAGCCAATTGCCTTTCTCCAAAATAAAAATCGAGGCTGAGCACACTCAGCCTCGATCATCATGCCGTGATCGATGGCAGAATAACGATTATTCTGCTTCGTCCACGTAATTGTTCCAAAATTCGACAATGGCATCCCATTCGTCGTCATCGTCGATGTCATACAACAGTTCTTCTCCATCTTCCACTACGATCTTGAATGGAATGGCACTGTCATCTTCCTCTTCGTCCCAAGGAACCAAGATGGCATAATCCTGTCCATTCAATTCAACACGCTCGAGCACCTGCAGCGTATGCTCATGCCCTTCTTCATCAACCAAAACAACCAAACCATCTTCTAGTTCTTCATCGTTGTCAAGAAACAAATCTTTTTCGTCCATGAGTATTCTCCTTTAATGTGCATCTAAATATGCTTGCAGCATAAAAACAGCAGCAATTTTATCAATGACTTTTTTTCTTTTCTTTCGAGATACATTTGCTTCGAGAAGAACATTCTCGGCCTGCACAGTCGTTAAACGCTCATCAATCCAATCAAGCGCAATATCTGCTGGCATATAGCTTTTGAATCCTTCAATAAAACTTTGTATCTCTTGCGCCTTAAACCCAAGCGTATTGTTCATATTTTTAGGAAGGCCTACAACAAGTTTTACTGCTTCCTGTTCTTTTAACACCTTCGCCAAATATGTATAATCTTCTTCCAACTTTCCTGTGCGCGTATACGTTTCCACCGGCTGAGCCGTAATGCCCAAAAGATCACTGGCAGCAATACCGATGCGCCGTTCGCCCACGTCAAAACACACGAGACGTCCGGTCATATCAGCGTTCATCCAAATAATTGATCAACATTTCTTCGATGTACTGATCACGGTCGAATTTTTTGATCAATGCGCGCGCATTGTTATAGCTGGTGATGTAAGCAGGATCACCTGAAAGGATATACCCTACCAATTGATTCAAAGGCTGATAACCTTTTGCTTCCAATGCAGCATAGACTTGACGGAGCACTTCCCGTGGGCCCATTTCTTGCTGCACGGCGTTTTTGTCAAAATACATCGTCTGATCCAGATCGTCTCTCATGGATTGATCACTCCTTAAATTGATTTTCTACAATACCAGCAAAGGCTTCTAAAGCACCAGCAAGTGCTTCTGGATCCTTCCCACCGGCTTGTGCCATATCAGGACGGCCGCCGCCTTTGCCGCCAACCATTCCTGATACTTCTTTAATCAAGTTGCCTGCATGAAGATGCTTGCGCGCATCACCCTGCGTCAGCATGCAAACCAGCTGCACCTGACCATCGGTAACGCTTGCCAGTAAAACAACCCCATCATTGAGCTTGTTGCGGAAAAGATCCGCCTGATTGCGCAAATCTTCCATATTGGCAGCTTCCACTTGCTGAGCAACAACTTGTAATCCTCTTACTTCATGAATGGCATCTTCTGCACTGGCTGCAGCTTGTTTCATCTGAGCCAGCTTCATGTCATCGATTTGCTTTTGCAGAGATTTAATTTCATTTTCCAAATCACCAATTCTGCCAACAATTGCATCATCGGTATTTACTTTGGCTTGTTTGCGAATGGCTGCAATCAGTGCATCCTGATCAACGGTTCTCTGATAAGCTGCGGTACCGGTAACAGCTTCAATGCGACGCACCCCTGCTGATACCGAACTTTCGCTTAAAATCTTGAACAGACCAATTTCACCAATATTTGCAACGTGAATACCACCGCAAAGTTCCTTACTATTTAAGCCAGCATCTACGCAGCGCACTTTTTCGCCGTATTTTTCACCAAAAAGTGCCATATGGCCGCTTTCCTTGGCATCGTCAATGCTGGTTTCATAGATTTTTACAGGTTCAGCGGTAAGAATTTCCTGGTTCACCAAGGCTTCTACACGTGCCAATTCTTCAGCAGACAATGCATGGAGGCAGGAGAAGTCAAAGCGCAAATGATCTGGCGCTACCAAAGAACCAGACTGGTGTACATTATCGCCCAATACCTGACGCAGTGCATAATGCAGCAAATGTGTTGCAGTATGGTTGCGAGCGGATGCGCGTCGTTTTTCAAGATCCACTACGGCATGGACTGCATCACCGACGTTTAAGCGCCCATCAATATATCCTTGGTGGAGATATTTGCCATCTGCCAATTTGACAGTATTCTCAACATTGAATACGCCATCTTTAGCAAGCATCTGCCCTTGTTCGCCGACTTGGCCGCCACCTTGAGCATAGAAAGGTGTATGATCAAGAATAACAATGGCGTGCGTATCATAGCCAAACGCCGCACCCTTATTATCAATGAGAATTCCCAGCACATTGCAATCATCTTCAGACTTTTCATAACCTGTAAAGGTGGTTGCTGGCATATCAGGATATGCTTCGGTGACATGCTGTGCCAAATCCCAAACATTCGCAACGTCCTGTGCTTCTTTTGCCTTACGGCGCTGTTCCGCCATTGCTTCTTCAAAGCCATCAATATCGACAATCATGCCTTCTTCGTCTGCAACGTCTTTCGTCAAATCGATTGGGAAGCCATAAGTGTCATAAAACTTAAAGGCACTCTTACCATCAATCACATTGCCGCCTTTTGCTTTGATATTTGCAACTGTTTCTGCGACAATTTTCATCCCATCCTGCAATGTCTGGAAGAAACGTTCTTCTTCGTTGCGAATAATGGATTCAATAAAGGATTGATGTTCGATGATTTCTGGATAAGCTTCTCCCATTTGTTCGCCAACTTTTGCAACAAACTTGTAGAGGAATGGCTCATCGAGGCCGATGGTTTTCCCAAGACGAACGGCACGGCGCAAGATGCGGCGCAGCACATAGCCACGTCCTTCATTGCTTGGCAGTACGCCGTCTGCAATCAGGAAGGAACATGCACGTGCATGGTCTGCGATAACACGGAACGCAAAGCCACGTTCATCACGATGGTATTCTTTGCCACTCAATTCTTCTACGTACTCAATCAACGGTACAAACAAGTCGGTGTCAAAGTTGGTGTCAACGCCCTGCATAATGGAAGTAATACGTTCCAAGCCCATCCCAGTATCAATATTTGGTCTTGGCAGCGGCGTCAAGTTGCCGGATTCGTCACGATTGTACTGCATGAACACGAGGTTCCAAATTTCCAGCCATCTGTCACAGTCACAAACCCCCAGCATGCAGCCTTCTTCATTGTCGCAGGCGTATTCTTCGCCGCGGTCATAATGCACTTCACTGCAAGGGCCGCATGGACCAACATCACCCATTTGCCAGAAGTTGTCTTTTTCACCAAGTCGGAAGATGCGACTTTCATCAAAACCTGTCACCTGATGCCAGATTTCATAGGCTTCGTCGTCATCTTTATAAATAGTAATGTACAATTTTTCCTTAGGCAGCTTCAACTCATTGGTCAGAAAATCCCAGCAGTATTTAATGGCATCTTCCTTGAAGTATTCACCGAAAGAAAAATTCCCAAGCATTTCGAAAAATGTATGGTGACGCGCTGTTTTACCAACCGTTTCAAGGTCATTATGCTTGCCGCCGGCGCGCACGCATTTCTGAACAGTAGTCGCACGTGTATAATCTCTGGTTTCCAAGCCAAGAAAAACGTTTTTAAACTGATTCATTCCAGCATTGGTAAAGAGCAAAGTTGGATCGTTATATGGCACTAACGAAGAGCTTTTTACATGAGTGTGACCATTCTTCACAAAATATTCCACGAATTTTTTTCTAATGTCATTACCTGTTAACATGTAAATTCTCCATTCTCTTAAATTTCATTCTTAGTCTATCATACCAAATATCAAAAAATAAGTCTATACTGGTAGACCTATCGATTGTATGTCGTTTTACATAAGATTGTGCCATGATGTATTATAATTTTTTATCAGTAATACAAAAGCCCCTCCTGCTTTCGCAGGAGGGGCTTAGAAAATGCTTAGTTATTTAAGAAATTACTTTGCAGCCATTTCTTTGTAACGTGCATAGCGAGCCTGGCTGAGTTCTTTGGTCTTCGCATAGAGAGCTTCGGCAGTATCTGGATGTGCCTTAGCGAGGGAAGAATAACGAACTTCGCCCTTCAGGAAGTCTTCGAACTTATCATAATCTGGTTCCTTAGAATCGAGGATGAATGGGTTCTTGCCTTCCTTAGCCAATTCTGGATTGTATCTCCAGAGGTGCCAGTAACCGCATTCAACGGCTTCCTTGATATGGGACTGAGCAATGCTCATACCCTTGCGGATACCGTGGTTGATGCATGGTGCATAAGCGATGATGAGGGATGGACCCTGATATGCTTCTGCTTCTTCGATGGCCTTAACAGCCTGGTTCATGTTGGCACCGAGACCGATCTGTGCAACATAAACGTTGCCATAGATGGACTGCATGATACCGAGATCCTTCTTGTTGGTCTTCTTACCATCAGCAGCGAACTGAGCTACAGCTGCAAGAGGGGTAGACTTAGAAGCCTGACCACCGGTGTTGGAATAAACTTCGGTATCGAATACGAAGATGTTGATGTTTTCGCCGCTAGCGAGAACATGGTCAAGACCGCCGTAACCGATATCGTAAGCCCAACCGTCACCACCGAGGATCCACTGGGAACGAATCTTCAGGAAGGTCTTTACGCCATCGAGATCAGCAAGGTATTCATCCTTGTCAGCAGTTGCAGCGAGTTCAGCAACGATAACGTCGCTTGCATCAGCAACAGCCTTAACATCATGAGCAGCATAGCCTTCTACCCATTTAGCAGCAGCATCTTTGAGGGCAGCACTGTAGTTGCCTTCAGCGATAACACCGCAGAGGTAGTTTACTTTCTGCTTCATCTGCTGATCAGCGGTGTACATACCGAGACCAAACTGAGCGTTGTTTTCAAAGAGGGAGTTCTGCCAAGCTGGGCCCTGACCTTTTTCGTTGGTGCAGTATGGCATAGCTGGTGCTGGAGCACCCCAGATGGAGGAGCAACCAGTGGTGTTAGCGATCATCATACGATCACCGAACAACTGGGTAAGGAGCTTAGCATAAGGGGTTTCACCGCAACCTGCGCAAGCGCCGGAGAATTCAAGCAATGGGAGCTTGAACTGGCTGCCCTTAACGGTCTTGGTATTGGTGAGTTCAGCCTTATTGGTAACCTTATGGGTCATGTAAGTCCAGTTTTCACGTTCAGTAGCAACGGACTGTTCAACTGGAACCATCTGCAGAGCTTTATTCTTAGCAGGGCAGGTGTTTACGCAGCTGCCGCAACCGAGGCAGTCCATAGGGCTGATCTGCATTCTGAACTGGAGACCTTCAAATTCTTTACCAGTAGCTTTGATGGTCTTCATGTTTTCAGGAGCATTTGCAACTTCTTCTTCGTTGAGAAGGAATGGACGGATTGCTGCATGAGGGCAAACCAAAGAGCACTGGTTGCACTGGATGCAGTTATCTGGGTTCCATTCTGGAACAAAGAGAGCTGCCATACGTTTTTCAAATTTGGTGGTACCTGCTGGGAAGCGACCATCTTCCATGCCAACAAATGCGCTGACAGGGAGCTTGTTGCCCTGCATAGCGGTCATTGGGCGCAGAACCTTCTTAACGAATTCAGGTTCGCAGCTGCAACGTTTTTCGTCGGATGCTTCATCCTGAGCATTTGCCCATTCAGCTGGAACTTGTACTTCATGCAGAACTTCGATGGCTTTATCAACAGCAGCCCAGTTCATGTTAACGACAGCATCGCCCTTGCGGCCATAGGTCTTCTTGATGGCATCTTTCAAGAGCTTAACAGCTTCTTCGAAAGGAAGTACGCCAGTCAGTTTGAAGAATGCAGTCTGGGTAACCATGTTGGTACGGTTGCCAAGGCCAACTTCTTCAGCAACCTTGGAAGCGTCGATGGTGTAGAACTTGATGTTGTTCTGAGCAATGTAGCGCTTCATGCTTGCTGGCAGATGGGTTTCGAGTTCTTCAGGGGTCCAGGTGCAGTTGAGCAGGAAAGTACCATTTGGCTTCAAGCCTTCAAGTACATCATAAAGTTTTACATAGCTGGACTTATGGCAAGCGATGTAGTCAGCCTGGTCAACTTCATAGGTGGAACGGATCTTGCTCTTACCGAAACGCAGGGAAGAAACGGTTACACCGCCGCTCTTCTTGGAGTCGTAAGAGAAGTAGCCCTGAGCATACATGTCGGTGTTATCACCGATGATCTTGATAGCGTCTTTGTTAGCACCAACGGTACCATCGGAGCCGTAACCCCAGAACTTGCAAGCGATGCAGTCATCTGGAGCGGTGACAACAGGAGCGCCAACTTCGAGAGAAGTATTGGTAACATCATCAACGATACCAACGGTGAAGTGGTTCTTAGGAGCGTCAGCTTTGAGGTTTTCATAAACAGCGATCAGCTGAGCTGGGGTAACATCCTTAGAACCTAAACCATAACGGCCGCCATAGATTGCTGGATGCATATCGGAATCATAGAAAGCAGTCATGACATCTTCATAAACTGGTTCGCCGATAGCACCTGGTTCTTTGGAACGGTCAAGAACAGCGATTCTCTTAACAGTTTTAGGAACAGCTGCGAGGAAATGCTTGGTGGAGAATGGTCTGTAGAGACGGATCTTCAAAAGACCAACTTTTTCGCCCTTAGCGTTGAGGTAGTCAACGACTTCTTCAAGAGCTTCACAAACAGAGCCCATAGCGATGACGATGTTTTCAGCATCTTCAGCACCATAGTAGTTGAAGAGCTTGTAGTCACGGCCAGTCTGCTTGGAAACTTCTTCCATGTAATGTTCGGTGATACCAACTACATCTTCGTAGAACTGGTTAGCACCTTCTCTTTGCTGGAAGAAAATATCAGGGTTCTGGTTGGTACCCTTGGTAGCTGGATGTTCTGGGTTCAGACCGCGTTCGCGGAATGCCTTAACAGCATCCATATCAATCTGTTCTTTGAGGAAGTCTTCGTCCATAACTTCGATCTTCTGAATTTCATGAGAAGTTCTGAAACCATCGAAGAAATGAATGAAAGGTACACGGGACTTCAAAGTAGCGAGCTGAGCAACGCAACCGAGGTCCATAACTTCCTGAACGCTGGAAGAAGCGAGTTCAGCGAAACCAATGCCACGGCAGAGCATTACATCAGAATGATCACCGAAGATAGAAAGAGCATGGGTTGCGATCGCACGAGCTGCTACCTGGAAAACGGTAGGAAGCAATTCACCAGCAATCTTGTACATTGCAGGAACCATCAAGAGCAGGCCCTGAGAAGATGTGTAAGTAGAAGTTAATGCACCAGCGGTCAAAGAACCGTGTACAGCACCTGCAGCGCCAGCTTCGGAATCCATTTCAACAACCTTAACGGTCTGATTGAACAGGTTCTTTCTGCCTTGAGCACTCCAAGCATCAATTTTTTCTGCCATCGGAGAAGATGGCGTGATTGGGTAGATAGCTGCAACATCAGTGAACAAATAGGACACATGAGCAGCAGCTGTGTTCCCATCCATGGTTTTCATGGTTTTAGTAGACAATTTAAGTCCTCCTCCCAAAAATTTAAAAACCTCTTTAAGTCTATTTTAGCACAATTATCAACCGAACACAATTTACTTGTTTCATAAATCGCTAATACTGTATAAGTATAGCTTATGGAAATGAAAGGTGTCAGAATAATACGATTTGATCAAGCTCCGGTAATTGTTCGACTATTCGCAAACATTTAAATTTTTCAATCATTGAGTCGCCGACTTTGCCACGTTTCTTCATGTCCTCGAGAGACGAATACGGCTTCTCTTCTCGGCCTTTTACGATATCTTCAGCCTGAGAAGCACCTAACCCATCAATAGCAATCAGCGGCGGCAGCAATGCTTTTTCGTCATCTTTAATGATAAACTGTGTTGCAGAAGATTCCTCCAAGCTTACTGGTAAAACCTTAAACCCACGCGTATATAATTCAAGTGCAACTTCCAGCACTGTGATTTTACTTTTGTCTTTAGCACTGAGCGCATTGCCTTGCGCATACAAATCCATGATTGCGCTGCGTACGCGATCTTCCCCTTCTTGAATGATCGAGATGTCAAAATCATCAATGCCGCGTACCGAAAAGTAGCTCGCGTAGAATGCCAGCGGTTGATTGATCTTAAACCAAGCAATACGGAATGCCATCATGACATAAGCAACAGCATGCGCTTTTGGAAAAAGATACTTGATCTTTTTGCAGGAATCGATGAACCATTGAGGAATATTGCTGGCGTGCATGGCTTCTTCCTGATCCTCTTTTAAGCCGCGCCCCTTACGCACACCTTCCATGATTTTAAAAGCAACGCTTTCTTCCATGCCGCGCTGAATCAAGAAAAGCATGATGTCATCACGCGTTGAGATGGTTTGTGATACCGGCGCAATCTTATTAACGATCAGATCCTGGGCGTTGTTCAGCCATACGTCTGTCCCATGAGAAAACCCGGAAATTCGCAGCAAGTCGGAGAACGATTGCGGCATCGTATCTTCCAGCATTTTGCGCACGAAACTGGTGTTAAATTCAGGAATGCCATAAGTAGCGACTGGAGAATTCAAGCGTTCTGGCGTTACACCTAATGCATCCGTCGAGGAAAAAAGTGAAAGCGTCGCCTGATCATCAAGCGGCACGGTCGTTGGATCAATGCCAGTAAGATCGCCAAGCATTTTAATAACGGTCGGATCATCGTGACCGAGAATGTCCAGTTTAACCAAGCCTTGGTCAATCTTATGATAGTCAAAGTGGGTCGTGACGGTTTCTGTTTTCACATCGTCCGCTGGACGCTGCAGCGGTGTAAAGTCATGCACATCCACGCCTTTTGGCACAACAACCAAACCGCCCGGGTGCTGGCCGGTGGTGCGCTTAACGCCTGTACAGCCCAACTTCAAGCGATTGATCTCTGCTTCACGTTTTTTCTCATGCAGCTCATCAAAGAATTTTCGCACATAGCCATAGGCGGTTTTTTCTGCAACCGTTGCCAAGGTACCCGCACGGAATACATTGTCTTTCCCAAAAAGTTCTTCGGTGTATGCGTGCGCACCGCTCTGATAATCACCAGAAAAGTTAAGGTCAATATCAGGAATTTTATCGCCTTTAAAGCCCAAAAAGATTTCAAACGGAATATCAAAGCCATCTTTTTCCAGTTTTGTGCCACAAACGGGACAAGTCGCATCCGGCATGTCCACCCCTGCGCCGTACTCGCCGCTTTCATCAAATTGGCTGTATTGACAATGCGGGCAGCGGTAATGCGCTGGCAATGCATTAACTTCCGTGATGTTCGTAAAATATGCCACAACCGAAGAACCAACGGACCCACGCGAGCCTACCACGTAACCATTATCGTTAGAGTTCTTGACCAATTTATGCGCAATCAAATACAACACCGCATAACCGTTCCCAATGATGGATTTCAGTTCTTTATCAATGCGTTTTTGAATGAGTTCCGGCAATGGATTGCCATACATACGGTGCGCTTTTTCCAGTGTCAGCTGTTCGATCTGTTCTTCTGCACCTTCAATTTTTGGTGCATGCAGCACCGTTGGTACCGGCACAATATCCTCAAAATCCTCAACGATGGCATTTGGATTGCGCACAACAACATTGTAAGCCTCATCTTCACCTAGATACGAAAACTCTGTAAGCATTTCTTCGGTCGTTCGGTAATACAACGGCGCCTGTTCTTCTGCATCTTTAAAGCCGCGGCTTTTCATGATAATCGCACGATTGATGGCGTCGTCTTCGTTGGCAAAATGCACGTCGCAAGTGGCCACTACGGGTTTACCCATGCGTTTGCCAAGATCAAACAACGCCACATTCAACGCACGCAGCCCATCCTCATCCGCAATGGTTCCATTTCGCACCATAAAGTAGTTATTGGCAATAGGCTGGATTTCAATGTAGTCATAGAATTCCGCGAGTTTTTCAAGTCCTTCGCGATCATCTGGGTTGGCGACGAGATAGCGCATCAATTCGCCCGCTTCACAGGCACTGCCTACCACCAGGCCCTCACGTGCATAATTGATCAAACGTTTTGGAATGCGCGGCCGGCGGTAATAATACCTCAGCTGAGACTCTGTTACCAGCCGGTAAAGGTTCTTCAGGCCGGTCTTATTCTTAGCCAAGATGATGCAGTGATAGGATTTGCGTTGATGCAGGTTCACTTCTGGTTCTTCATCATCAATGATGTAAGCTTCAATCCCATAGATGATCTTCACACCATATTTTTGCCCAGCTGAATACGCATCAGGGAACGCCTGCACCACACCATGGTCGGTAACAGCCATGGCTTGGTGGCCCAGCTGGCTGGCAAGTTTGACCAAATCTTTCACGTCGTTCATACCATCCATGCTGCTCATCTGCGTATGAAGATGCAGTTCAATGCGCTTTTCTGCCGCATTGTCCACGCGGCAAGCCAGTGTTGTTTGATTGATGTCATTGACAATCATGCCCAATTCATTGCTGTAGCTGTCAAACTGAACTTTGCCGCGTACTTTAACCGCTTTTGCCTCTTTAAGGGCAGTCTTCAAAGTGTCCGCTTCATCTTTATCTGCAAACACTTTGCATGCGATGGAGTCGGTATGGTCTGTCAGTGAAAAGGTAATCAACGATCGTCCACTTTTCAATTCACGACTGTCAAGATCAAAAATGGTTCCTGCCAAGCAAGCACTTTTTTCTTCATCCTCAATCTCAGAAATCGCAACCACTGGCGCCTTGATCAGTTTTCCCTTGAGCACACCTGGAGGTGCAGCAACACCTGAAGCAGAGCGTGAAGTGTTATTATTACGCTTTGCTGCTGGTTTTGCTGGTGCAGCCTTTTTTTGTTGTTCAGAGCGAATTTGCGCCCACTGCTGAGAAGGACCAAAATAATCATCTGGCACCTCTTGAAGCGTATTGTCTTCTTCAAAGCAGGTAGTGACCTTGACGGCGCGCTGACACATCTGTGCCAGCAGCGCTTCACAGTCGTTGCTGAACATCTTTGTCGCAATGCGGGAACGATACGCAATCTTATTCGAGCAGCGAATGCGCACAGCATCCGCTTCTGCTTGTTGTTCGATCTTGAGGAAAATATGAAAATTAGCGACTCCCAACAGCTGCCATAGCACTTCTGGCTCAGCAACTACCTCCGCTACACTCTGCCCGCCATAAATCGGCACCAGCTGCACATCCAAGCTCGCCGATTCCGGCAAAACTTCTCGCATTTGCGCGCGATAATACGCTGTAAGTTGGCCGTATTCATCAAAGCTGATGATCTGCGGCATTTGAATGCTGGCAGACAGCAGACGTTTTTCTTTAAACAACTCAATTTTTTTCACAGTACAATGTTTCGCATAGTCGCTGCAGTCAAACTGCTGCGTTCTTTCTGTTTGTGCTGTGCTCAAAATACATCACCTGAAATCAATCGTTATAAAAAGCTGTCAGTTTTTCAACAACCTCATCCATTGTCAATTCAAGTACATCATCACTGGTGCGGAGTTTATATTCCACAATGCCATCACCGATCTTTTTACCAACAGTGATGCGCACTGGCAGCCCGATCAAGTCGGCATCATTAAATTTAACCCCAGCACGTTCCTTACGGTCATCCATGAGAATATCGAACCCGGCGTCCTGCAGACGTTTATACAGTTCTTCACCGGCTGCCATTTGTTCTTCGTTGTTCACATTGACAACAACCAAGCTGGCATGATATGGCGCCATGGCTTTTGGCCATACCAATCCTTTATCGTCATAGTGCTGTTCCACAGCTGCAGCGATGGTACGGCTGACACCAATGCCGTAGCATCCCATCTGCAGAACCACAGACTTACCATTTTCATCAAGCACCGTTGCACCCAACGCTTCCGAATACTTGGTGCCAAGCTTGAACACCTGCCCCACTTCAATACCGCGCGCCGTTTTGATGGTGCCGCCGCAGATTGGGCATTTTTCCCCTTCATTAAGCATGCGCAGATCATGATAGGTTACATTTGGCAATTCACGTGCCATATTCACATGAATGAAGTGATAACCATCCTCGTTCGCCCCACATGCAAGGCCTGTACGTCCCTGCAACTCAAGGTCTGCATAAATTGGAATGTTTTCCAAACCAACAGGACCGAGAGAACCTGGATGTGCGCCGATTTTTTCAACGATAAAGTCTTCGTCAGCCATATCAATGTTCAAGCATGGATGTACATGCTGAACTTTGACATCGTTCACTTCACGGTCACCGCGAACGAGCACCATGATCAGATCATCATCGGCTTTCATGAGTACGCTCTTAATAGAATTCTGTGGCACATCATCCAAGAACTTGCAAATATCATCAATGGTCGCAATATTTGGCGTTTCAATTTTTTCGAGCGGAGCCTGATCGTTGGCATCGTCCCATGGTTCTGGCTTGGCTTCGGCAATTTCAATGTTCGCTGCATAATCGCAGGAATCACAATACCCAATGGTGGCTTCCCCGTTTTCTGCCAAAACCATGAATTCGTGGGTATACCCGCCGCCGATCTGGCCACTGTCTGCCAAAACCGGACGGAAAGTCAGCCCGCAGCGACTGAACACGCGGCTGTAAGCATCATACATTTCCTGATAAGCCTGATCCAGTCCAGCTTCGTCCATATCAAAAGAATACAAGTCCTTCATGACGAACTCACGGCCGCGCATAAGGCCAAAACGTGGACGGCGTTCATCGCGGTACTTGTTCTGAATCTGATACAGGCGCAATGGCAGCTGCTTG
>OGDF01002635.1_pt1 | contig 23823 bp, 20 predicted proteins | sample 1570141 | NCBI WGS metagenome assembly OGDF01 (sample SAMEA4370581, study PRJEB24528) | human gut metagenome | reverse complement strand
ATGATGAGGCTTTTGACGAAGATCGTTTTGCCATGCTGGATAGTATGCAGGAGAATGGGATCGGGCATATTGTGGATGTGTGTGCTTCTGTGGGACATTTTGACAGAGTTTATGACCTGGTGGAGAAATATCCTTCCGTTTACGGCGCCGTGGGTGTGCATCCGGATGATGCGGATAAGGTGGATGTAGCTGTTCTGGATGAGATCCGTAGATATTGCGACATGGAAAAAACTGTGGCAGTGGGTGAGATCGGCTTGGATTATTACTGGCATAAGGAAAAAGAGGAGCATCTTCTTCAGCAGAAGGTTTTCCGCCAGCAGATGGACATTGCCCGCGAGAAAAAGCTTCCGTTTATGATTCATAGCCGCGATGCCGCGGAGGATACGTTGAATATTGTGAAAGAATATATGAAGGACGGAATGTATGGTGGAATTATTCATTGTTTTTCATATAGTAAAGAAATTGCAAGAGAGTATCTGAACATGGGACTTTATCTGGGAATAGGCGGAGTAATCACATTTAAAAATTCCCGGAAGCTGAAAGAAGTGGTGGAGTATGCACCACTGAATCAGATTCTGCTGGAAACCGACTGCCCGTATATGGCTCCTGTGCCGAACCGTGGAAAACGAAACAGCTCGCTGTATCTGCCGGAGGTTGTGAAGACGATCGCGGAGTTGAAAGGTGTCAGCTGCGAGGAGGTTGTGGCTGTGACGGAGAGTAATGCGTTGCGGGTGTTTGGGTTGGTTTGAGAGTACTATGCTATTTGACGCCTTGTATTTTATTTCTACGATTGTTATAATCAAATTATCAAAAAGAAGTGGAAGAAGGTGCCTATATGCAGAAAAGAATAAGGAATATATTGAAAGAATTCGAACAATGTATGAGAAATGTGTTCAAAGAAGATTTTTGCAAAATTCTTGTATATGGTTCCTACGCCAGAGGAGACTACAACGAAAACTCAGATGTTGATGTTATGATACTTGTCAATACTCCGTTGGAAAAAATTAATTCTTATTATGATCAGGTTTCAGACTGTGCTTTTGATTTTATGATGAAATATGGAGTAGATATTTCTCCGGTTATAAAAAATGTAGAACATTTTAATTATTGGAAAGATGATCTGCCGTATTATCATAATGTATTAAAGGAAGGGGTGGCTGTTTAGTGGATAATGAAAAACGACAGGCCCTTTCAAAGTATCGTATGGAGCAGTCGGAAGAGACATTAAAAGCAGCCAGAATGTGTTTGGACAATAAATTGTTGAAAGACTGTATTAATAGATGTTATTATGTTGCGTTTTATGCGGTGAAAGCAGTTCTGGCTATTGAGGGTACTGATTTTAAGAGGCATAAGGATGCAATTGCATATTTTAATAAAACCTATGTTGCATCGGGAAAATTTCCAAGGGATGTAGGTAAATTGCTTGGAAGATTGAAAACGGTCAGAGAGGACAGTGATTATAGTGAATTTTATATTGCTTCCTTAGAAGATGCAACTAAGCAGTATGAGGCGGCTTGCTTTATTAAGAATGAAATAGAGAAGTATTTGGAAGAAAATAACGACTTAAAGATGTAGGAATTGAACTCTGAAGTGATTGTAAATTGTTAGAAAGCAGAGAGCTACAGTTTATGAATCTAGTAGGAGATAAATTTATATAGCAAAAAGAGTCACTGTATAGAAGATGAGAAAGGAAGTATATCCTTGAATCATCTGGTTTGCAGTGGCTCTTTTTGTTGGGCTTTCCAATATGGAACTATTATAGTGATTGAAATTATAAACCAATGGTTAATAATCTAAATTTACATTCCAAAATGTAAGATATTTTTATATATTATAATTTATGTAGATGAAAAAATAAAGGAATATTTTATTAACCCATTAGAATATTAACCATTTTTATATTGACTTTATATAAAGCAAATGCTACTATAAAAACAAGAAAACACCAACCAATTAATCATTCACAGCAGAAAGGAGGAACAAAAAACATAATGAACGAATTAAAACTAGAATTTCAGTTGGAAACAACAGAGCTTCCGGCAGAGTTGGATAAAGTCTTACTAAGTTTCTTGAAAGCAGCTGTAGAAAAGTATTCTCCGGCACTTTTTGAGAAGCTCTATAATAAAACTTCATCTGTAATGAAAACATATTGCTTAAGTATGTATCTGCCTGGAGCCAGATTTACACCTGAGAAAATACTACTTTCTCAAAATAGATTCAGCATGACTTTTTCAGATGCAGATATGGGGGAATTGATTGAATTTTATAATGCATTTGCAGTTATGAAATATAAACCTTACCCTATGAACCAGAATTCTATGAAACTAATGTCGCTAAAAGCACAGAGAATTCCAGAAATAAAAGATACAGAACTTATTATAAAGATGAAGAGTGCGTTAATTGTTCGAAACCACAATTCTGAAGATAACAGTGATAAGTATTATACCTGTGAAGATGCGGAGTTTGAGAAAATGGTCACAGAGAATCTGAGGATATTCTTAGAGAAGTTAAATCTGGAAATGGATATCAGCAGTTTTTCCATAATGCCGGTAAAAGCAAAAAAAGTAGTGACAAAAGTGTGGGGGCGTCCGGCAGATGGAAGTATAGGAATATTCAAAATTACAGGGACATTGGAATTACTGAATCTTCTGCGAATGGCAGGACTTGGAAGTCGTAGATCAATCGGGCATGGACAATGGGAAGTCATATATTAGGAGGTATGCTATCATGGAAAAATATGTGATCACTCTTGGTGATTTCCTTAAAAATGCCGGAATCGTAGGATTTCATTATATGCTTAAATGTGCAGATGCAGAAGAAGGCGTTGATTTTGGCCATGGGGAAGAAGATCAGACCTTGTGGATCAATATGGATTTTGCCCAAAATGCGGACTGGACAGATATGTATTTCAAGGCTTTTATTGAGTATTTTGGACTATTTAGCACATATCAGAAAATTTTAGATAAAATCCAGATATGCATGGATAAGATAAAAAATGAAAGCTGGAATCCTGGTAAAACTGAAAAAGACGATCTGAAATTTATAAATGATAAGCTGTTATCGAACAGCTATCAGGCGGGATTTGCAAATATTCAAAAAAGTGTTCGGAATCCGGAAGTATATCAGCAACTGAAAAAGAATAAACTCAGCGATAAACTTTCGGCGGAAGAATTGAACAAACGCTTAGAAGAGCTTCAGGAATTTTTAAAACAGCCGGAGTGTAAGGAAACGTTTGCTATGAAAAGCATCATATATACGTATATCAATCGTTTCTGGAGTGGAAAAAGTTTTCTTTTACGAACAAATGCGAAGAAAAATATGCGAGAGGTGTTTGAAAAGGATTTTTCGGAACCATTTCGACAGTATTTAAAGGCTGATCATAAGAAAGCAAAAGATCTTTGCATTGATTGTGGTGATCCGATTGGACCGAAAGAAAAGATCTCGATAGCATTTATGAATGAAGTCGGCGATGATTTTACAAGAAAGCGTTCGGCGTTCTGGGATTGCAAAGTAGATGCATTTCTTTGTCCGGGATGTGCGTTTATATATGCATTAAGTCCTTTGGGATTTCGTCTTTATGCAAACAAATTTGTTTTTGTAAATATAAATAACAATGTCAGGGCATTGCTGGATGCGAACTCCAAAGTTGGAAAAGTTGATCAAGAAGGAGAAAAAACAGAAAACAAAAAGTATGCTCAGTGGTTTGCAGAGACGATCAATATCTTGTTGAGAGAGAAACAGCAGGAATTAACAAATGTGCAGGTGATTCTGCGGGGAATAGGCGCGGACGACAGATATAAATTAAGTATCATTCACAGAAAGATGCTGAAAATCATCAGTGAGCCAAGAGTATCAGACGCATTGACTGCATTGGCTAAAGCACCGCTTACAAAAATTAATAATGAGTTTGTAAATGTTCACGAAACAACGGTTATGAATCTTTTACAGCATCGAGAACAATATCGGTTGCTGAACTATTTACTTAAAGAAAATGTAAAAGAAGAATCAATGAACTTTTATATATTCTGGGTATATGAAGTGCAGCTGTGGACAGACCTTGTGGAGAAGTATCCGGAACGTGGAGAAAGACATCAGAAAGGAAAGGGGATTGCTATGTATTGCGGAAGTATTAAAAAAAGTGGAGCAGATCTAAGAAAAGCAATTATGAAAGCAAAAGGTTTAACTTCCGGTGATGGATTAAGAGGAATCGAATACCAGTTGTTAAATGCATTAGCTGTCAAAAATGTAGACAAGTTTATGGATATTGTACTGCGTTTATACAGTGCGTATGGTGGTCAGAGAACGGAAGATGGACATGAACTTCTGATTCCAAGCGGTTTTGTACAGATGTTAAATGATAAAGAAAAATTTACAAGATATGGATATGCATTTGTAATAGGATTAGAAGGATCCTATGAAAAAGAAAAGGAGGAAGCAAAATCATGAAAAGAGAAGGTTTAACATTTACAGTGATTTTCCTGGCAGAGAGTGCAAATTATGGAGAAGGAATTGGAAATATCTCATCTTTGAAAAAAATGAGTAGAGGAAATTGTCAGGAATATTCTTATATTTCCAGACAGGCATTGCGTTATAATATTGTACAGCAGGCAAACTGGGATACTACACCTGTGGATGGAAAAAGCGGTGTTGTACAGTTTGCGCCTTCCGCAACTATTGAGGAGTATCCGGAAATCGATCTGTTTGGATATATGAAAACAACAGCGAAAGGTGACGATCAGAATGGAGGAGCTTCTACCAGAAGTGCAGTAGCCAGACTTAGTAATGCAGTTGCTCTGGAGCCATTTCAGGGGAATCTTGAATTTCTTACCAATATGGGTCTTGCTGTAAGAGGAAACCTTCAGAATGGAATTGCACAGAGTGAAATTCAGCGTTCTTACTATTCCTATACGATGTCCATCGATCTGGACAGAGTTGGAGTAGATGGTGAGATTAATATCGCGGAAGAAGAGAAAGCAGAAAGAGTAAAGGTTCTGCTGGATTCTGTACAGTATTTATACAGAGATATAAAAGGAAGAAGAGAAAATCTCAGTCCTCTGTTTATCATTGGTGGAAGATACAGCAGAAAAAATCCGTTTTTTGAAAACAGAATCAAAGTAGAGAATAATAAAGTCAATGTGAATACATTACAGGAATTACTCGAGGATGATAATATCCGAGATTACACATATGCAGGTATCACTACCGGTACTTTTGACAATGAAGATAAATTAAAGGAGGTATTAAAAGCAGAGTCTGTAGGTGCTGTATTTAAACATCTGAAAGAGGAAGTGGATCAGTATTATGGAGAAGGCAATCAGAATTAAGTGTTTTCAGAATTTAGTAAATTATAGAAAACCGAGCAGTTTTATTATAAAAGAAACATTTCCTCTTCCGCCATATTCTACAGTTCTGGGAATGATTCATGCGGCGTGTGGATACAGAGAATTTCACCCTATGAAACTTTGTATCCAGGGAACAAACAGAGGAACCGTGTCTGAGCTTTATACACGATATTCATTTTCAGCAGGTACGAAATATGAAGAAGGACGACATCAACTTTGCGTTGAAGATGGAGAAAAATATGGGATTTTCAGAGGAATTGCCAATGTAGAGCTTGTATGTGATAATGATATGGTAATACATGTGATTCCGGAAGAGAGAGATTTTGAGAAAGTATATGAGTCTTTGAAAAATCCACCTCAGTATTTATCGTTGGGACGTTATGAGGATCTGCTGGATATAGAACGGGTAGATATTGTAAACATTCATGAAGAAGAGGAAGTTATTACAAAGAGGGATATGTATATACCGGTAAAATATGGAATAGAATTGGGGCATACTCATGGAACGGTGTATAACCTTACAAGAGAATATGAAATCACAAAACAGGGATTACGGCGCTGGAAAAAAGAAAATGGAAGGGTAAAGGCGTACTATTGCTCCGCGGGTACTTCCATAGATGAAGGTGCGTATGTAGATGATTTTGAGGAAGATGCAGCTCTGATATTTTGCTGATAAAAAAATATGTTTTGTAGTGACTAAGTGATAAAGGGAATTGTGCATAGCTGGGAGGCGGGACTGTGGTTCTGCCTCCGGAAGGAGACATTATGGAATATTATGCGAAGTCCGAAAAAAAGATTCTGCCACAGGCAGAGATAGATAAAACTGAGAAGACTTTGAAAAATATTATGGTATGCCTTGAAGATGAACTTACGGAAACAGAACAAAAAATTATCAGAAACAATATAGTACATCTACCGGAGAATAAAAAAGAGAAGCAGAAAACATTAAAGGAACATCAGAATGACATTGTAAAATGTGCAGAGATGTTTTTTTTAGAATACGGAAAATATTTTACAGAAAAAGAGAAAGAGCTGGTCGTAGAAGCTTGCAGAATACATGATTGGGGAAAAGCCAATATGATTTTTCAGGGATTGGTAAGTCCTGCATCAGTGAAAAAATCAGGCATGAGCGTTGGGCAAAATGTGCAGATCCCTCATGGATTTTTAAGTGCAGTTACGATATCAAAAAAAGAATTTAAAAAATTATCAGATTTGTTTTGTGAAGAAGACTATGGACCATTTGTTACAGCAATTTATCATCATCATGACAGAGAAGATATTTATGAAGGCCCTGCAATTCAGGAATATGCAAAAAAATATTATCTGGAACAGATCAGTGAATATTTGGGAAAAGATATAAAAAAGCTGTATTGCAGCAATCAGAATAAATTGTTATATCGCAATAATTCCTATACGCCTAAGGCTGTGATTGCATCGGATATATGGGAGAAATATCTTTTGATCAAAGGTCTGCTTAATAAATTTGATTATACAGTAAGTGCAGGATATGAGGTATCGGAAATTGTACCTGATCTGCAGGAAAAGAAACTGAAGAAAAGTATAGAAATGCATTTGAGGGAAAAAGAATTAAGACCTGCACAAAAGTTTATGATGGAGCATGCAGATGAAAATCTGGTTGTGGTGGCACCTACAGGGTCAGGAAAAACAGAAGCTGCGTTATTGTGGCTTAATGGAGAAAAGGGATTCTATACACTTCCGTTGAAGGTATCCTCCAATGCGATTTATTCTCGTATCAAAAATAATTATTCTTATGAAAATGCGGCAATATTACATTCTGATAGTATGTCTATGTATTTGAAAGAATTTACGGAAGATGATTCGGAAATCAGTACGAAGTATGATCGCGCAAAAATGTTGGCATATCCTTTGACAGTCTGTACGGTGGATCAGCTTTTTAAATTTGTTTATAAAGCATTGGGAACAGAGATTTTTGCAGCAACTTTGAAATATTCCAAATTAATTTTGGATGAGATTCAATCGTATGAACCGATGATTATTGCAACGATTATTCATGGTCTGAAGACGATTCGGGATATGGGAGGACGTTTTGCAATCATTACAGCGACCTTTCCGCCGGTGTTGAAGGACTTTATGGAAAAGAGTGGATTGATAGAAGGAAAAGATTATCAGTTTAAAGATTTTTCGGGAAGTGAATACTCGGTTAATCAGGTGATAAGGCATAAGATTCAGATACAAAAATCTGAAATAAATGTTAATGAGATACTGGAACAGGGGCAGAATAAAAAGGTACTGGTCATCTGTAATACGGTTTCCAAAGCTCAGAAAATTTACAGAGAAATGCAGGAAAAAACAGATAGAGTGAATCTGTTACATTCTCGTTATATCAGAAGAGACAGGGCTTATCTGGAAGATCAGATCATGAAATTTTCTGGATCGGAAGAAACCGGGATATGGATAACAACACAGATTGTAGAAGCAAGTCTGGATATAGATTTTGATGTGCTTTTTACGGAAATGTGTACAGCGGATAGTCTTTTACAGAGGATGGGACGCTGCAATAGAAAGGGAAGATATTTTCCGGAAGAAGCAAATGTTATTATATATGATAACAGGAATGGAGTTGGGAAAAAAAGTATTTATGATCCGACGATGTATGATCGTTCTTTGAAATTGTTGGCTGAATATGAAGGGATACCATTTGGAGAAGACAGAAAAACATTTTATATGAACCAGGTGTATGATCCGAAAGAAATAAAAGAAACCGGATATTATAAAGAAATTGAAGAATATCTGGATAAACTTGATCGGATTCATCCAACGGATTATAAGCTGAAAGAGGCTAAAGTAAGAGACATTAAGAGCGTGACGGTTGTGCCGGAAGAGATTTATAAGGAAAAAAAAGAGTTGTTTGATCATGGGGTGGAATTTTTAAGAGAGCCACATATAAAAAAAGAGATTAAAAATCTTATAAGATCTAAACTGGAAGAGTTGACTTTAAGCATAGGTATTTATAACAAATATCCGGAAGAAATAGACCGGACATCTATTGGATTTAAAAATTATAAATCGGTTACAGATATTTATCGTACAGAATACAAATATGATTTTGATCCTGAAACGGGTAAGGGAGCTGGTTTGCTGACTTCGGAAATATTCGAACAAAATGGTATATTTGTATAAGAAAAGAGAATCCATTACTATTTTACATGCGAACATAAGCTGTTTGAGAAATGACTTTGAAGATATGAAACGGATGTGGTCTATTTCACAATATGCTTGTCGACCTATAATAGAGCAAAAAATACGGGAGGTCGACAAAGGTGATGTTTTATTGTAAAAATAGAAAAATTTTCATAATATTATTAAAAATTGTATTCGACAAATAAAGAAGATGACAAGGTTGACAGAAAATGGTAGAATTAGGCTTGTAGTATAAGGGATTGTGAAGGATGGGTATTAATAGAAACATTGTGGAATGTAAATGTTGTATGTGGGTGCCGGTTCCTAGCGTGGGTAGTGGTATTAATAGAAACATTGTGGAATGTAAATAAAACTCAAATTCTACTGCAGGAGCTGTCGGCATTGGTATTAATAGAAACATTGTGGAATGTAAATTTTATCGCTCAGACATTCATAGATACATGCGGTTATGTATTAATAGAAACATTGTGGAATGTAAATTTTCATAACGCTCATTGCTTTCTGCAATAGATACCGTATTAATAGAAACATTGTGGAATGTAAATTCAATAATTCAAGTAACTCACTGATAACAAGTTACGTATTAATAGAAACATTGTGGAATGTAAATACGCCAGGTTCACGGCCTGGGGAGCGGATCAGGCTTGGTATTAATAGAAACATTGTGGAATGTAAATCGTTCAACATTGAGTCTTTTATCATAGAATACAGCGTATTAATAGAAACATTGTGGAATGTAAATTGCTGAGACTCTTGTCAAGCGGAGGATTCAGTGGATTCGGTATTAATAGAAACATTGTGGAATGTAAATAACAACACTTTACTCCTCTACCAAGAAGCCGTTAAGGTATTAATAGAAACATTGTGGAATGTAAATTGTGATAACCCACGTGCGGATCATTACATTTCTCGTATTAATAGAAACATTGTGGAATGTAAATCAATGCAACATACGGAATGATGGTTCAATCCCCTGTCGTATTAATAGAAACATTGTGGAATGTAAATTCGTATTCTGGGTGTACATCGCAATGAACTGACCCGTATTAATAGAAACATTGTGGAATGTAAATACGGTTCCATCAAGGTCGCCGGATGTTCCTCCGGTTCCGTATTAATAGAAACATTGTGGAATGTAAATTATGTTGTCCTTTTCCCTGTTGTCCAGCGGTATTCCAGTATTAATAGAAACATTGTGGAATGTAAATAAAGCAGAAAAAACATCTGCAAAAGCGACTGAGAGTATTAATAGAAACATTGTGGAATGTAAATTTAAAAGCTTTGCCGCAGAAAACTAGGACTGTGGTTGTATTAATAGAAACATTGTGGAATGTAAATGTATACGGGAATCTATAACAATGCGTGTACTGCGTGGTATTAATAGAAACATTGTGGAATGTAAATTCAGATGATCTGGATGATGATTCCTGGATGAATAGGTATTAATAGAAACATTGTGGAATGTAAATAACACAGTTGTAGCCGTAATCGGCTCTTTGAACAGGTATTAATAGAAACATTGTGGAATGTAAATAAGTATTTTTCTGTTCTATATTGATGAGATCATTTGTATTAATAGAAACATTGTGGAATGTAAATATCATTAAACGCTGTGTTCTGATGTGTGGAGCTACCGTATTAATAGAAACATTGTGGAATGTAAATTCCGAAAAGGATCTGTTCTTCGTTTCTCCGAACATTGTATTAATAGAAACATTGTGGAATGTAAATTCATTAAAGATGCCTCCACCCCGGAAGGGGCAAAAGCGTATTAATAGAAACATTGTGGAATGTAAATGTGTTCCCGTCTCGTTCGCCTGTGCCCTGTACTGGTATTAATAGAAACATTGTGGAATGTAAATTAGCGATCGAATACTTCTTCCCTGTCTCTGCGATGTGTATTAATAGAAACATTGTGGAATGTAAATTTCTTCGCCCCGGCTACATCCTTCGTCTTCTTCCAGTATTAATAGAAACATTGTGGAATGTAAATAATTCCCTCAGATAGATTTCTGTCATTATGCTCTCAAGTATTAATAGAAACATTGTGGAATGTAAATAAGGCAGAAGTCGAGAAGATGTTACAGTCTGGACGGTATTAATAGAAACATTGTGGAATGTAAATTAATAAATCGCTGCATCAACTAAAAAAAACAGCTCAGTATTAATAGAAACATTGTGGAATGTAAATAAAAAAGTAGTGCTGAGTTTGCCAGCTTACGCACCGTATTAATAGAAACATTGTGGAATGTAAATAAATTTTATAATTTAATTTGTAGTTTCTGTTTGCGTATTAATAGAAACATTGTGGAATGTAAATTAATTACACCTCTTATTTCGCTTTAGATTCCACTTCGTATTAATAGAAACATTGTGGAATGTAAATTTTCTCCAATTCCTCCACTCTATCATTTTAACATCTGTATTAATAGAAACATTGTGGAATGTAAATCTTTCTTCGCAATGTACGATCTTGTTCGGCTTATCTGTATTAATAGAAACATTGTGGAATGTAAATCCACTTTGCCACCGTGGCAGAAATGCATGCTAAAGAGTATTAATAGAAACATTGTGGAATGTAAATCTGTTTTCATATAAGCTCATCATGTGTTATTTTGTGTATTAATAGAAACATTGTGGAATGTAAATATGTTACAACGGAAGTGGAGATTCTTGAGGAAGCTGTATTAATAGAAACATTGTGGAATGTAAATGCTGAATTAAGCTCAAATACAACTTTTGATTCTTCCGTATTAATAGAAACATTGTGGAATGTAAATGGAAATGCCCGGAGGGCATTCTCCTGCACCTCAAACAGTATTAATAGAAACATTGTGGAATGTAAATACAGGATATACAGCTTACATTAAGGATGGGGAAATGTATTAATAGAAACATTGTGGAATGTAAAGAAGGCTGTGAGCGCGTCTGTAACAATATCCGACGTAGTATTAATAGAAACATTATGGAATGTAAAAAAACTTTACCGGATGATTAAAAAAAGGAAGGTATCCTTGTATAAGGAGGAGAGAAACTATGGACGATAGAATCACAGGAGTGATGATTTACTATTATTTCGTGTGCAAACGCAAGTTGTGGTACTTTTGTCATGATATTCGTATGGAAACAGAAAATGAAGATGTAATTCTTGGGAAAATATTGGATGAGAGCAGTTATAAGAAAAAAGATAAGCACATCAATATTGATGATATTATAAACATCGATTTTATCAGTGAACACAAGGAATTGCATGAAGTGAAAAAAAGCAAAGCGGTGGAAGAGGCGGGAATCTGGCAAGTGAAGTATTATCTGTATTATTTACAAAAGCGAGGAGTAAATGGTATTAAGGGAAAGATAGATTATCCGTTGTTGAAAAAGTCGGTAGTTGTTGAATTAACAGAAAAAGATATAGAAATTTTGGAAAGAATCATTTTGGAAATTACAGAAATTAAACATACGGATATTCCGCCAATTTGTGAAAATAGTAAATTATGTAAGAAGTGTGCATATTTTGATTTATGTATCATATAAACATTGGATTTGTATATCGGGGGTAAAGCATGAAGCAAAGTTTTTATGTTTATAATAACGGAGATCTGAAACGTAAAGATAATACTCTTCAGTTCACAAATTATGATGGTGAGAAAAGAGATATTCCTATAGAGCGAATCTCAGATATCTATGTTATGTCAGAAATGTCATTTAATACAGCTTTTATTAATTATATATCGCAATATGGGATACCGATGCATTTTTTTAACTATTATAACTTTTATACAGGAAGTTATTATCCACGGGAAAGTCTTTTAGCGGGACAGTTATTGGTGAAACAGGTCAGTCATTATACAGATTATGAAAAAAGACTGACCCTTGCGAAAAAATTCATAGAGGCAGCAGCAGATAATATATATCGAAATCTCAGATATTACAATGGTCGGGGCAAAGATGTGTCAGAGTATCTTAGAGATGTAGATTCTCTTCGTAAACAGTTGGGAAAAGTCGCATCTATTGAGGAGCTGATGGGGATTGAAGGGAACATCAGGAGAAGATATTACGCGGCATGGAATGTGATCGTAAATCAGGAAATCCAATTTGAAAAAAGGGTAATGCATCCACCGGATAATATGATCAATTCTTTGATATCCTTTGTTAATACATTAATTTACACAAAAGTGTTGGGAGAAATTTATCATACACAATTAAATCCAACAATCAGTTATCTGCATGAACCTGGAGCAAGACGTTTTTCTTTGAGTTTGGATATTTCGGAAGTGTTTAAACCGCTTATTGGTGATAGATTGATCTTTTCATTATTGAATCGTAACCAGATTACAGAAGAGAGTTTTACGAAAGAGCTTAATTTTTTACATTTGAAAAAAGACGCCTCTAAACTGATCGTTTCTGAACTTGAAAAACGACTGAAAAAAACAGTAATGCACAAAGAACTGGGAAGACAGGTTTCTTACCAATATTTATTACGACTGGAATGTTATAAATTGATAAAACATTTGATTGGCGAAAAGGAATATGAAGGTTTCAGGATATGGTGGTGAGTTATGTACGTAGTATTAGTTTATGATGTGAGTCAGCAGGAGAATGGCTCAAAACGTTGGTTAAGAATTTTCAAGATATGTAAAAAATATCTGACACATATTCAAAATTCTGTTTTTGAGGGAGAGCTTTCCAAAGCTCAATTGGCGAAGCTGCAACAGGAATTAAAATTGTACATAGATGAAGAACTGGATTCTGTGATCATTTTTAAGTCCAGACAGGAAAAGTGGCTTGACAAGGAATTTTGGGGACGTAAAGACGATGCAACCAGTTTTATCTTATGATTGTTGAAATTTTATGAAACAATAACCGTTCTCAAATAATTAACCTGGGATTTCCTGCCCTTGCAGAAAGGATTAGTGAAAAAAAGAAGGAAGCCCGTTGTGCTTATGTTACAACTGAGGTTTCCTTCTTGTTATAAGCTGGTATACGCAGATTGGGAAATAAATATACCATTATTCTTAAGACGGTCAACAAATCAATGCTTTCTGGCAGTTTTCCCAGCAATCATCTTATGCCCGGAATAAATAGACATAATCATGCAGATCAAAGAAGCGCATGCAAAATACCTGTGTGCGGTTTTCATGCTTTTGCAGCCGGTGTAAAAGGCTGCGATCATGGTGATAAGGGCGCCCAGTGACCAGTATTTGTGAGATTTCATTTTGGTATCTTCCGTAAGATTTATTTTTTTACAGGTTTTTCAACACTTCAACAAGGCGGGAATTGTCCTCCGGCATCATGATGCAGAACCGTACAAATTCTCCATCCAGGCACTGGAAGGAGGAACAGTCACGGATTATCAGGCCCTGGCGGATGCAGGCTTCAAAAACATCATAAGAGGTAAGGCCTGGTTTCAGGATCTTAAGAAGAATGAAGTTTGCATAGGCGGGATAGACCTTATAAGTTGGAACGGACTTCAGTTCTTTGATCATTCTTGTGCGCTCAGAAAGGATCAGTTCACGGGTCTGGCGGATATAGTCTTCATCCTGGAGCATGATCTCGCCGGCAAAGGCGCCCATGCTGTTAAGAGACCATGGAGTTTGTTTCTCCCGCATTTTGGAAAGGAAATCCATGTTTCCGGTGATGCCGTAACCCAGACGCATTCCCGGGGCTGCGAAAAATTTCGATACGCCTCGAAGAACCATAAGGTTGGTGAATTCCCGGGTCAGAGGAACGGCAGTGATGGCATTGATATCCGGAGCAAACTCAACATAAGTTTCATCGATCATTACGAAGATATTTTTTTCCGCGCAGAAACTGATCAGCTGGCGGAGATCCTTCTGTGAGATGGCAGAGGAGGTGGGATTGTTAGGGTTGCAGAGAATGAGAAAATCGTATCCCTGTTCCAGCTTTTTGCAAAGATCGGGAATGTCCGGCTCGAAATCTTTGCTTTCCTGAAGGTGGTAATATTCCTGGGTGCTTCCGGAAAAAGAAAGCTCTCTGGAGTATTCGGAATAGGTAGGTCCCAGGATCAGGGTGTGCTTTGGAGCTTTTTCCTGAATGAGGAGGGAGATCAGCTCGCTGGAGCCGTTTCCGGGAAGAATAAAATCTGCCGGAATATTGCAATATTCGGAAATAGTATTGCGAAGGGTCGTGTATTCTCTGTCCGGATAGGAGGAAAAAATGTCAACATGTGCGGCAATGGCGGCACTGGCTTTGGGCGAGAGCCCCAGTGGATTAACATTGGCGCCGAATTTGACAATGTCTTCTTTTTTTAATCCGTAATAGCTGCAGATCTTTTCTATATCACTTCCGTGAAAAACGGGTTTCGTGTCCATTTTTGTCACCTCGTATTTTTATTTTTTCTACAAAAAATTTATATCCAGTATACATCAGAATCCATGGCATTTCCAGAAATTATAGCATAGAGACGGAAAGTTTTTTCGCTGGCGTGTTTTGTGTACGGATTTTACAGCAGATATGGAAATGCGGATGGCTGTCTGATAAAATAGAGCTATAAGCAGGAAGCAAGTGCAGACTGCAGACATCTGCCTGTAGCGATGCAATAATTTGTTGGAGAGCTATAATCTGGGACGGAAATAAGAAAAAGAGGATAAGATATCATGAAAACAGAAGATAAAAAGATTGCAGTGATCGGAATCGGCGGTGTTGGTGGCTATGTTGCGGGAATGTTGGCGAAGGCCTATCCTCATGTGACAATGGTGGCCCGTGGAGCCAGAGGGGAGAGCATCCGTGAGAACGGACTGGTGCTGCACAGTGATTATAAGGGAGAGATCGTTGCGAAGCCGGAGCGTGTAGTTCCAGTCCGGGAAATGGGACAGCAGGATTATATTTTTATCTGTGTAAAAAATTACTCTCTGGAGGATGTATGTGAAAATATCCGGGATATGGTCACAGATGATACGGTGATCATTCCGGTGATGAACGGGGTGGATCCGGGGGAAAAGATCCGCAGCCTGATCGGAAGGGGAACGGTTGTGGATTCTCTGATCTATACGGTAGCTTTTGCAAACGCGGATTTTTCTATTTTCCAGCAGGATACTTTTACCTGGCTGTGCATCGGGATCAAAAACGCAGATCAGGGGCAGCAGGAGAAAGTGACCCAGGTAGCCGAGATCCTGAAGGGCGCAGATATTGATTATAAGGATGACGGGGATATTGAGGTGGAGATCTGGAGAAAGTATATCCTGAACTGTGCGTTTAACGTGATGACGGCTTTTTATGATAATACTATCGGGGAGCTTCGCAGGGATCCGGTGAAGGCGCAGCAGTACGAAACTCTTGTGTGGGAGGCTGCCAGTGTAGGCCGTGCAAAGGGTGTGGCACTGACAGATGAACACATACAGGAGGTGATTCACAAGTTCCGTCATGTTCATGCAGATAATGCCACCAGTTCCCTTCAGAGAGATTTTCAGATCTGCAAAAAGCAGACGGAGCTGGAAACTTTCAGTGGTTATATCGTGCAGGAGGCGAAACGTCTGGGTGTTTCCATTCCTCTTTCTGAAGAGATGTATCAGGGGCTGAAGGCTAAGGCTGAGAAATTCTGATAAAAAGACGGGAGCTGCTTTTCACACTGCTATTGACAAAATTTCTCAACTTTGCTACAATGACGAAAATCAATTCCGTGAGGGAGTAATTCGCGTGTAAACGTGGTTTGTCAACATACTGGTGCATGCACCTGGCAAATCTTAAAGAATGAGACTCATGTATATTTTATTTCTGTTATGGAGATAAAGTATGCGTGGGTCTTTTTTTATGGCTCCGGACCGGACACATATGCAAAGGAGAAGAAAGATGCTGCTATTTATGAAAGTGCTTTTTACCCAATTCATTGCGGAAATGGGCGACAAAACACAGCTGATGCTGGTGGCAATGACTTCCAAGTTCAAGCTGAAGGATATCCTGCTTGGAACCGGTGTTGCGATCCTGGTGCTGAACGGACTGGCGGTTCTTGCCGGAGGCCTTGTCAGTACGGTAGTTCCTACGTGGCTGATCCGTCTGATTGCCGGTGCGGCGTTCCTGTTTTTTGCGGCAACAACGCTTAAGGGAGACGATGATGAGGAAGAGAATGTAAAGGACCGGAAAATTAAGTTTGCGCCGTTGTCTGTATTCTGTACATTTTTTGTTGCGGAGCTTGGTGATAAGACACAGCTTACTGCCATTACATTTGGAGCAAACGAAGGTTTAAGTGCAGCAGTTGTTGTATGGCTGGCCTGTTCATTGGGACTTTTTGCGGCAGATGTAATCGGCCTTCTGATCGGTTATCTTCTGAAAAGCAAAGCACCGGAGGGAATTCTCAATACAGTTGCGTTTTTTATTTTTTCCATTTTTGGAATTCTGACACTGAGACAGGGATTCGGGCTTCTGCTTGGAGCAGAATCTGCTATGATTCTTCCGCTGACAGTTGTGGTTACAGTAGCATTTGTGATCGTCTGTCTTGTGCTTTATAAGCAGTCAAAAAAATCTAAAGCATAAAATAAAATCTATTTACGGATGTTTTCCCGGTACTGTGTAGGTGTGGTTCCGGTGAGGAGCCGGAAATGCCGGGTGAAGTAGGAGGGGCTTGCGAAACCGCAGTTTAACGCAATGTCCGTCACTGGTGTGTCTGTGAGAGTAAGCTGCCTGGCGGCCAGAAGAAGGCGTCTCTGGCGTACATATGCCATAGGTGTGGTGCTCAGATATCTTTGAAAAATACGCTGGCATTCTCTGGCACAGATGCTGGCAACTGCCGCAATATCTTTTACGGAGATATTTTTTTCCAGATGCTGATTGATCCATGCCAGCATTTGCTTCAGGCGTAGTTCCTAGATTTCGGGAAGCTGTGGGGCAGAAAGGCCGCGGTTCTTTTCCAGAATGATCAGAAGTATTTCGGAGAGGGCGTTGCGTACCTGAAATTCATAGCCGGGCAATTCATCGGCGCAGGCAGAAAAGGCGTTGTCAAATGCCTGAAAAAAATGTTTATCACAAGATCCCGGGACGATATCTCCCGGGATTTTTATGAAAGCGGCGCCTTTTTCCATAAGGGGACGGATATAGCGGATATCAAAAACACTGCCCGGGGCGCCGCTTATGATCGATGGATCAAACACAAAAGAACGGTACAGGCACGGGGAAGGGACAAGACCGATAAAAGAATGAAGAATGCCAGTATTGATAAAACAGCCTTCCCCTGCATGGACATCGTAAAAAGTATCACCGATCCCGATTCTGACGCTGCCTTCCATCAGCATAAAAATCTCCAGTTCATTATGCCAGTGTGCGAGAATATTTCCGGTAATGAATTTATGGATATCGCCTCTGTTTGCAACCAGATCGAAGAGATATCTTTCCTGTTCCGGGAATTCCTGTTGGTGGATATCGGTTTCCACCCAGTTTGCATTACGTATCATAAAAAATCTTCCTGTCGTTTTTGTTATAGTATACACCGCTATTTTTACAGCAGCAACTGTGTGTCGGATTGTATAATAAAAGAAAATACTGATGTCTGTTTTACAGACGGTGATTAAGAAGGATGTCAGTTGCCATATGGATCAGGGAGGAAAGTTATTATGGATCTGAAAAAGAAAAGTCAAACGATGGACATGACGAAGGGAAGTCCGACCTCGCTTTTGCTGCGTTTTGCCATGCCGCTTTTTCTTGGAAATCTGCTTCAGCAGTTTTATAATCTTGTAGATACCTCGATTGCGGGAAATCTGCTGGGGGATGGAGCGCTTGCACAGATTGGTGCTACTGCGGCGTTATATAGTCTGATCACGAATTTTGCGTTTGGAATGAATAATGGACTGGCTCTTGGAGTGAGCCGGAACTTCGGAGCAGGAGACCAGCAGGGAGTGAAGAAGTCGGTGTGCTGGATGACGTGTTTGTCCTGCTTTTGCTCAGTTGTGCTGACTGTCGCTTTTTTGATATTTCGAAAAGGACTGCTTCAGGTGATGCAGATCCCGGATGATGTGATGGACGGAGCTTTGCGCTATCTGACGATCATTCTGGCGGGAATTCCGCTGACTATGCTGTATAATCTGGAGGCGAGTCTTTTACAGGCTGTAGGAAACAGTGTGATGCCCCTTGTTTTTCTGCTTTTCAGCAGTGTCCTGAATGTGGGACTGGATTTCTGGTTTATGGGACCGTTGGGACTGGGAGTACAAGGTGCTGCGTCTGCGACAGTTCTGGCTCAGGGAATCAGCGCCGGGATCGGTTTGGGGTATATTGTGCGCTATTATCCGGAACTGAGATTTTCGAAAAATGAATTCAAAGTGAAGAAGAATTTTGTAATAGAGATGTTTTTCTCCGGTTTAAGTATGGGGATGATGAATGCTATTTATTGTATTGGCAGTGTGATCCTTCAGAGCAGTATCAATGCACTTGGAAGTGTTTATATTGCGGCGCAGGTTGGAGACAGGAGGCTTGCGGAACTGTTTTATATTCCAGGACTGGCGCTTGGAACCAGCACGGCGATCTATGCCAGCCAGAACTATGGGGCGGGCCTGGGAAAAAGAATCCGCAGAGGCTGTCGGACAGCAATTCTTCTGTATGGGATCTGGTGGATCATTGCACTTATGTTTACTTTTACCCTGGCACCGGCAGCAATCCGGCTTCTTACCGGAAGCAGCAACCCGGAGGTGATCTCTAACGGACTGCTTTATCTTCGGGTCAGCATCCCCATGATCCCGCCAATGGCAGTGCTGGTAATCTTACGAAACGCACTGCAGGGAATGCAGCACCTGAAAGCACCTTTGATATGCAGTACGTTGGAACTGATTGGTAAAGTTATCTTTGCCATCTGGCTCGTCCCGGTCTGGGGCTATATCGCCGTATGCATCTGCGAACCTGTGACGTGGGTGATCTGCTGTGCGTTTATTGTCGGGGCTGCGGTGGTTTTCCGGAAGGAGTTTCAGACAGCAGAGTGACAGGGTACATACCTTTCAGATCTTTTGCATACACTGTAAAAAAGCGTCTTCGGGGGCTTGGCAGTGAAAGATTATATTGAGGAACGTGCAGTTGAGATCGCAGGATATATTGTGGAAACAAAGGCGACGGTGAGGCAGGCGGCGAAGAAGTTCGGGATCAGTAAGAGTACGGTACATAAGGATTGCGTGGAACGGCTGAAAGTGATCAACCCGGCACTGGCCGTTGAGGTGAGGAAAGTTCTTGATGTGAACAAGCGGGAACGACATATCCGGGGTGGGCTTGCTACACGGGAAAAATATCTGCATGCACATATGCGGTGAAGTTTTTTGCCGGGGGAATGTTGGTCATAAAGTACCTGTGTTTATGAACGTGAAGTAAAATGAAATGAAAATGTCCGGGCTCTTCCCTGAATTACTTCGGTTGACATACAAGGTGAGATGTGCGAAGATTTACCATATGATAAAACAGCAAAACACATTTCAGAGGAAAGAGAGGATTTTATTATGCTGAAACAGTTATCTATCTATGCAGAAAATAAAAAAGGTGTTATGCAGAACATTACCGGGATCCTGAAGAATGAGGACATCAACATTCTGGGATCAGTTACCAATGACAGTGCAGAGTACGGAATCGTGCGAATGGTAGTTTCTGATCCGGATAAGGCGAAGGAGGCACTGATCGCTGCCGGATATCTCTGTCACGTGATCGATGTGATCGGTGTGGAAGTTGAGGATAAAACCGGAAATCTGAATGATCTGCTTCTTACACTGAAGGACAGCAACGTGAGCGTGGATTATCTGTATCTCTCTTTTAATCGTGATTCCGGAAAACCGATCATGGTATTCCATACCGAGGACACCATGGAAGTAAGAGCCTGCCTGAAGTCCAGAGGATACACAGTTTTATAAAAGCAGAATTTTATCCGGACAGCAATGTTGTGCCCATCGGATCAATATTAAAAAGTTCTATATTATAAACATTAAATATTAATTTTACAAATGTATATGGTCATGCTATCATATAGCCATAATAGTTCTTAACCTGTAAACAGCCACCTCAGGATATGTGAATATCCTATATCATACAGGCCCGGAACTAAAAAAACTCATCACATAAAGTTAATAATTACACCCATGAAGGGATCTGTGGATCAGCGTACACAGATTCTTTCGAAGAAAGCTGTTACATCAGCGGAGTTTTCTGTGTCTCCAATGATGTGGCAGCTTTTTTCTTTGATCCTGAAAAAATTCGCAGTAATTTCACAAAAACATGATACATTATGAAGCGTGTTATAATCAGGTCTGTGAGAAATGACAGAATCATAAAAATATGGCAAATCGAAATACGAATATCTGCTTCAGCGAAAAAGCCGAAACTGTTTATTTCTGGCAGAACTCAAAATCCGACGGAAAAGAATCAGACAGAAGAGGAAAAAATGATGAGATTGATAAAAAAACAAAGTGTGGGAAAAAACATCAGGCGAAAGAACAGCAGTTGGGTCTATATCCTGGCCTTTCTGTTTCCTGTGATGATATTTGCGGCAGGTTTTGCAATGAAAGGAGTTTATCCTTTTGGGGAAAATTCGGCGCTTGTTGTTGATGGTGTTCATCAGTATACAGCCTTTTATAAGGAACTTTTAAGCCAGCTGGAAAAAGGCGCAGGGTGGACGTATTCCACACATTCCATGGGTTATGATTTTTACGGCCTGTTCTGTTATTATCTCAGCAGTCCGTTCAGCCTTCTTGTGCTGCTGTTTATGAAATTCATGTATGTAAATGATGCAGTAACAGCTGTGATCCTGATCAAGGTTGGGCTTTGCAGCGTGTCCATGGCCTGGTATTCCGGGAAAAAATATCCAGGCAGAGGGAGTATGGCGGTTTCTCTTGGATGCATGTATGCGTTGTCAAATTTTCTTATGGGATACTACAGTAACGTAATGTGGCTGGACTGTATCATGCTTCTTCCGGTATTGGCATACTTTATCGAGCAGCTGGTATATACCGGAAAATGGTACGGGTATTGCCTGGTGCTTGGGTGCTGTATTTTAACCAGTTATTATATGGGATTTATGTTATGTACCTTTTCGGCTCTCTATTATCTGGCAAATCTGGCTATCATAAAATCTGACCAGCGGCCGGAGAAAATATTGCATTCTCTGCTGAAATTTGCCGGGTCTTCCATTGCCAGTGCATGTCTTGCGGGAATTACTCTGATTCCTGGCATTGTGGCTGTATCCAGGACTGCAGCAGCAGAGGAAGCTGGAACAGGGCTTGCCGGTGTTTACGGAGATATCTGGAAGCAGCTGGGAGCGCTGATGGAGGATTCCCTGTCTTTTGTGAAATCCAGCGAACAGGGAGATGTGAATCTTTACTGTGGCTGTGCAGTGCTGCTTTTTGCAGGGATGTATTTTCTGAACAAAGAGATCCGTACCGTGGAAAAGATCATGACGGGAGCGTTGGTCATTTTTTACTTTGCGGGTTTTCATATCACAGCGTTAAATCTTCTGCTTCATGGAATGCATAAACCGGTGGGAATCCCCAACCGTTTTGCTTTTATCCTGATCTTTCTGCTTCTGAGGATGTCCTGCGATGCGTGGGGGAAAACAGAGAAGGTGAGTGAAAAGCGGCTGTTCGCGGGATTTGCTGCGGTGGAAATATTCTGCATGGTTGTGGGGATTAAAAGTGGAAAAGCAGGAGAGGTTCTGCTTACAGAAGGGATTCTTGCGGGAATGTTTCTTACAGTGTGGACGGGAAATTATTTTTGTGGAAAACTTTCAAGACATCCGTTTGGCTGTGTGGAAATCCGAAAAATCTGTGGAGGGGTACTGGCTGTTTTGATCCTGGCTGAGACAGGAATTCACGGAATTGTCAGCATTACAGATAACGGAACTGCAAATCGCGATATTTATGTGGAAAGTGAGCAGGAGATTGGTGGATTACTGGAGTCTGCCGGCGTGGATCAGGTGGATTACCGCACTGCGATCGTAAATCCCCTTGTGAGAAATGAAGAAATACTGTATCAGCTGAACGGGATGTCCATGTATTCTTCCACCAATACAGAGGAAATGTGGAATTTTGTGAAGAACATGGGGTTTGAAAATCTGGAAAATCGTTTTCAGTATGCAGGATCTACGGAAGTGATGGATATGCTTCTGGGGATACGATATCTGTTTTGCAGGAATACAAGAACCCTTCATACTGCTTATAAAAAGATTGCAGAAAGCCAGTCATTTGACCTGTATGAAAATCCACGGGCTCTGCGATCCGGATATATGGTCAGCGATTCTGTGCTGGATTATGCAATGGAAGGAACAGACCCGCTTGAAGTTCAGAACCGTCTGCTCAGTGGTATTGTAGGAAAAAGACTGTACAAAATGCAGACAGTCAATTCTGATACTGCCCTGATTGGAAACACAACTTTTAATATCCATCTGAAAAAAGGAGAACATGGATATCTTTATATTCCGGGAACAGAACCGGATACAGTGACGATTAATGGACAGGAGCAGAAGTCTGATTATTGGAATAATAATTTTCTGGATCTGGGAACTTATAATGTGGATACCATTGTGCAGGTAACTACGGGTACCGGTATGCACGAGGCTGTTCTGGGAACATACCAGGAATCTGAACTGGATTCCATTTATGAAGAACTTTCTTCTCAGCAAATGGATCTGAAGGATGGAAAAGGCAGTATATCTGTAAAAAAAGACGGAATTCTTATGCTCAGCGTATTCTATGACCCGGATATGAAGGTTTATGTGGACGGAGAAAAAGCCGATGTAAAAAGTATTCAGGGACTTACCGGCGTGAAACTTTCACAGGGAACGCATATAATTACCATGAAATATCAAACTCCGGGATTGAAAACAGGAGCAGTTCTTTCTATATTAATGGTGGGAATACTGGGAGCGATCTGCTTTGCCCGAAAATTCAGAAACAGGTAAATAACAGACAACGATATAAAAGGAGAAATGGGGAGTGTAAAATATGGAAATTGCCATGATAAACGGACAGAATCACAAAGGTTCTACCTATCATATAGGAAAAATGCTGGCAGATAAGCTGGCAGAAAAGATCCGCAGGAATTATGGCCATGTGAAACCAGGGCTGAAAACAAAAGCTTACTTCGAGGTTATGCGTAAGCTTGTAAAGAGCGGCTGGAATGAAGTGGATGTGGCTTACTGGAAGGAACATGGCTGGACAGAAAAGGCCAGACCGTGGAAGTAAAACTTCCATTTTCGCAGGGTTGTGACATCTATGAAGAAAACTGCGTTAAACCCCTGTAAAATCAGCAAAAATTCTTTATAAAACACCTTGACAAGCTCTGTATTTACGGTCTATAATGAGCAAGCGTGCGAATGAAACGTTATATTTTCGCA
>OGDF01002626.1_pt1 | contig 23854 bp, 20 predicted proteins | sample 1570141 | NCBI WGS metagenome assembly OGDF01 (sample SAMEA4370581, study PRJEB24528) | human gut metagenome | reverse complement strand
GGCATAAAGTAGATTCATGCAATACCGATTTACACAAACTATTTTACACTCCCGATAAATCTGGAATTTCATTCAATATTGCTGTAAAAGTTGCTATTGGATTGGGATAATTTTGCCTACTCTTCAGCTCTGATTCGCTCTTGGGAACATCTTGCCAAGACATTCCCAAGAACCAACTGATTTCAGCATTAACACGCTTACGTAAATTAAATAGTGAATCACGTGCATTTTCATACTTTTCTTCATTATCAGGATCATCAAAAGATTTATCATCAGCAGCTTCATTTATACCTTGTTTACTCGTTAGCGAATCTATCTCTAATAGGTAAAACGGATTTTCTTTTAATAACACAATCTTCCCTACTCTCTTAGCCTCTAGTAATATTCGTCATCATTTCCATACCTTCATCAGAATCCCGAATTTCAATGCGCGCCAATTCATTAAGAATTTGCTTGAGCGTTTGAATATCGTTATCTTCAACTGCCTTCTTTCCAGCTGCTGCTAATTGGTAAAAAGCATTTTCATCGCTGTAATTTTCAGGATTCTGAATTTTCCAGACGAACCATTGGACAGGAAATTCTGGATTATTGTCCATATTCACTTGATAATTCAAACAACGAACTTGTTCTAGTATATCTTCGAATTCTGAACTAGTATTTTTTATTGCCTGATTCGCTGCTGCAAACAATTTTTCAAATTCATCCTTATTTTCTGTAGTTGAATAATTGATTATTTCATTTTGATAAAATTCAATTAAATGATCTAATTCTTTTTGGCGAATTTCAGATAAGTTTTCACGACGAAGCTTGTTCAAGATTTTTTTTGCATGTAATATATCATCCGAGATATGTTGTAATTCTTCACGATCGCTACTATCTTGCCGGATATTAATGGCTTTTGAAGCAATTTCTCCCAATTTTTGCAGTTCTTCATCATTTTTAATTTCCATTTGACCTGCAAGATTCTTAATTTTTTCCAGTACTTTTTTACCTTCCCGATTAATCATACCCGCAGCGTGATCCAAATCAATCTGTCCTTCTTGTCTGGAATAGAAGTTTTTATCATTATTGAAGCTTTGTCCAATCGATGGAATGTCTAATTCCAAGTCAATAGAACCAGAATCATTGACTACATAATTACAATTGATTTCAGCTCCGGCCGGAATCATGCCAAAAGAAAAATCATCACCTGTAATTTTCATATAGCCGATAAAACGGTTATCTTCTACATCATCTTCAATTTCGCCTTCCCATAATTTAAAATTAAGTGCCTTAGTATCACCAGGTCTAATTGTTTCAGCTGCTCTAAATGTTTTAGTGCCTTTCGCTGGCAGTGTATCTCCTTCACGGACCAGATAATCCAAAGTCGATTTAGAATCTCTGCTATTTTCTCGCACTTCAACGCCGATTGAATGTGAAGCCAAAATAGCACTGACTGTTGCTAAAGTATAGGTTATAGTAATGATATTTTCTTCCAGCGGGACATTTCGACCAAAATTATCAAAAACGTCTACAGTAAAAACATTATTACCTCTTTTTTCCAAGGGTACAATGACTTTTGCTTTATCTTTAAGTGTCATCGTCCCGGAAGTCCAGCCGGTATCGTTGGATTTTATTTCAAAAGTATAGCCTGTTACACTTTTTCCAAGAACAACCCCAATACGGGCCTGATTATCTGTCGTTCTCGAAACATAGCGAAAACTCAGTCCCAACGCTTCTGCGCTTTCTACTTGTTGACGAGTTGCTTTTCTGCCATGTACTTCATCTGACCAATCAATGGATTCCGCAAAAATAGCGGCTCCTTCAGATACGGCAGTCATCGGATTGACCTCAATACTTCCAGGGATCTCCGTTTCATCACATACTTTATCTCTAAGTGGTTTATAATTAGTCGGCCCACCGATAAAGACAATTCGGTCAATATCAACTGTTGTTAAACCAGATTTTTCAATGGTTTCTTTAACCGCTTTAATTGACTGCATCACCATTTCATCAATATAAGTATTAAAGTCATCTCGGTTAATTTGAATATCTAAGTAAATTTCTTCTCCTGATTCATCGGATACACCGGTTTCTCCATCAATACTAGCTTCATCGTCCGTAGAAAGTTCGATTTTCGCTAATTCAGTCTTATAAGAAGCAATTCGTAATAATTTTTTATACTTATCTGAATTTTTTAACTCTTTCAAATCCGGTAAATCATAGTTTGCCATCAGCCAGGGAATAACTGTTTTTTCCATTAAAATCCTGTCAAAATCACGTCCGCCACACATAGCAATACCGTTATGTGCCAATAAATTAACTTTGCCACCAATACTTTCTGCTATTGCAACATCCAGAGTGCCGCCGCCTAAATCATAAATAACAAAATTAGCATCTTTCGGATTGACTTTCATAACACTCATAATCGCCGCTACTGGTTCCTGCATTAAAGCTACCTTACCTAAACCAGCTTGTTGGGCTGCTTCTTTAGTAGCTGCGTTCTGCATCTGATTAAAAGCTGCAGGGACAGTAATGACCGTAGCTGTTTCGTCGCTTTCTCTAATTTCTTCCGGTAAATTCCGGTACAATTCTCGTAATATTTCCGCACTGCATTCTTCCGGACTCATTTTTTCATCGCCAACAGTAAGAACGGTATTGGTACCCATATAACGTTTAAAAAGTACTGCGCATCTTTCCGGCTGCTGTGCCGACTTTAAATATGCAGCCTTTCCGTAAAATCTCTTTCCTCGTTTATCAATGTAAATAGCAGACGGTGTTACATCGCTTTGATCTTTTTTGCTTTTCCAAATACGAACATTTTCACCATCAAAAGTAGAAATTGCACTATTTGTCGTACCTAAATCAATACCTACATAATATTTCATTATTTTGTCCTCCCCAAAACTACAACGCCGCGATGAATAATATCAGTACTGTTTGTTTTTTTAATAACGGGTTCCATCATGAATTCAATCTTCAAATGTTCGTCATCAGCTTGAAAATCAGATAAATTAATCGGATTAACTGGCAATCCCGGTTCATATTCTCTATTGGTAAAATCTATAACCTGTAAACCTAATTGAGACATGGCCGGAAAATAATGTTTTATAAACCTAGTGATCTGATTCTGTAATCGTTTAATAGAACGAGAATCCTGGATGAATCGGCTTTCTTGGATAATAGCTTGCTCAAGCCTCCAAACCTCAACAATTGTATTAGCTAATGCCAACAGCGCTGCATCAGGGTTAGTATTGTCATTTTCTTTATCAACAATACATTCCTGCTTGGAAATTTTTTTCTCTTCTTGCACATTTACTTCTTTTTTTTCAATTTCATTCTTTTCTGAATCTTCCCGAGCCGCATCTTCCTGAACAATCTCATGTTCATTAGGAAATTCTACAGGTTCATTTCTATCTCTACTCTTATTTTTTCCTTTAAAAGGCAATTTATTTAGCAGACTATGCATGTTATTTCCTCCCTACTCGATTTTATTTCTATATGAATCGTCTTTTTTCTCACGTTAATCTTATTTTACTACGTTCGTCCCCCCCCCTACAAGACACTTGCCATTTTTCTGTAATATATAATGTATATAACTGCCGTTTTTATGAAAAATTAGCGTAAAAAATAACTTGCTGCACAGAGAATTGTTTAAATTCCCTTCATAGCAGGTCGTTTTATATTTTCACATAAACAAAATATTCAGATTTCCACATCACCTGGCGGGCTCGCCACGTGCGAGCCCCTACATTGAAAACGGTCAACTCCGAACGCAAGATGGGCACCGACTTAAAAAATTTTTCCGAATACTTTTTCGTAAATTCTGTATAGAACCGGAATTTATGACGGACAGCACTCGGTCGTAATACAATCCTGAGTTTCAGGATGCGCAGCATCCATCTGAGTCCGAGCCAGCAAGGCAGGGAAAACAGCCCCCATTCATCCCGTCTCGTTTATCAGCATTAGTTCACGCGGGTCGCCCCTCTTCAGCGGTCCGTTCTGGCAGCCAGCCTATGCCTTCCGTTGGTCGGCACCTGCTGGGCCAGAAAAGCACGCGGCGACCCCTACAAATCGCATACAGGCGATAAAAGTAGTGAAAAGCAGCATAAGGCAGTAAAAAGCAGAAAAAGGCAACAGTGCCCGATAGCGATCATTCATATGCACGTGGCTGCGCCCGTGCCGTAGGGGCGACCGCGTGGGGCGCCCGCTATGCACCGCAGGGGCACCCGAGGTGTCATTGTCAGTCTGAGTCTAAAGGCGCGCAGCGCCATCTGAGTCCGAGCGTGCGGGAAATGCAACCTCTCCGGCCTTTCAGGCCACCTCCCCTATTAGGGGAGGCTTTCTGCTTCTCGCTGCTTCTCGCTGCTCTTTTCTGCTCTTTTCTGCATTTTTCTGCTTTCTTCTAAAACTTCCTGTACTTCGGCAAGTAGCAGGCGTAGTAGAATTCATCCGTTGTCATGTCGTAGCAGCGGATGCCGTCGCGCAGGCCCAGGAAGGTCGGTACCAGGGTCCAGCAGAAACAGAGGCAGGCGACGCCGCGCAGGGGTTTGGCGAGGTAGAAGTGGTGGATGCCGAAGGTGCCCAGGAAGAAGGCCAGGAAGGCCGTGATCAGCCGTTCTTCGTTGATCTTATGGCGCAGTTCCGGCGTAATCGAGGAAAAGGTGCCGTCTGTATAGGCATCGAAGCGGTCGGCTGCCTCTTTCTTCCAGCGGGAGAAAGAGCCTTTCAGGGACGATGCGCTGCTGCGGCTCGTTTTCCTCTGGCGGCGGTCATCGTAGATGCCGTCGGCTTCGAGGTGATGGGCCATGAGCGTCGTTTCGCCGTCGACGTCGGTCAGTTCGGCATCGAGGACCTGGGTGAACTGTTCTTCATAGGCTTCGTCGAGCTGGCAGAGGAGCTGCTTGAGCCGCTTCTGCGAGGTCGTCACCTTTTCCGTCTTCAGGCCGGTCATGGCCAGTTTCTTATATTTCCGGATCATGTAGACGGCCCGGTCCTGATAGTAGTTGATAAAATGTGAGGCAATGGGGATGCGGTCCGGGTACTGCTGCAGGTAGTAGAGGAAGTTGCGGGCTACGTGCTGCATGTTGGCGACGGTCTTGAGGAGCTCCGGATCCGTCAGGCTGCGCCGTTCCCCTTCCATGGCATTGAAGTCGCGCAGGGCCTTGGCAAAATCGGCCTGGTCCTGAGACGATACGCGGTTCTTCCCCTTCCCGTCGCCCAATTTCAAGGCAAGGGGACGCGGCTTCTTTTCCTGCCGCCAGAGGATATATAACGCTGCCAGAACGCCCAGCAAGCCGACGGGATGGTTGTAGAAGAACCAGGCACCGCCGCCGATGAGCAGGCAGAAAAATGCAAGGATGTATAAAATGTATTTCATCAAAGGCCTCCTCCCTTTCGTACACTCTATTTTAACAAAAGACGGGAAAGATGGCAAAGGAGGCGCCTGACGGCGCCGTGATCCGTGAGTCGTGGTTCGTGATTCGTGATATAAAAAACGGGCTCGCTGACGCATCGCTCATAAAAGAACCCCTCAGTCAGCTTCGCTGACAGCTCCCCTTCACAGGGGAGCCAGGAAAGCCTCCCCTGCGAAGGGGAGGTGGCCCATAGGGCCGGAGAGGTTCTTAGGAGCGATGCGCTAGCGAGCCCGAATCGCGGCTAACTGCTAACTGCTAACCACTATTATTTCACAACGGCATTGTTGATGATGGCGAGGAAGTCGTCGGCTTTGAGGCTGGCACCGCCTACGAGACCGCCGTCGATGTCGGCAGAACCCGTCAGTTCTGCGACGTTGCCGCCTTTGACGCTGCCGCCGTAGAGGATGGAAACGTCTTCAGCCGTAGCAGCATCATAGAGGGCAGCCAGTTTCTTGCGGATGATGGCGCAGACTTCTTCAGCCTGAGCAGCACTGGCCGTCTTGCCCGTGCCGATAGCCCAAATCGGTTCATAGGCGATGACGACTTTCTTGACGTCTTCTGCCGTCAGGCCTTCCAGGGCTTTTTCGATCTGGCCTTCGATCCAGGACTGCATGATGCCCTGTTCGCGCTGTTCCAGCGTTTCACCGCAGCAGACAATCGGTGTCAGGTTATGAGCCAGTGCAGCTTTGGTCTTCTTATTGACCGTTTCGTCCGTTTCATTGAAGTAGGTACGGCGTTCGGAATGACCGAGGATGACATGGGTGACGCCGATGTCGACGAGCATGGCCGGTGAAACTTCACCGGTGAAAGCGCCTTTTTCTTCCCAATGCATGTTCTGGGCAGCGACATGGATCGGCGTGCCTTTGGTCATTTCAACGGCCATGGAAAGGTACGGGAAGACCGGAGCGATGATGACTTCCGGTTTTACGTCCTGCGGAACTTTGGCGACGAGGCCCTGGATAGTTTCTTTAGCGTCGGCACCGAGGTGGTTCATTTTCCAGTTGCCGGCAATGATGGTTTTACGCATAATGAGTTTCCTCCTTTAAAGGTGAATGATTATTTATCGCTCAGGGATACGACACCCGGGAGCTGTTTGCCTTCGAGATATTCCAGGGAAGCGCCGCCGCCCGTGGAGATGTGGCTGATCTTGTCGGCCAGGCCGGTCTTGTTGACAGCCGAAACGGAGTCACCGCCGCCGACGATGGAAACAGCTTCGGAATCAGCGACAGCTTTAGCGACAGCTTCTGTGCCTTTAGCATAGTTTTCCATTTCAAATACGCCCATCGGCCCGTTCCAGACGATGAGTTTCATCGGGGCCAGTTCTTTAGCGAAGAGTTCCTGCGTCTTCGTGCCGACGTCGAGGATCATCCAGTCAGCCGGGACAGCATCGACGGAAACGACTTTGTGATCGGCGTCGTTCTTAAATTCAGCAGCGACCGTGACATCAACCGGCAGGAGCAGTTTCGTTCCCTGTTCTTTAGCCTGGTTGATGAGCTGTTTGGCCAAATCGATTTTGTCGGCTTCGACCAGGGATTTGCCGATGCCATAGCCCTGGGCAGCCAGGAAGGTATTGGCCATGCCGCCGCCGATGATCATGAGGTCGACTTTGGGCAGGAGGTTGGAAATGACTTCGATCTTGTCGGAAACTTTAGCCCCGCCGATGATGGCTGCGAAAGGATGAGCCGGGTTGTCGACAGCCCCGCCGATGAAGCGGATTTCTTTTTCCAGCAGGAAGCCGGCTGCCATGGGCAGGAATTTCGTAATGCCTGCGACCGAAGCATGAGCGCGATGGCAGCAGCCGAAAGCGTCGTTGATGCCGACTTCAGCCAGTGAAGCGAGCTGGCGGGCGAAATCTTCGCCGTTTTTTTCTTCTTCTTTATGGAAACGGAGATTTTCCAGGAGCAGGACTTCACCCGGTTTGAGGGCGTCAGCCATGGCTTTCGTTTCTGCACCGACGCAATCCGGAGCGAATTTGACATCGATGCCGAGGAGTTCCGACAAGCGTTTGGCAACCGGTTTCAACGAATACTTTTCGACGACCTGTCCCTTCGGGCGGCCGAGATGGCTGGCCAGGATGACGGCTGCTTTATGGTCGAGCAAGTATTTAATGGTTGGCAGCGTCTTCTGGATACGCGTATCGTCTGTAATGTTGCAGTTTTCATCAAGGGGGACGTTGAAGTCAGCGCGAACAAAGACGCGTTTGTTTTCGACATTTACATCAGTAATCGTTTTTTTCATGAAAGGTTCCTCCTCCAATTAAAGCATTTGTATGATTTTTTCAGCCGCGCCTTCGTCCGTGACCAGCGTACCCGTATGGCAGGCCCGCATGACGCCTACAATGGCTTCGGCCTTGCTGGCGCCACCGGCTACGGCGATGACGTGCGGATGAAATTTGATTTCTCGCAATGAAATCCCTACATTATTCGTACCATATAAAATCTTGCCATCGAGGCCGCAATAGCAGCCCAGCGATTCGCCACAGGCGCCGAGGCTGTGCAGGGCATCGCGCTGGAGCGTCGTCATGCCCCGCTTGCGGGCCATGCGGTCCGCCCGGCCGATGCCGAAGATGACGACCTGGGCCCGGGCCGTCATGGCCACATTTTCCTGGGTCTGGCGGTCGGCTTGGAGCATCATCTGCAGCGCCGAATCACTGAGGCCTTCCGGGATATGGATCATGCGGTACGAACTGTGGGTCTTGGCCGCGATGTTGGCGGCGATGTAGTTGGCCTGGACTTCAACATGGTTTCCCATGCTTCCGCGGGCCGGCAAGATAGTCACGTTGGCCAGACATTCCGGAAGCATGCGGGCCACTTCAGCCATCGTCGACCCGCCGCTGATAGCGACCGTATCTACGCTGCCGAAAAGGTCGTTCAGGAGCAGCGCACCCCGGCGGCCCAGTTCTTCCTTGGCGGTCTTATCGTTATCGCTGTCACCGGGGACGATATAGACATTTTTCAGGCCCAGCTTCTGGCGGATCTGGCGCTGCATGTCGTCCAAATTATTCAGGCGCAGGAAACACTCCAGGAGATCCGGCATGAGCCGTTTGCCTTCCGGTTCCATGGCAATGCCCAGCGTCGTAAAGCGCACGATGCCGCTACGCCGCAAGACGTCGACGTGAGACCGGACGACGCGTTCCGACAGGCCCGAAAGACCTGCCAGGGTCCGCCGGCCGACGGGCTCGGCGTCGGCGATATGCCGCAGCAGCAGATAGCGTTCTTTGATTGTCCCCATGACATCGGGAGCTATTTTTTGAAAGATACTCAATGTATCTTGTTCCATCTTACTCTCTCCCTTCACGATGCGATAGAACAACAGAGTATAATCACTGGTCCAGCAGGCATTTGCCGGTCATATCGGCAGGAATGTCCATACCGGCCAAAGTCAGCATGGTCGGGGCGACGTCGGCCAGGATGCCGTCGTGCAGGTGCTCCCCTTTATGTTCTTCACTGACCAGGATGCACGGTACATGGTTCGTCGTATGAGCCGTGTAAGGGCAGCCCGTATCGGGATCGGCCATCTGTTCCGCATTGCCATGGTCGGCGATGATCAGGAGCTGGCCCTGGACGGGTTTCAAGGCTTCGACGATTTTGCCGACGCAGGTGTCGACCGTTTCGACAGCTTTGACAGCCGCTTCAAAGACGCCTGTATGGCCGACCATATCGGCGTTGGCGAAATTGAGCATGATCATATCATATTTATCGGCCTTGATCTGTTCGATGACTTTTTCCGTGACAATGGGCGCGTTCATTTCCGGCTGCAAGTCATACGTCGCAACTTTCGGCGACGGTACGAGGATGCGGTCTTCACCGGGATTCGGTTCTTCTTCGCCGCCGTTGAAGAAATACGTGACGTGCGCGTATTTTTCCGTTTCGGCGATGCGCAGCTGCGTCTTGCCGGCCTTGGCCAGGACTTCGCCGAGCGTATCCGGGATGCGTTCCTTATCGTAGACGACGTGTACCGGAAGGTCATCTTCATAACGGGTCATGGTCGCAAAGTACGTATCCAGCTTCTTCGGACGCGGGAAGCCGTCGAAATCGGGAACGACGAAAGCCGTCGTCAACTGGCGGGCCCGGTCAGGGCGGAAGTTGAAGAAGACGACACTGTCGCCATCCTGGACGGGATGTTTATGGATGACAGTGGGAATGACGAATTCGTCGGAAATGTCAGCCGCATAGGAATGTTCCAGGCAGGTCTGAGCATCCGGTTCCTGCGGTCCTTCACCGAGGGCGACGGCATCATAAGCCTTTTCAACGCGTTCCCAGCGTTTATCGCGGTCCATGGCATAATAACGGCCGCTGATGGTAGCGATTTCGCCGACGCCGAGTTCAACGCACTTATCTTCCAGTTCCTTGAGGTATTCGCCGGCGCTGCGGGGCAGTACGTCGCGGCCGTCGAGGAAGGCGTGGATGTAGACTTTTTTCAAGCCATTGCGCTTGGCCATTTCCAAAAGACCATAGAGATGCTGTTCGCTGCTGTGGACGCCGCCAGGAGAGACGAGGCCCAGCAGATGGAGGGCCGAATCCTTTTCCTTGACGTTTTCCATAGCACCGACGAGAGCCGGTTTCTGGAAGAAAGCGCCGTCTTTGATGTCCTTGGTGATTTTTGTCAGCGCCTGGTACACAATACGTCCCGCACCGATATTAAGATGGCCTACTTCCGAGTTGCCTATCTGGCCGTCAGGCAGACCGACGTCTTCGCCCGATGCGCCGAGATACGAATGAGGATATTCTTTCCAAAGTTTCGGCAAGACCTTGAGGTCTGCCTGGGCTACGGCGTTATCTTTTTCGATATGGCTGCAGCCAAAACCATCCATGATGACCAGCATTACAGGTTTCTTTTTCGTCATTACAGTTTTTGACTCCTTTTGTAATCGATGAGTAATAAAAAGGGGCCGCCATGCGACGGCCCCTTTAGGGTTCAATCTGATTTGTAACGGGAGGCTGTTTACCCGTTGGGAAATGCGTCGCTACAAATTAGTGTTTGCTGTTGTAATCGTTCATAACAGCAATGAGGTTGAGGACTTTGTTGGAGTAGCCGATTTCGTTGTCGTACCAGGAAACGACTTTTACGAAGGTGTCCGTCAAAGCGATACCAGCTTTAGCGTCGAAGATGGACGTGAGCGGGCAGCCGAGGAAGTCGGAGGAAACGACAGCTTCGTCAGTGTAGCCGAGGATGCCTTTGAGTTCGCCTTCAGAAGCTTTCTTCATAGCTGCGCAGATTTCATCGTATGTAGCCGGTTTAGCGAGGTTGACCGTGAGGTCGACGACGGAAACGTCGAGGGTCGGTACACGCATGGACATGCCGGTCAATTTGCCGTTCAATTCCGGAATGACTTTGCCGACAGCTTTTGCAGCACCCGTCGTGGACGGAATGATGTTGCCAGCAGCTGCACGGCCACCGCGCCAGTCTTTCATGGACGGGCCGTCAACGGTTTTCTGCGTAGCCGTCGTGGAGTGAACCGTCGTCATGAGGCCTTCTTTAATGCCGAAAGCATCGTTGAGGACCTTAGCAATCGGAGCGAGACAGTTCGTCGTGCAAGATGCGTTGGAAACGATTTTCTGGCCTTTGTATGTATCGGTGTTAACGCCGCAAACGAACATGTCTGCCTGACGGCCGTCAGCACCCTGTTTGGAAGGAGCGGAGAGTACAACGTATTTTGCACCAGCTGCGAGGTGTTTTTCAGCGAGGTCCATGGTGAGGAAACGGCCTGTCGATTCAACGACATATTCAGCGCCGACTTCATCCCATTTGAGGTTTGCCGGATCTTTTTCAGCCGTTACGCGGATTTTTTTGCCGTTAACGATGAGCTGGCTGTTTTCGACGTCAGCTTCGATCGTGCCGTCGAACTGGCCGTGCATGGTGTCGTATTTGAGCATGTATGCCATGTAGTCAACCGGGCAGAGGTCGTTGATGCCTACGATTTCGATGTCATCACGAGTCTGTGCAGCGCGGAAAACAAAACGACCAATACGACCGAAACCATTAATACCAACTTTAATCATTGTCGATACACTCCTTTTGAAAACAAAATAACCTTTTTACATAATTCTAAGAACTTGAGGGCCTTACTACTTACACTGTAAGTATGCCACATCGGGTACGATTTTGCAATACCATGGACGTTTTATGTCCCAATTTATTGCATTCGCAAAGAAGCAGCGGCTATGCCGACATATTCCTTAATAGCCAGACAGGAGTTAAACAGGTAAAAAGACTGGGGTACAATGGAATAACCTGACCAGTTCGTCACGGCACTCGTATGATAATCACAGGGATACGGCGTCACATCGAGGCCTTCACGCGCAAAGAAGCGGACAGACCGGGGCATGTGGAAGGCACTGGTGACCAGGATGGGCTTCGTCCAGCCCTGGTGCTCGCAGATTTGCTTGGAAAAAGCGGCATTTTCCGCCGTGTTGCGGCTCTTGTCGTCCATGAAGATCTTATTTTCCGGCACGCCCAGGGAGAGGAGCATCCGCTTTTCGATTTCCGATTCATTGGCGTCGCCTTCGAGGATGGTCCCGCCCGATAAGAGGATGGGCAGATCCTTAGCCTTTTGCAGGCGCAAGGCCATGAGGAAACGGTTGGCTGCGGCGCTGCCGACCTGGCCGGTACCGTCGAAATCGGGGACGCCGGCCCGGGATCCGCCGCCGAGAAGGACGATGACATCGCCAGCGACAGCCGTCCCCTGCGGCTGGTCATAAGCCGTTTCCAAGGGATGGATGAGGCCGTTCGATACGGGCTCGATGGACAAAAGATAAAAGACAGCCGTAACGACAGCCAGCGCCCAGCGGCCGGGGCTGTGCTTGCGGAACATATAACACAATAAGAGAATCAAAGCCAGGACAATGCCACCCATGGGCAGGATCCAGGCATAAAGCCATTTAATGATATATAAGAGCAAAACAAAAAACCTTCTTTCCTAGGATAGTGATTCTACATTTTATTATATCATGAGCATCATAAAGAGCGTGTAAAAGATGGGAATAAAATGCATCAAAAAAAGGGGCTGTCGCGAAGCGACGAGCCCCTTTCGTGGTTCGTTTGGCGTGGTTCGTTTGCCGAAAACACCCACAGCTGCAAACATCAAACTGCTACAAACTACAAACTGCAAATTTTAATTACTCCAGTCCCTGCGAGGTCAAATACTTAACCATTTCTACGACGCGGCGGGCGTAGCCCCATTCGTTGTCGTACCAGGCGAAGATCTTGACCATGCCGCCTTCCATGACCATGTTCAGGGGGATATCGACGGTCGTCGTATATTCGTTGCCGCGGTAGTCGACGGAGACGAGTTCGTCTTCATTGGTGTCGATGATGCCTCTGTATTTCCAGGCAGCGGCTTTCTTCAGCGTGCTGTTCAGGTCTTCCAGGGTTACGTTCTTATCATCTAGTTCCAGGACGATGTCGACGATGGAGACGTCCGGCGTCGGCACGCGGACGGCGCGGCAGCTCAATTTCCCTTTGAACTGGGGCAGTACTTTCGTAATCGCTTCGGCAGCGCCTGTCGTCGTCGGGATGATGGACGCGCCGGCCGCACGGGCGCGGCGGAAATCCTTATGCGAGACGTCGAGGATCTTCTGGTCCGTCGTGTACGAATGGATGGCCGTCGTCATGCCGCGCTTGACGCCGTACGTATCGTCCATCAGCTTGAGGATGGCTGCCAGGCCGCAGGTCGTCATGGACGCGCAGGAAATAACGCGGTGCTTCTTCGGATTATATTTATCTTCATTGACGCCGAGGACGATGGTGATATCGTCGATGGTCGACGGTGCCGTAATGATGACTTTCTTGACGCTGCCGCCCAGAGGCAGGCGGTCTTGGAAGCTCGGTGTGCGGCGGCCGGCGTATTTCCCCGACGATTCGATGATAATCTGGGCGCCCAAGGCATTCCAGTCGACGTTCTTCACGTCCTGCTGCTGGAACAGGGGATAAGCCTTGCCATCGACGATGATGTTGCTGGCATCATAGGTGACCTTCTTCTTCATGGGCCCGTAAATACTGTCATATTTCAGCAGATGCGCCATCTGTTTCGGCGAGCCCACATCGTTGATGCCGACGATTTCAATTTCATCTTTATAGCGCTGGGCAATCTTGAAGAAGCTTCTGCCGATGCGCCCGAATCCGTTAATACCAACTTTTACCATGCTATACACCCTTTCCTCTCTTCTGGTATGTAAAACATAGAAGAATATAGCTAATGTTTAATTTTGACTATATTAGCAGGAGAGATACATACCTCTCCTCTCTTATCCTAAAACTTCTACAGATTTACTCATCGCCGTCATCATCTGTATTCCGACATCCCAATACAGAGGTAATCGCATGGACAGACTCCTGCGATATTTTACTGACATTTGTCAGTTCGGCGCTAACCCGCACTACTATCTGTATTTATCAACTAATCTTCGCTAGGACACGCTGATAATAGGAGATACGATGATACACCTGGTTCAGTCGTTTCGGCAAGATATCGGCCCTGCCTTTGAGACTGTCAAAGTAGCGCCGCATGCCGCCGGAAAGTTTCAGTTCTACGATCTGCGTCTTAATAACTTTCACGTTCCTCACCGCTCTTTCAAGGACGTATCCTCTTTAATTTTTGACGGGTATTTTTGTAACCCCTTCAAGCGGCAGGAAAATACATGGATAATGGAAACGAGGTCATCGACAAGTTCCTGCGTCGGAGAGCTTTCCTTGTTATTCAAGGCAATGAGTTTCGTCTGATGGTTTTGGCAGAACCGCTCGAAATAATCGTAGCCGAAGCGAACGAATCGGTCTTCGCAAGTTTGGTTCTATCCTCACCGATGTAGGCAAGATATTGCTCTTCTGTATAGTATCGGCGGTTCGTCGGCGTACGGTATGCTGGCAGTTTGCCGCTGCAATCCCATTTCTGTAATGTGCGAACAGTGACTCCTAACTTTTCAGCCATTTCCTTTGGTTTATACATCGTCATAATGTTCACCTTCTATCCTTATACCTGCTATGAACATTGTGACATGAATTTTTATTTTATTCTATGTATTTAGTAATCATTCTTTATCTCCTAGATGCCTTTCGATGCCATATATGCTGCCAGGTCGTTGACACGGAGCGAATAACCCCATTCGTTGTCGTACCAGGCCACGACTTTAATCATATCGCCGTCGACGATCTGTGTATCCAACGCATCGACGATGGAGCTGTGGGGATCGCTGATATAGTCTGAAGAAACGGTCGGCGATTCCGAATAGGCCATGATGCCTTTGAGCGGTCCTTCAGCCCACTTCTTGAGCGCACTGTTGACTTCTTCGACAGTGACTTTCTTTTCCAGGACAGCGACGAGGTCCGTCATGGAGACGTTCGGCGTCGGCACGCGCAGGGCCATGCCCATGAATTTGCCCTGCAGTTCCGGCAGGACGAGGGCTACGGCTTTTGCCGCCCCTGTCGAAGTCGGGATGATGGACTGGGTGGCGCAGCGAGCCCGGCGCAGGTCTTTATGGACGCCGTCGACGAGGCGCTGGTCGTTCGTATAGGCATGGACCGTCGTCATCATGCCGCGGACGATGCCGAATTCCTGGGAGAGGACCTTGGCGACCGGCGCCAGGCAGTTCGTCGTGCACGAGCCGTTGGAAATGATGCGGTGCTTTTCCGGATCGTACGTTTCTTCATTGACGCCCATGACGATCGTCTTATCCGGATCCTTGCCCGGTGCCGTGATGATGACCCGCTTTGCGCCGCCGGCCAGGTGCTTCGACGCCGATTTGCGGTCTTTGAACTTACCCGTCGATTCGACGACGATGTCGACGCCCAGTTTCTTCCAGGGAATATCGGCCGGATCCGTGTCGTTCGTGACGGGGATGCGGCGGCCGTCGATGATAAGCTGGCTCTTTGCTTCATCATAGGATACATCGTGATCCCAGCGGCCGTGGACGGTGTCGAATTTCAAGAGATCCGCCATGATAGGACCTACGGAACGATTATTGATAGCTGCGATTTCAATTTCCGGCTGCAGCAGGGACGTACGGAGCGTGCAGCGGCCAATCCTGCCAAAACCGCTGATACCTACTTTTACTGTCATGTTTTTTCCTCCTTGCAGATAATCGGGGAAGCTGTGCCTGACCCACGGGCAGTCCAAAAAGGCTACCTTACTTCAACTTTGTACATTCATAGTGTATACTATTTTGACCGTTTTGTAAAATTATTTTCCCAATATGCCGCGCTAAATTTTAATTAGTGTAGCATATAAGACGTCATATAGCCTGTTTTTCCATTATTTGTAATATTCTATTTACATGCCTTATAGCTATTGGCAAAGGGTAAAATCTGTGTTATACTTAATAATACTGAAAGCGTATCCACGCTTCCAGTGTCCCCATGCATGGGGATGTAAAGGTTTCGACGTGGATGGTTGTATCATGAATAGCGAGCCGGGGTTTCATCTGCCCGTAAATCGGTGAACCTTTCAAATTAAACGCAAAAGAAAACAATTTTGCTTTAGCTGCCTAAGTGCGGCTAACGTCTCCTGCTGCTGATCCTGCGGGCAGCTCGCAGACGTCACTTAGCGGGATACCACATGGCTCTGCCTGGTAGTCGTGTCGGGAAACTCACAGGCTGGAATCGTCTAGTTTGTCCTTGTACGAAAACGGTTTAAGATCCTAACAAGGTCTGCGCTCGGAGAAGTTCATGGGGCGGCATTTACGGACAGGAGTTCGACTCTCCTCATCTCCACCAAATAAAAAAGGCCTGTCGCTTTTAGCGGCAGGCCTTTTCGTTGTTCGTAGTTCGTGGTTCGTTTGTCGAATCTCCTTTCTTCTACGGCAAACGGCAAACGACCCACGGCAAACCTAAAAAAAAAGAAACAGGAATAACAGCAGAAACCTTCAAGGATAATTCTTTTTACGACAAAAAGCTTGACAAATCAATTCCCAAAGGCTATGATAAGGACCGTAAGTTAAACATCGATTTTATATTTTGACATTCGATGACGAGAAAGAGTACATTTTTACGGAAGCGCACAGCGAGCCGGGTATGGTGAAAGCCGGTGGTGGAAGGAAAATGGAAAATCATCTCTGAGAATTGCAGTTGAAATGAGTAAACTGCACCGTCTGATCCACGTTACAGGAAACGCGTATGATAGTACGTTGAAAAGTGCCTTGCTTTTTTGGTAAGGAATATTGGGTGGTACCGCGGATATAAACTTCCGTCCCTTGTGGACGGGAGTTTTTTTTATTTCATGTTTATCTTATGACTATATGACTCATAATAGGAGGAATTCATCATGGAAAACATCAATTTCGACAGTCTGAAACGACGGAGAGATCTTCGCATCATTTTACCGGTCTTTCTCGTCTCGATTATAGCCTGCATCGACCGCGTCAATATTTCCTACGCCAAACTGACCATGACCCAGACCCTGTCCTGGTTGTCGCCGGAAGTCTACGGTTTCGGCGCTGGCATCTTTTTCGCCGGCTACTTGCTCCTGGAAATCCCGGGTTCCCTGTTCGCCGCTAAGTTCTCGGCCTCGAAATGGATTTCCCGAATCATGTTCACCTGGGGCGCTGTCAGCCTGTGCATGGCCTTCGTCACGACGGAATGGCAATTCTACCTTTGCCGCTTCCTGTTAGGGGCCTCCGAAGCCAGCCTCTATCCGGTCATCTACTCCCTGTTGTTCCCCCGCTGGTTCACGGCAGCCGAACGGGCCCGGGCTACGTCGCTCATGCTGACATCGCTGCTCCTCTCGACCATCATCGGAGCTCCTATCGCCGGCGTCCTCCTGGAACACTCCTTCTTCGGCCTCTTGGGCTGGCAGGAACTGTTCATTCTGGAATCCATCCCGGCCCTCTGCTTTGCCTTCTATTTCTTCTTTGCCGTTAAAGACCGTCCCGACCAGGCCAGCTGGCTGACGGATGCTGAAAAAGAATACTTGACCACTATGTACCAGGAAGAACAGGCCAAGATGCAAAGCGTCAAGAAATACACGGTCTTCCAGGCTTTTACAGATGCTAAAGTCTTAAAGCTCTGCCTCATCTACTTCCTCTGGGTCGTCGGTTTCTGGGGCTTCTACTTCTGGATGCCGACCGTCCTCAAAAACCTCTCCGGCTGGTCCACGTCGCTCATCGGCGGGGCTATCGCTATCCCCATGATGGCAGCCCTCGTCGTCCAGCTGGTCATCGGCCATACGGCTACGGTTACAGGTGATAAAGTATGGCACGTCTTCGGCGCCCTCACCGTCGGTGCTATCGGCCTCGGCTTGTCGCCGTTCGCTCACAACATGGGCGTCGCCCTGTTCCTCATCTGCTTGTCGGCTATCGGCATCCATGCTTCCATGGGCGTATGGTGGACCATCCCGACGACCTTCCTTTCCGGCCCGGCCGCTGCCGGTTCCATCGCCCTCATCAACTCCTGCGGCAACCTGGGCGGCATGTTCGGACCGAACATGATGGCCTGGGTCCAGGCTGAAACGGGCAGCTTCGACATGGGCTACTATCTCATGGCCGCCTTCATGTTCTGCGCCGGCGTCCTGGTCCTGACCTTGAAATATAAAGTCAACGGCGCCACCAAAAAAGACGTCCTCCTCGATGCAAAGGCCACTGTCCAGCCTACAGCCGGGCATTAATGGCTCGTGGCTCGTGGTTCGTGGCTCGGACCCACATTGTAGGGGCGCCACGTGGAGCGCCCGTTATGACTAACTGGCGCCTACGCCACCGAGCTGTAAGGGTCCAAAAAAAGCATCCCCCCAGGATGGCTTAGGGGATGCTCACATAAACTGTGCGGGCGCGCCACGTGCGCGCCCCTACAGTTCATAAAAAGCACTGTCATAAAGACAGTGCTTTTTTAGTGAATCAGGCGGGCCGCCCTTTGGGCGGCCCCTACGAGCCACTAGCCACGAATCACTAACCACTAACCCCCCATCACTTTCAGTACTTCCCGGGCCAGGACGGCGTAGCCTTCGGCATTGGGATGGACGCCGTCGGCGTAGAGGTTGCGTCCAGTCCACCGTTTGGCTTCGAGCAGGGCTTCATAGAAGTCGATGACGATACACTCCGTTTCTTTGCCATACGAAAGGAGCCATTGCCGATACTGACGCAGTTGGTCATTGTGTTTTTCTACGTCTCTGGCGTTCTGCCAACCGTACATGGCACTCTCCATCGTAGTCAGCGGCGGGATGCCCAGATATACTGGTTTTCCCTGGGCCTTGAACGTCGTGACGATATTCCGTATATTCTGGCAGATTTCTGCTAAGTCCCCATCGAGGAGGATGTCATTGGAACCGCCCATGATAAAGAAAGCATCGTAACGGCCGAGGTCGAATTGATGGAGGCGATAGACCATGCCCATCGTCGTATCGCCGCATTGACCTTCGTTGTCGATATGAATCAGACTTTTAGCCGAGACCAGGGCCGTCCAGCTTTGGTCAGGCTGGACGGCAAAACCATAAGTCAGGCTGTCGCCCAAGCATAGGAGTTTCACGGCTGGACGGCTTTCTGGACAGCCGCTACGGCAGCGTCCGTCGACAGCCACGGGGCATCGAAATGGCAGCCGGCTTTTTCCAGGTCCATCTGGCAGGCGAAGATTTTCGGGATGGCACTGGTATAAATATTATGGTCATACATATAGCGCAGCGTCGTTTCCACATCGGCATCGCTGAGGATGTGGCCGTGGTCGATGAGGACCAGCCGGTTGGCATAGGGCAGGGCCGCTTCCAGCGTATGTTCTATGACGACGATGGTATGGCCGTATTTGACGTTCAAATCGTGAATCAATTCATAGAATTCATGGGTGCCTTCCGGGTCCAGGGCCGACGTCGGTTCGTCGAAGACGAGGATATCCGGATTAGTCGCCAGGACGTCGGCGATGACCAGACGCTGGCGCTGACCGCCGGACAGTTTGGTGACCTGGCGGTGGCGGTACGGCGTCATGTTGACCTTTTCCAGGGCTTCCGTAATGGCCTGACCGATTTTATCCGGCGCAACGCCCTGATTTTCCAGGCTGAAGGCGATTTCTTCTTCGACGGTCATGGCAACAAGCTGGCTGTCGTAGTCATCGAGCATGGCGCCGACGCGGGTCGCCAACTGGGAAATGGTCGTCTGTGTCGTCGCCTGCCCGTCGACATAGACCATCCCTTTCATGACGCCGCCGAAATAATGCGGGATGGCACCGGTCATGGCCATGCACAGGGAGCTCTTGCCGCTGCCGCTTTCACCGGTAATGACCAGGAAGTCACCTTTATTTACGGTCATGGTGACATCATCCAGGACGGGTGTCTTCTGCTTATTATAGATGTACGACAAATGTTCCATGGAAATGAGGCCATCCTGGGTCGGCTTCAAATCATACATGCTGTGGTCCGACGTGACTTCCTGTTCTTCCAGGGAATCGAGGATGCCCCGGGAAACGAAGAGGCGCAGGGCCGGGAAATACATGAGCGGTGTAACAACAGCATTCAGAGCACCGATGACGACGACCAGGGGCAGCATGGCCGTAATATAGACGACCGTCGGCAAATTCATGACGAACTTCAGTATCGTGACGAAAGCGCCGCCGCTCATGCAGGTCGCTGCAAAACCGGTCAGGACGGGCAGGCACGAATGGCCTTTGAACTTGATGAATGACAGGTTCTTGACGATGAACGTACAGGTCAGGGCGCCGAGGGGTTCACTGATGAGGTTCCCGTAAGGGAAGCCCGACTTCGACGTCAAAACATTGACTAAAGCGGCGACTAAGCCGATACCCAGCGCCTGCTTATAGCTCGGCTTCGTCAGGCAAATGGCAACGCAATAAGTGGCGATGGTCCAGTTCGGCGTGACGCCGCCGACGCTCGGCGAGACGAGGTGCAAAATCGTACCGATGGCCAACATGAGCGTCGTAATGGTAATCCAGCGGAACTGGCCGCCTTGGCGATGATGGAATTCTAATTTAGAAATATCTGCCACAGTTTTCATCGTATTCCCCTCCTAAACCAAACCTTGCAAGCGCAAGTAGACGACAAAACAGCTCAAAGCCAACATGATGACGATGCCCACATAATCCCGGCCCTTCGGGTGGACATTGCTCATGAAACTGTGTTCATTACTGCCAAAGCCGCGCAGTTCCAGGCTGAGAGCCATCGTTTCCGACCGGCCTAACGATTTGAGCATCAGCGGCTGGACGACGCTCATATAATTGATGACTTTCTTAAAAACATTGCCTTTCGTCGACAAACCCCGGCAGGCCTGAGCTTCCTGGACGGCCTTGCTTTCAGCGACGAAATCCGGCACGAAGCGCAAAGCCGCCGTGAACATGAAGGCGTATTCATAAGGGATTTTGATCTGCTTGACCAGGGCCGCCGTCAAATCCTGCAGGCGCGTCGTCGTCAGCAAGATGATGAAGACAATCGTCATGGCCAGCATGCGCAGGCCCGTCACATAAGCCGATTCCAAAGACCCGCCACCCAAGAGCTGGACGACAGCCAGGAAAACGGCAAAGACGGCCAGGCTGAAAACGGCCTTGATATTACGCGCCAAGCTGCCGCATAAGCCTAAGAGAATGAGTTCGATAATGACTAAAATCACTAAGGGCAAGGTCGTATGCATGACCAGGGCCCAGAAAGAAAAGGCGAAGGTGCCGATCAATTTCGTAACAGGAACCAGGTTCTTCATCATTTGCGGGTACCTCCCATCCGTTCCAGCATGGCTGCTGTGAATTCTTTCATCGACTTACAGTAAGGAAAATCCGGGATTGCCAGGGACAAGGTAACGGCGTCGGGCCGGCTCAATCCCAGGTCATATAAATCGTCGCGCTGCGTGAACAATTCCTGCGGCGTCCCATCAAAGGCTTTCGTATGATTGCCGATGACCAGGACGCGCTGACAGTATTCGGCAAAGATATCCATATCATGGCTGATGATGAGGATAGTCATCCCCTTTTTATTGAGGTCCGTCAGCAGGGCCATGAGCTGGTCCTTGTCTTCACTATCCTGGCCGCTCGTCGGTTCGTCGAGGACGATGTATTTCGTATGCATGGCGATGGCCGAAGCGATGGCGACGCGCTGCTTTTCCCCGCGGTTCAAGTTAGGCGGATAAGCTTCCGAAAGTTCCGTCAGTTCCGTCGCAGCTAAGGCTTCGTCGACGGCCTGGCGGATTTCATCGCGGCTCATGCCCAGCTGCTGCGGCCCGTAGGCCACTTCTTCGCGGACCGTCGGCCGGAACATCTGCCTTTCCGGCCGCTGGAAGACGTAGCCTATGAAATGGCTGCGTACAGACGCATCGTCGTCGTTGATGACTTTTCCGTCATAGAGAATCTCCCCGGATACGGGCTTTTCCAATCCCATGAGCAGGCGCGTCACCGTCGTCTTGCCGCAGCCGTTGCGGCCGCCGAGGCCGATAAATTCGCCCTCACCGATTTTTACATTTATGTGTTCCAATACGGGTACGCCGTTGCCGTAGTTGAAACTGACATCTTTCATTTCCAGCATCTTTCTCTCCCCTTCTGTCTGAAGACAACAAAAAACCTTCCGTCCCTATACAGGGACGAAAGGTTCGATTTCTTCCGCGGTGCCACCCAGATTGACTCAGTGAGTCCAGCTCTACATGTACGGCCTATAGCGATACACGTTTCTTTGATAGCGGTGGAAATACACCGTCGCACCCTACTGGTCACCGTTCAGGCCGCATCTCCCGAATCCATTCTATCCGCCGGTCCGTGCCGAACTCCCACTGCCATCGGCTCGCTGGAACTGCCACATCGGATATACTCGTTTCGTTCATCGACAAATCCATTTAGATTTTGCTTTATTATATACTTGTCAGGCGCTCATTGTCAAGCCTTACACCGCTTATTCAGCCGGTTCAATCGTACCGTTGTACTTGTCGGCAATGAATTTCTTGACGGCATCGGAATGGAAGATTTCAGCAATCTTCTTGTATGTCGGATTGTCCTTGTCCTTAGCTTTGACGGCCAGAACCATGACGGCCAGCGGTTCGTCTTTCGGTTCCAGGAAGATGCCCTGTTCTTTGACATTGAGGCCGGCGCTCATGACGTAATTCATGGTGATGACAGCGGCATCGACATCACCGAGGCTGCGCGGAAGCTGGGCTGCTTCGATTTCTTTGAACTGGAAATGCTTGGGATTATCGACGACATCAGCCGGCGTAGCCTTGAATCCTACGCCCTCTTTAAGTTTCAGCAGCCCTGCGCGCTGAAGGAGCGCCAAGCCGCGGCCGCCGTTAGTCGGGTCATTGGGGATAGCAATGACAGCTCCGTCGGGCAAAGCGTCGACACTCTTATATTTATCGCTGTAAATCCCCATGCGCATGAGAATCGTGTTGCCAATAGGTACTAAATCAGTACCATTCTGCTTATTGAAATTATCCAGGAATGGCTTGTGCTGATAGCTGACCAAGTCAATATCTCCATCAGCCAGGGCCTTGTCCGGCGTAATGTAGTCGGAAAATTCGACGACTTTGATGTGAATCCCCTGTTTTTCTGCTTCCTTAGCCACGGCTTCGACGACTTCAGCATGAGGACCCGCTGTGGCTCCGATCTTGATTTCCTTGTCGCTGCTGCCGGCACTCTGGCCATTATCCCCCTGACCGCCGCAACCGGCAAGGCCGACAGCCAATACGGCTAATAAGGCAAGCGGTAAAAATTTCTTTTTCCATTGAATCATAACTGATTCCCCCTCTTTAGATTGTTGTCTAAATACTACGCTTTTAGTATAGTTTTGTCAATGCCCTTAAGATAGACCTTGACAAATAGCCTATCCATGATAAACTAAGAATCAAGACAACTTTAGAACGACATTTATCCAGAGTGGTGGAGGGACTGGCCCTATGAAACCCGGCAACCGACGATGACGGTGCCAATTCCTGCGGATTATTCCGAGAGATAAAGAATCAGCCATCAAACCTCTTTCTCTTTCGGAAAGAGGTCTTTTTTATCTTTTCCCGCCAGAAGACTCCCACCTCTTAGGTGGGGGATGAATGGCGGTGCTTGAGTGGGTTCAATGCCCGTAAAAAGCACAAAAACGCTGTAACTCATCTTGAAAATCATCACTATTTCCCACATAATAATCATATAATAAAAAAGGAGGTGAAAAATGTGTATCTTACTCAATCAAATGTCATCAGAAATCTTTCCAAAGAAGACTATGCCATGCTGCGGGAGATGTGCCAATACAGCAATAACCTCTACAACGTGGCTCTCTACAACATCAGGCAATACTATTTCCAAGCGAAGAAGTTCTTGAAATACGAAGAAAATTACCATGTCTGCAAGGAAAACGAAAACTACGGTCTGTTGCAGGCTGGCGTATCTCAGCAGATATTGAAGGTTGCTGACCGCAGTTTCAAGTCATTCTTCAATCTCATAAAAAAGGCAAAATCAGGAGAATATTGCTTCAAGGACATCAACATGCCTCACTATCGGGAAAAAGGCGGCATGTTCAATTTGATTCTCTCCACGAACGCCATAAACGTAAAAGATGGATTCTTGACGATCCCCAT
>OGDF01002614.1_pt1 | contig 23953 bp, 20 predicted proteins | sample 1570141 | NCBI WGS metagenome assembly OGDF01 (sample SAMEA4370581, study PRJEB24528) | human gut metagenome | reverse complement strand
GCCTCCTAGCAGCTCCGCCACTCCTCGGTCCCTGAGTGCAGAGCCCGTAAAACAGGGAAACACCTTGCGCTCGGCAACCATACGACAGAGCGTCCGATCGCTCAGGCTTTCCGTGTCCACGTACTCGTCAAGCGCCCGTTCATCAAGTGCCGCTGCGTCCTCAAGTGCCGTCCCAACGCCCGAAAGCAACGCACGTGCATCGATGCATCCCGCAGAGAAACGCGAGGTCAATTGCTCTAACAAAACAGGCAAGCCGGGGTTTTCCAAATCGATTTTATTGATAAAGATAAACGTCGGAATCGCGTAACGCCTAAGCAAACGCCAAAGGGTCTCGGTATGGCCCTGCACGCCGTCGTTGGCGCCCACCACCAGAATCGCGTAATCGAGTGCGCGCAGCGTGCGCTCCGCCTCGGCGGAAAAGTCAACATGTCCAGGAGCATCGACCAACATGAGATGCGTATCGGCATAGTCAAGCACCGCCTGAGCAGAGAAAATCGTGATTCCGCGTTCGCGCTCGATTGCATCGGTGTCCAGATGGGAGTCGCCGTCGTCCACGCGACCGCACCGGCGAATTTCCCCGGCTTCAAAGAGCATGGCCTCGGCAAGCGTCGTTTTTCCGGCATCGACGTGCGCCAAAATTCCCACGACCGCCTGCTTCTGCACGTCCTCGTCCGTCTGCTTCAACACGGCCCCCTTCAGCAATGGTTTAATCCGCCTCATTGTCCCACATGCCGCGGTACAATGAGGCAGCCGGTGGGCGAACCGGTTGTCGAGACCCGGTGTAGCTCCTCGTCGTGCCCGTCGCATAACGTGTTCCGCAGGTTCGCGCCTTGCGGAAGCCGGACCCCTAGCATGCAATCGGGCCTTCGCATGAACGGCTCGTTATGAAATCGCAGGTCAGATGAGGCCACATGAAAAAAGTGCTCAATGAATTCAAAGAGTTCATCAGCCGCGGCAACGTAATGGATATGGCAGTCGGCGTCATCATCGGCGGCGCGTTCACCGCAATCGTGACCTCGCTCACCGACAACATCATCAACCCGCTCATCTCGCTTATCGCCGGCGGCTCCGCAACCAAAATCTCCGGACTCGTGGTTCCGGGCACCAAAATCGACTTCGGCGCGTTCATCAGCGCAATCATCAATTTCTTGATTGTTGCCGCCATCGTGTTCGCCATGGTCAAAGCCATGAACAAGGCCCAGGAACTCGGCAACAAGCTCACCGGTTCCGCAGAAGAGGAGCCCGAGCCCGATCCGGTATGCCCGTACTGCCTGGAGACTGTCCACAAAGGTGCAACGAAATGCTGCCACTGCGGAAGCGATTTGACCCAGAAGTAACGCAGTGCCCGCGTTGATGCCGCCTGCATGTTGCACCGTCTGCATAGTGCGATATCCGAGAATCACGCACACATACCGTAACTTTTTTTCGCCGGCGTTTTACATGCCGGCGTTTTTATTAGCCATGCATGTACAGGATCAACCCTGCGTGTACAGAAGGTTTTGCCGGAACAGGCGCGCAGCAAACGGACAAACCAAGCAGCTCCCCCGCACAAGCACGTGCCGCAGCACCCAACAACAAAGGTACGAGTAGCGGCACCCAACACAAGCACGTGCCGCAACACCCAACAACAAAGGTACGAGCAGCCGCTCTCGCACAAACACAGACAGCCCCAACACGAGCATGAGCAACCGCCCTCGCACAAACACAGACAGCCCCACGCAGGCGCGGGCGGCGGCGCTTCATGAAACCTATCGTGCTTCCTCACGCGCGCGTATCCAATCGAAGGCAACACGCGGGTCGCCGTTCTCCAAATGGATGATACCCGCTCGTGAAAAACCCGCTTTAACGATAGCCCCCTGCATAGGAAGGTTATGCTCGTGCGTATCGATGCGAAGCATGCGAGCACGCGCTTTGGCAAATGCGAACATCGCCGCTGTCACGCCGTGGACGCTGCCGTTTGATGCCACGCGGTGAAGCACATAATACTCGCCTTCTCCATGCCAACCTTTGCCCTCAATTTGAGCGTACGTCGCATCGGGCCCCGGCAAAAAGGCAAACGTCGCCACGATGCGCCCGTCCACCTCACAGACAAAGCTGCCGTCCGCGGCAATATCGAGCTCCAGCTGCGCACGCGAGGGAGTTCCCTCGGGCCACTGCGTCGCGTTGCCGTGCGCGCGCATAAACGCACGAGCGCTGTCGTAGATGTCCATAACTGCCGGAATGTCCGTATCGATGGTTTTTCTGATGTTCACGCGCGACCCCACGCTTATCGGTAACACTAACGTTGCGTACTGAATATACCAGCAAGAGCAATGGGAGGGCGCCGGATGGGCAGCAGGAAACGGGCGGCGTGGACGCGCGCGAAAAGCGAGTTTCTAAGCTCGGCTACCGGCGGCGACATGTCCGACCTGTTTACTCGCGAGGACGCTCACCAGCAAGAACTCGATGCCGAGCGAGACGAGGCATTTCGCTACAAATCGTGCTCGAGCAAAAATCGCTACGACACGCGAGATGAGGCGGAGGCAGTTATGGCAGACTGCGAGAACCATGGACGCCGCGGTCTTTCCTGCTATAAGTGCGAATACTGCGGCGGATGGCATCTCACCTCGCACCCCTGGAAATAAAACAAACGGCGCGTTCGCACCCAAGCTCACAGAGTCGCACTCTTTAACCTGCTGCGACAACCGGCACCAAGATGCAAACGCAACGCAAACCAGAACGCAGCATGGGCACGCACCAAGTGCGACGGGACGACTCCCCGCCGGTGCTAAACTCAATGCGATAAGCTCAAAACAGACAAAACGTCCGCGCTGTTCAACGCAAGCGAAAGGTGGTTCACATGACGGACGCACCAAAGCGGCCTACCTGGCCAAGCCAGCTCAAACCCAACGAGCGCGTCTGCGCGCCCAACGGCCACAACTGCGCTTTCTCACGCGCAGGCTCTTCTTGCATGAACAACATCCACCTGTTCACGGAGCTTCCCGCTTCCGCCAAGCGCGAACTGCTCGCGTGCTCGCGTCATTCCTCGCACAAACGCGGCAGCGTTCTCGTTCAAGAGGGCGACGAAGTCGAATCGATTATCATCGTGCGCTCGGGCCGTATCAAAACGTATAAGGTCAGCCTCGACGGAGAGGAGCATGTGCTCGACGTTCTCCACGCAGGTCAAACGCTTTGGCACGGCATGTTCACCACCGACCACGTCTACCGCTACTCCGTCGCCTGCCTCACCGATGTCGAGCTCTGTCGCATACACTGCGCAGACTTCGAGCTCATGCTCGCAAATCACCCCGATGTCGCCCTCGGCCTTATCCGCATGGTCTGCACCGAACTCGATGACGCCGAGGAGAAAATCATGATGCTCGGCATTCGCGACCCGCGCCGCCGGCTCGCCGAGTTTTTAATCGCGCGCGACCACAGCTGCGAAGGTCCCGAAATCAGACTCAAGCTCGAGGACATCGCAGGGTCGATCGGCCTGCGCCCCGAGACGGTTTCGCGCAACATCGCCCGGTTTGTCCGTGAGGGCCTGGTCGAGCGGAGCGGACGGGGCCGCCTGCGCGTGCTCGATCACGATGCGCTCAAGGCGGTCGCCCGTTTTGATGAATAGCGGTCGAATATCAGCAGATGAACTAGCGGCAGTTCGCGAGCACTATGCAGCCGTGCATTCAAAAAACGGAGCGTAAACTGCCGGTAAGCTACATGTTTGCTTTGCGCAACTTACGCGACTAGGTCTTGTTGATTTAACAAAATTCATCTAAATTTTTCCTGTTATTTGATTGTAATCAAGGAAATTTAACGCCGTCCCATGTACCTTAATAAACCGGTCGAGTTGGAGGTGCCGCAATGCTCCAAAAATGCAACTCGGTCGCGCAACAAGCGCACACAAAACAGTCACGGTCTTTTGCGAGAAAGGCGAAGGATGCAGGGTAGGGTTCACTCCACAGAGTCGTTCGGCTCGGCCGATGGCCCGGGCGTTCGCTATCTTATCTTCCTCAAAGGCTGCCCGCTGCGTTGCGCGTATTGCCACAACCCCGACACCTGGGCGACCGATGACTGCGAGCTCAGAGAGCCGGACGAACTCCTCGACCGTGCCGAGCGTTTCCGCAGCTACTGGGGTCCCGAAGGCGGCATTACCGTCTCGGGCGGCGAGGCACTGCTTCAAATAGATTTTCTCATCGAGCTTTTCACCAAGGCACACGAGCGCGGTATCAACACCTGCCTCGACACCTCACTTGCACCCTTTACGCGCAAGGAGCCGTACTTTGGCAAGTTCAACAAGCTCATGGATGTCTGCGACCTCGTACTCGCCGACATCAAGCACATCGACCCAGCCGAGCACAAAAAACTGACCGGGCGCGACAACGCCAACATCCTCGATGCCCTGCGCTATCTGGCACAGATGGGCAAGCCCATGTGGATTCGCCACGTGCTCGTCCCCGGCATCACCGATAACGACACCTACCTGCACCGCACGCGCGATTTCATTGCTGAACTCGGCGACGCCGTCAAGCGTGTCGAGGTGCTCCCCTACCATACGCTGGGGGTTTTCAAATGGGAGGAACTCGGCATTCCGTACCGTCTCGAAGGGGTCAATCCGCCTTCGCCGGAGCGCGTAGCGGCAGCCGAGAGAATCTTGCGCGGCGAGGACGCCTAGTCCGAACCGGCAACGTTTTAGGTAAACCTCGCGCGGCACGGAAGTCCGCGCGTTAGTTAGGAGGCATACATGAAAATGCGCGAAGAGTGGAACGGCTTCAAGGAGGGGCACTGGGTCGACGACGTAAACGTCCGCGACTTCATCCAGCGCAACTACACCTGCTATGACGGTGATGAATCCTTCCTCGCTGGCCCCACCGACGCCACCAACACGCTTTGGGGCAAGGTCCAAGAGCTTCAGGCCGAGGAGCGCGCCAACGGCGGCGTTCTCGAGTGCGAGACCGAGGTCGTCTCCGGCCTCACCGCTTACGGCCCTGGCTACATCGGCGATGACACCAAGGACCTCGAGAAGGTCGTTGGCCTACAGACCGACAAGCCGCTCAAGCGTGCCTTCATGCCCTACGGCGGCATCAAGATGGCCCAGCAGGCTGCCGAGAACTACGGCTTCCACGTCAACGACAAGTTCGACAAGATCTTCAACGAGTATCACAAGACCCACAACCAGGCCGTCTTTGATGCTTACACCCCCGAGATGCGTGCCGCTCGTCACAGCCACGTCATCACCGGTCTGCCCGACACCTACGGCCGCGGCCGCATCGTCGGCGACTATCGCCGCGTCGCTCTTTACGGTATCGATCGCCTGATCGCCGAGAAAGAGGACGACAAGCTCAACTGCGGCAGCCGCACCATGTCTGACGACATCATTCGTCAGCGTGAGGAGCTCGCCGAGCAGATCCGTGCCCTCCACGGTATGAAGAAGATGGCCGAGTCCTACGGTTACGACATCTCGCAGCCTGCCCGTGACGCTCACGAGGCTGTCCAGTGGCTCTACTTCGGTTACCTCGCAGCTATCAAGACCCAGAACGGCGCTGCTATGTCCGTTGGCCGCGTCTCGACCTTCCTCGACATCTACATCCAGCGTGACCTCGAGGCCGGCAAGATCACCGAGTCCGAGGCCCAGGAGCTCATCGACCACCTCGTCCTCAAGCTCCGCATGGTCAAGTTCGCTCGTATCCCGAGCTACCAGCAGCTCTTCTCCGGCGACCCGGTTTGGGCAACCCTTGAGGTCGCAGGCCTCGGCCAGGACGGCCGCAGCCTCGTCACCAAGACGGACTACCGCTTCCTGCACACCCTTGAGAACATGGGCCCGGCTCCCGAGCCGAACCTGACGGTTCTCTACAGCAAGCGCCTGCAGGAGAACTTCCGCAAGTACGCCGCTAAGATCTCGGTCAACACCTCCTCGATCCAGTACGAGAACGACGACGTCATGCGTCCGGTCTGGGGCGACGACTACAGCATCTGCTGCTGCGTGTCCGCTACCGAGACGGGCAAGGAGATGCAGTTCTTCGGTGCTCGCGCCAACCTCGCCAAGGCTCTCAACTACGCTGTCAACGGCGGCAAGGATGAGAAGTTCCTGGACAAGCAGGGTCACCACATGCAGGTCGGCCCCGAGTATCAGCCGATCACGAGCGAGTACCTCGACTACGACGAGGTCATGCACAAGTTCGACCTCATGATGGACTGGCTCGCTGACCTTTACGTCAACATCCTGAACCTCATCCAGTACATGCACGACAAGTACTACTATGAGGCTGCCGAGATGGCACTCATCGACACCAACGTCCGCCGCACCTTCGCTACGGGCATCGCCGGCTTCTCCCATGTTGTCGACTCGATCAGCGCTATCAAGTACGCCAAGGTCAAGACCATCCGCGACGAGGAAGGTGTTGTTGTCGACTACGAGGTCGAGGGCGACTTCCCCAAGTACGGCAACGACGACGAGCGCGCAGACGAGATCGCAGTGTGGCTGCTCAAGGCCTTCATGAAGAAGATCGCCAAGCATCACACTTACCGCAACTCCGAGCCGACCACCTCGATTCTTACCATCACCTCCAACGTGGTGTACGGCAAGGCTACGGGCGGCACTCCCGACGGCCGTAAGGCATTCACCCCGTTCGCTCCGGGTGCCAACCCCGCCTACGGCGCTGAGCAGAGCGGCCTTCTCGCTTCCCTCAACTCCGTCGCCAAGCTCCCCTACGAGTGGGCTCTCGACGGCATCTCCAACACGCAGACGATCAACCCGTCCGCACTCGGCAACGACCTTGACCAGCGCGTGACCAACCTCGTCAACGTGATGGACGGTTACTTCGCCAACGGCGCTCACCACCTCAACGTCAACGTCTTTGGTGTCGAGAAGCTCAAGGACGCTATGGAGCACCCCGAGAAGCCCGAGTACGCTAACTTCACCATCCGCGTCTCCGGCTACGCCGTCAAGTTCATCGACCTTACCCGTGAGCAGCAGCTCGACGTTATCGCTCGTACCTGCCACGACCACATGTAAGATCTGCTTGTAAACAAGCTTTTGCATGGAGAGGCCCCGTCGTTTGGCGGGGCCTCTTTTTGATATCATTTATTGATTACGCGTATCTTCGTTTACATGGCACGTACGGCATACGCGAGAGCTCAATGACACCGCAGCTGTGATCGTTTGCGCTTGGGCTGTAAATGTTTTTGCGGACGCTCGCGCAAAACGCAAACGAACTACCAGCCATACTTATTAATGGGCAAGAAATGCAACCGGTAGTGCGTCGGTCACTGACAAAAACGCTATTTGTGATACGGCTCGTGTCGGCTGATTTTGCAGGCACGATAAATCTGTTCAAGCAGAACGACGCGCGCAAGGTTATGCGGAAGCGTGATGGGACCGAACGAGAACGTTTCATCGGTGCGCAAGCGAACATCAGGTGCAACGCCATCTGATCCACCAATCACAAACGTCACATCGCTCTTACCACGCAAGGCGAGCTCATCGAGATGCGCGGAAAACGCCTCGCTCGAGCGCTGCTTTCCGTCAATCGCTAGCAAAATAACGTGACTGCGTTCAGGAATCGCCGTCAGGATTTCAGCCGCCTCACGCGAGCGACTCGCATCGACACCGCCGACGCGCGCAGGGTCGATATCGGCAACCTCGCGCACCTCCACCTTGCCGTATGCACCCAAACGCTTTACGTACTCGGCGCACGCATCTTTCCAAAAACGCTCTTTGAGCTTTCCCACCGCAACAACCGTATAGCGCACAGGGTCTCCTTGATCACATTGTTAATTACACGCATCGCACGCCGAAGCTGCAGTCGAGAATCGCTTTTGTTCGCGCATCCTCGGCCTAATGCACGATGACATCGTAGCGTACGGCTTTGCCCGAAATCTGGTAGCTCGGCTTAATCCCCGCAAGCAACGGCCCTTTAGACGGGCGCTTGATGACGAGTTTACGCGGATGAACATCGAGTGCAGCTGCAACAAGACCCTCCTCGTCCTCGCAGGGGCGCTCCAAGTGATGCAACAGCTGGAACTTCTTCTTGACCGCAGCCGATTTGGTACGCCCCGGAAACATCGGATCGAGGTAGACCACGTCGGGCGATTCATCGCACTCGGCCATTGCCCTCAAGGCGGTAACGCTATCGTCCGTATGAAGCGTCATGCGGGTGGCAATCGCGGCCGTCCTGTCGTCTGATGTCGCCCGGCTAAGCGCATCGGCAAGCAACGCTGCAATAACTTCATCCCGCTCAAGCAGGTCCACCTGAAATCCTGCTGCCGCCAGCAGAAACGAGTCCTCACCAAAACCCGCCGTTGCATCGATGGCGTGTGGGCTTTCAACACCACGGCATCGCGCCGCGCGAACGAGCAGCTCCTTTTGAAGACGCCCGGGCTTGATACGCGGAAGCATGCGTGAGAAGTCGGCACACAGGTCCATGGTTCCATCCGAAAGTGTGAGTACATCCGCACGATACGCGAGCTCAAGCCCGGCCGCACGAGCTATATCCTGCACTTTTGCAATATCAATCACAGATGCCTCCCCGCGAATATCTATTTTCAATACAGCCCGAGACGATAATGGTCTCGCTGTCCATTATGCACCGCGCCTTGAATCGTCATCAGACATTTCCGTCTCGGGATTGGCGGCAAGGGCGGCCGCTGCGGCCCTCAGTGCAGCTTCGACTCTCGCGTTATGAGCGGCAGTTGGGACATCCTCGGAGCGCAGCGGTAATTCGTGCACAGACGCTCTGGCAGCACTGACGGTGACGTCTCCGTCATGATGGACGGCAGATGACTCAACACTTTCTCCGAATGAAGCGCTTGTCGGATCCACACCGTTCGAAACCGCTCTTTTGCCCCTTTTCTTAACCTGGGCTTTCGCTCCAGTATGAGCAGCGCCCCCGCCGGTCGATATCTCGCTGTCGCCCGACTCGCGGTGAGCTCCGCCGCAAAACGCGAGGTCATACGGCATGCATCGTTTTCCTAGATAGAAACCGACCATAACGAAGAACAGTATCGGAGCAAGAGCGATGCAAACGACAAGCACCACCGCGCGCAGCATCGCAAACGCAATCCGGCGCCATCCGGTCCTGTCTGCCGTGTTGGTCGTCATACGTACAAAACTGCCGCCCGGTGTGCAACCTCCAAACGCAATCGGGATCACCAACTCGACGATGAAATAGCTGCCAAGCAGAATAAACAGGAGCTGAATATCGGCATCGGCCGCACTTAAACCGAGCGCACGGCGTGCTGCAGGCACGCCCGCCCCGATAATCGCCGTAAGCGTCAAAATCAAAATCAGGTCAAGCAAAAATGCCACGAGCCTACGAACAAAACCAGGATTGCGCGTGGGAGCGGCATCTTTGAGTTCGTGCACGGGCAATATGATTCTGACAACGCGCGCGATTCCCCAGCCGAGCATCCCGCCTATGGTGTTGGTCATCAAATCATTGACATCGAACATGCGATACGAATACGGATAGAGGCCAAAGATGCCTGTGAGCTGCGTCGTTTCGATTGTAAGCGAGCAGAAAAAAGCCAAGACCGATGCCAGTGGAAACTTCATGCCGAACGCTCGGAGCTCGATGAAGCCCAAGGGAACAAAGAACGCGACGTTTGCCAACAACTGAAACGCGGCGACCTTACCCATGACCCTGATATCAAAAATAAATTGCAGCGGATTGAAATTTGGTTTGACTCCATACGTTACGCCCGGACCGCGCGTCCCGCTCGGCAGCGGATACAGTGTAAAGCAAACAAGAGCGAGCAGGTACAGCACCGAAAGATAGGCGCCGATTGCGCTCCAAGGTTTGAGGCGTCCATCGCGATGATAGAGAAAAGCCAAGATAGGGAGCGAAAGCGCAAAGGACGCGATGGGCCACAGCGCAAGCGCAATCTCGAATTTATCGGTAAAACACAGGAGATAATTGAGCAGATTGAACACGCAAGATACCGTATGCCTTCTGCGCGCGCCGGCGCGCCATAGTCGTTAACGCGAACAGCATAGCGAATACGGTAACGCCGTCAACACCTTACGTGGGAAGCGGGCGTGCTCCGTGCGATGCGCGTTACCGAGCACGCTGCCGGCAAACGAAACGTTATGGTGCCGAAGCGTGCCCTTCACCGCTGTGCGTGCAGCCGTGCCTTCGTGTGCGCTACCGTACCGTCGTAAACGCGGCGCCGTGTCTCCACGTGCGGTCTTTGCTGCCGCGAATGCGCTACCGCACCGCTGCGCGCATGCTACCGCCCCATCGACAGTTTTTGGATGCCCTGCACCAAGAACGCCTCGGCTCTGTGGTATTGCAGAGTCATATCGTTCTTGAGTGAAACGATGCACAGCGGATACTCACCTGCTCTGCAGGAGCAATGGGAATCGTGCGATACATCGAGGCGGACATTTGGTCATACATAGGCAGAAGCGCGGTAAAGAAATAGCGAATCTGCTTGATATTCATATCGAACGGTCTTTTCTCTGAATATTGCTGCCGCCCTCCGTTTCCCTGACTTATTAAGATTGCTCTTCTTTCGGTTATTGAGAAAACCGCAGGTAGATTGCTTATTCGTAATTCAAATGAAGAATAGGAGTCTTAAAAACTCAGGGAAACGGTGGGGACGCCGTTCATGGCGGTGCGCATCCAAACTCCACGTGCCCGGCATCCAACAGCGCATAAAAACCCGGCGCGTCAAACCCCTAACAGGCCCCAAAGCAACAGCACGCAAAACCGAATGCGAACCCAGACACAAACCCAAATCCGAAATCGATATCGCGTGCATTTTGACGAGCATCCTCAAGCCCCACGCATATGCGTTGTATCATCACGGAGTTCAATCATGCGCAAAAATGGAAGTATGGAAGTGATCCGCAGCCCATGGCTCAAGCCACGACCGATCAAGCCGAATCGTCCGATATCCTCTCTGCCTCGCTCTGGAAGGCAATCCCGGCGTTTGCCTTTCCCGTTGCGGCAACCAGCATCCTCGAACAGCTTTCAAACCTTATCGCCACGGTCGTAATCGGCCAGCTCTCGGGCCCCAACGGCACCATGGGCATGGCTGCCGTCGGCTCCAACACGCCTATCACGAGCCTCGTGCTCAACCTCTTTATCGGCATCTCCCTCGGCGCCAACGTGGTTATCGCCAACGCGATCGGGCGCCAGGACCAGCGCACGGTCTCGCGCGCCGTCCACACCTCGATACTTATGGCGCTTGCCGGCGTGATCGTCACCATCGCGGGCGAGATTTTTGCCGAGCCGCTGCTCACGCTCCTCAACGTGCCCACCGAAACCCTACCGCTCGCAGCGCTTTACCTGCGCATTTATCTCATCGGAATGCCCGCGATCCTGCTCTACAACTTTGAATCGGCGATTCTGCGCAGCGTGGGAGAAACCCAGCTTCCGCTCCATGCGCTCATGATTTCGACCGTCCTCTCGGTCTTGCTCGACTTGCTCTTCGTCCCCGTTTTGGGCTGGGGCGTGGCGGGCGTGGGCATCGCCACCGTCATCAGCTACAGCACGAGCGCACTCATCCTATTCATCCGCTTGCTGCGCATCGACTCCCCTGTTCGCGTTCACATACACGAACTATCGCTCGATGGCGCGGTCCTTCGCCGAATCGTCCGCATCGGACTTCCCGCGGGCGTGCAAAGCGCGGTCTTTGCCCTCGCCAACATCATCATTCAGGCGGCGATCAACAGCCTGGGAACCGAGGTCATGGCAGCATCGAGCGCCGCGATGAGCCTCGAGTACGTGTTCTATAACCTGCTCAATTCATTTAGCCAGGCGTGTACCACGTTTGTCGGCCAAAACAACGGCGCGCGCAATATCGTCCGCTGCAAACGCACCCTCAAGGTGTGCCTTATCGAAGACGGCATCGTCGCCGCCATCACCATCGCGGGTGTGGTGTTCTTTGGACGCAGCCTGCTCGCGCTCTTCAACGGCGACCCCAAAATCGTCGCCATCGGTTATATCCGCGTTTGCAGCATCTTCCCCGCCTACGTCTTTAGCATGTGCTACGAAAACGTCTCGGGCTATATGCGCGGATTCGGCATCTCGCTGCTCCCCGCGCTGCTCACGATGCTCGGTGTCTGCGGTATCCGCTTTTACTGGATTGCGCAGGTGTTCCCCGTGCACCACACGTTCCGTGCGCTCATGCTCGTGTATCCCATCAGCCTGTGTGCCACAACGCTTCTCGTGGTGGGCGCGTGTATCATCGTGAACCCGGCGAGATCTGCATCCCGCGCCATAGCGCGCACTCGTTAAAAACGAACCCTGCCGCGTCGTGCGTCAACCAATCGCGCCCGATGGACTCCAAACCCCGTTCGCATTCCTGCGAACACTAGCACTGCCAGAAACGTTCTACCGCGCCTTGCGATACGTCGCGATAACGAACTCGATGGGCGTATCGAGGCTATCGAGCGCCGCCAAACGCTCGCGATCCCGAGGATGCGTGCGGAAATAATACGGAGTCATGCGGAACACCGCCTCTATGTCCTGCTGCGATTGCAGCGTGATGTCAGCGGTGATTTTCTCCGTGCCCACAAGCTCGAGTTCGGTGGTCTGCGGCAGTTTTTCGTCGTTGAGATACGGCGTATCGTAGAGCACCTCTTTGAGCCCAAACAGATGGCGTGCGCCGGGAACGACGGTGACCAGGCATCCATCGGGTGCGAGCACGCGCGCGAACTCGCGCTCATTGAACGGCGCAAACAGGTGCGTGACCATATCGAACGCGCCGTCGCTCACGGGAATCGCCTTCATGTTGGCGACGAAATACGTGGCATCGCGGCGCTTTGCCGCAAGGCGCACCATCTCCTTGCCAAGGTCGAAGCCATACGCCTCGACCCCATCGACCACACCCATGGCACTCGTGTAGTACCCCTCGCCACAGCAGATGTCGAGCAGGCGGACGGGAGCCGCAGCTTCGTGAACCCGCACGGCAACCATATCTACCAGCTTGTCTTTGAGCGGCGCATAGTAGCCCTTGTTAAGAAAGTCGCGTCGGCTCCTCGCTTGCTCCTTGGGATCACCCATCGAATCGCCCGCACGGTTGGAGCGCAGCAGATTGAAGTAGCCTTCTCGCGCGCGGTCGAAGCGATGACCTTGGGCGCATACGGCTCCATGTTCATCGAGGGTAAGCTGCCCCGCGCAAACGGGGCAGCGCAACATTGTTATAGGCACCGCGCCCTCCTTATTGGGCAAGACGAAACGAGGAACGTTCCAGGTCGAATACGGGCTTAAAGCCGCGCGGCGCAAGGAACCCTTCAATTGCGTTTGCAACTGCTGCTGCATCCGACTCGTCAGCCCCGATAGGCTCCCAGCTCAGATATTGACCGCCGCACACATCGTGCAGATGGACATGGACAGCAAGCCCTGCCTGCGCAAGCGCGTCGTTGAGCTCGCCGACTTCCATAATGCTCAGAATTTTTGCCATGATGACCTCTTTTATCCGTATCAGCCACTACCATGAACGTATGTGCAGCAAGTATAGACGAGCGCCCGCACGCACGAGGTGAACCATGAAAGATGCAGCCAATATCGCGGCTTGGCTAGACACCGCGCCCCAAGAGGTACGGGACACGACCGCACGACTTTTGGATGAGGTCGATGCGATGCGCGCGACCGAAACGATTTACCCTGCACAGGACGACGTGCTCAACGCGCTCGCGCACACAGCGCCCCAAGACGTACGAGCGGTGATTATCGGGCAGGATCCATATCACGAAGAAGGCCAGGCCATGGGGCTTTCGTTCTCGGTTCCCCGTGGGCAAAAGCTGCCGCCGAGCCTCAAAAACGTTTATCACGAGATGGTGCGCGACCTGGGGTGCGTCGAGCCCGCTACAGGCGACCTGACGCCTTGGGCGGACCATGGAGTGCTGCTGCTCAACACCACACTCACGGTACGTGAGCATGCGGCGGCATCGCACAGCAAACTTGGATGGCAGACGCTCACGGGCTACGTGATTCGCCGTTGCTGCGACCTTGAGCAGCCTATCGTGTTTTTAGCTTGGGGGCGTCACGCCATCGATTTAGCGGAATCTGCGATGAGCGGGGGGGCGCATGCGCAGAACAAGTGCGTGCTCAAGTCGACGCACCCCTCTCCGCTCTCCGCGCGACGCAACGCGGGCGAGCTCCATGCTTTTATGGGGTCCGCTCCGTTTTCTACCGCCAACGCGTTCTTAAGCGAACAGGGCGCAGAGCCGATTCCTTGGGATTGCCTGGACTAGCCGCGGGCAAAGTACCCGGCAGAGCCAGCCCCAAACCGAGCCCACAGCCGAGCAAGCGCGCTACCGTCGCGCATCAAAACGGCAACAGCCACCTTGCAGCAAAACTGCCCAGTCACCACGCATCAAAACGGCAACAGCCACCGTGCAGCAAAACTGCGGTCGTCGCGCATCAAAACGGCCGCAGCCGCACTGATCGGCAACGGCCGCGGCCACACGACCCCGGCAACAAAACAACACGCCCGCGCGTCTACTCGGACCAGACGAACTCCATGCGACCCGCTTCGCCACCATCGATAAGCAGGTTCTGCCCAGTCATAAAACGGTTGGTCACCGCCACGAAGTAAATCCACTCCGCGATTTCAACGGGCTCCGCCCAACGCTTGAGCGGAGTCAGCTCCATAATGCGGTTCCACATGCGCTCGTCATCCATCACGCATTGGTTGAGGCTCGTGAGCACACCGCCTGGATCGATGCTATTGCATGTGGCGGCAGGTGCCAAACGCAGCGCGACGTTTTTGGTATACGCCGCCACGCCGCCTTTAGAGGCGGCATACACGGGAAACTCCGACCCGGTATGCCCGCTCGCAGAGCCCACATTGACCACCGCGCGGATCTGCCCGGTCGGTCTGCGCGCAAGCGCGGCCATGCCCGGCTCCACGCACGGCTCGCCTTCCGCGTGCTCAAACGCATATGCCTCGGTAATGTTGATGGTGCCCTTGAGATTGACATCGATATCGTCAGCCGACCCCTGCACGCCCGCATTGTTGACGATGATGTTCGGTACAAGCTCAGACGGAAACGTTTCCGGATCGCATATATCGACGATGACATGCGTGTAGAGCGGATGCTCGACACCTGCCGGTGCCGTATCGAAGCCCCAAACGCGATGCCCGCGCTCACAGAAAAGCTGAGCCGTTGCCTTACCGATGCCCGATGACGAGCCGGTGACGAGAACATCCATTACGCACGAGCCTCCAGCTCGGCGGCATGTTTCTGTACATACTGCTCGCCCACACCGTCGCGTTCCCAGCCGCTCGCGACTTTAAAGCCCACAGGCGACAGCAGTATCTCGCAAAGCGTCTCGGCGATGGCACCGGTAATCGAGCAGGTCAAAACCTGAATCCACGACCATCCGAAGAACGTATGCGAAACCACGACGGCAAACACAAGGTTGTCGACAAACTGCCCGATGATAGTGCTCACGTAGCTGCGCAAGGCAAACGTGGCAAACGTGCCGTTGTCGGTGAGATGGCCGATAAACTGGTTGATATGCGAGTTGACGAACGATGAGCACAGCATGGCGAGCGAGCTGCCAAAGACCACGTACCATGAACCGCCGAGCGTAGTGTTGAGCGCAGTGTTGACCGTGAGCGAACCCGTGCTGTAGTACTCTCCCCACATGCCGGGAGCCAAGCTCACAAGCCAGAACAGGATACTCACGGCAAGGTTCACGCCAAGTGCCAGAATCGAAATCTTGACCGAAGCCTTGGGTCCAAAGCGCTTGCAGATCATATCCATACACAGAAACGAAACCCACGAAAGCGTGAATCCGCAATCGAGCGCAAGCCATGGCAAGCTGATGAGCTCCTTGTTGGCGAGCAGGTTCATCAGGATGACACTGACGATAAATGCCGAAACAGTCGAAGCGGGAATGCTTCGGAGGAGGATCTTGTAGTCCTCGCGTAGGTCTTTGATCCAATCAATCATGCTTTTCTCCCTTGGTTTTAGCTTGTTACGCGCTGGATTTCGGACCCGAACAGCGCGGGCGGCGTCGTTGCCGACGGTGACATGATAGCGTCTTGAGCCGACCGGTCAACTACCGTTAGGCGAGCAGCGCGACAAGCTCCGCGACGCTATGCGCCACATGGATATGCTCCTGGCGCTCCCGGGTAGAGAACCCGCAGGTAATCATGCGCGCGAGCTGCTCTTCGAGCGGATCGTAGTAACCGTTGAGATTGAGCAGGATGCATGGCGCCTCAAGCTGCCCCAGGCCGACCTTGCTCATGACCTCGGAGATCTCCTCGAGCGTGCCCGTGCCGCCCGGGAACGCAACGAACGCGTCGCCGAGCTCGATCATTTTTGTCTTACGTTCCGGCATATCGGAGGTAACGACGAGATTCGTGAGCTCGTTGAGCTGCGCCTCGGCATCGATGAAGAACTGAGGCTCGACCCCCGTGACATCGGCGCCCGCCATAAGCGCCGCATGCGCAAGCTCGCCCATAAGGCCCGTCTTGGAACCGCCGTAGACAAGCGCGTTGCCACTCTTGCCGATCCAGGTACCGAACGAGCGCGCCGCCTCGGAGACCGCTGGGTCGCAGCCCTCGTTTGCTCCCAAATACACGGTGATGTTCACCTGCGTTCCCCCTCTTTCGTGTGCGCGTTTTCTCTATGTTTCCTCTATTTGGCCGCCCATGTCCCGTTCTGCCCATACGTGTCCACGCAGCGTCCCGTTCTGCCCATACGTGTCCACGCAGCGTCCCGTTCTGCCCGCACGTGTCCACGCAATAAAAAGCGGAGCGAAACCGCGAACAGCATCGCTCCGCGCAACGTCTAGGCAAACGTTAAGACATCTCACGAAATGCCGGCACCGCAGCAACTCGCCACATGCATCACCGCGTATCGCAGTGCCTACATCTCGATATTGCCGAACTCCGAGAGTTCCAGACCCTCGTTGTGCTCAAGCGCCCAGTTGACATTCCAGGGGCTCGTGAACAGCAGCAACTTGCCGCCACGCATATCCTCAACGCGAAGCGTGTCGCGCGTGAGCGAAAGTGCCGGGATATCGATGGTATCGGGGTCGTTCATAATCCAACGGATGTCGGTATAGGGCAGCTGCTGACGACGCACCTCGACGTGATACTCGCTCTTGAGGCGCTGCTCGAGCACCTCGAACTGCAGTACGCCGACCACACCGACGATAACGCTCTCGAGACCTGCGCCGAGCTCGCGGAAGATCTGGATTGCGCCCTCTTGTGCAAGCTCCTCCATGCCCTTGACGAACTGTTTGCGCTTGAGCGTGTCGACTTGCGTGATGCGCGCGAACATCTCGGGGGCAAACGTTGGGATCGCGGGGTATTGCACATGGTGTTTGCCCGAGCAGACCGTGTCGCCGATGGAGAAGATGCCCGGATCGAACAGGCCGACGATATCGCCCGCGTACGCCTCGTCCACGATTGCACGGTCGTCCGCCATCATCGAGGTGCCACACGCGAGTTTGAGCTTGCGATCCCCCTGCATATGGTAGGCATCCATGCCGCGCTCGAACTTACCCGAGCAGATGCGCAGAAACGCGATGCGGTCACGGTGGTTCTTGTCCATGTTGGCCTGAATCTTAAAGACGAAGCCCGAAAAATCGGGAGTCGTGGGCTCCACCGGCTCGCCCGTAAGCGTGTCGGTGTAGGCGCGCGGCGTGGGCGCCAAGCGCAGGAACTCCTTGAGGAACGGCTCCACGCCGAAGTTGGTGAGCGCCGAGCCGAAGAACGCCGGGCTGAGCTTGCCGCATGCAACGGCATCCAAATCGAGTTCGTCGCCCGCGCCATCAAGCAGCTCGATATCATCCATCAGCGTCTTATGGTTATCTTCGCCGATCAGCTCGTCCATCGCCGGATCGCCCAGCTCAGCCTCGACCTCGGCGACCTTCTTGGTGGCGTTGGCGTGGCCGTCGCCCTCGAAGGCGATGACGCGACGCGTTTGACGGTCGAACACGCCGCGGAAGTTGCGACCGCTACCGATGGGCCAGTTCATGGGGTACGTGTTGATGCCCAGCACGTTCTCGATCTCTTCCATGAGCTCGAAGGGGTCGCGCGCATCGTGGTCGAGCTTGTTCACGAACGTGAAGATCGGAATATGACGCAGCGTGCAAACCTTGAAGAGCTTCTTGGTCTGCGCCTCGACGCCCTTGGCGCCATCGATAACCATGACCGCCGCGTCCGCTGCCATGAGCGTACGATACGTATCCTCGGAAAAGTCCTGGTGACCGGGGGTATCGAGGATGTTGACGCAGCACCCGTTGTAGGTGAACTGAAGCACCGAGGAGGTGACGGAAATACCGCGCTGCTTTTCGATGTCCATCCAGTCGGACTTGGCATGTTTGGCGCTCGACTTGCCCTTTACGGAACCGGCCGTCTGAATGCTGCCGGTGTAGAGCAGGAGCTTCTCGGTAAGCGTGGTCTTGCCGGCGTCCGGGTGCGAGATGATCGCGAACGTGCGGCGCGAGGAAATCTGATCTTCGAGGGTTGCCATACAAATCCTATCTGCTGAATATGCAACCTAGCTATTGTAACGATATTTGTGGTGCGAATTTGACCGGGCAGCGATCTAATCGACGCTCTTGAGGCTTTCGACCATATCGATGCGCCGCAACTTGCCCCTCATGGCAAGGGTCACCATCAAAGCGAACACCATCGTCAGCGCAAACGCGATCACAAAGCTCAGAGGATGGATCTCGCGGCCGAACATCACCTGATCGACCTCGGCGGTTATGACAACGTAGCCTTCCATAACGATACCGAGCGCAAGGCCGACGACGGAACCTATGAGCGCAAGCAAAAACGTCTCGCGGTAGATATACGCATCGACTTCGCGCCGCGTGAAGCCCAGAACCTTGAGCGTAGCGATTTCGCGCACGCGCTCGGCGATATTGATGTTCGTGAGGTTGTAGAGCACAACGAACGCAAGCGTCGCCGCCGCCACGACCAGCACGACCACAACCGCATCGACGCTCTTGAGCATGCTGCGGTAGCTGTTAATCGTCTCGTCGTTGTAACTCACGGTCTTGACGCCTTCGAGCGCCAGCTCATCATCGCTGAACTTATCGCGCACGTGCTCGTCTTCCTTTGTGCTCGTATAAAGCGAGGTAAACGATGGCGTTGCGCCAAAGGTCTGCTTATACAGTGCGGGCGTCATCAAAACATAGTGGGCAACATAGTTTTCCATAATGCCCGTCACGCGTACGCGATACGTCTTGCCCGTGGGGTTTCCGATGGTGTCCTGATGCAAAAGCGCAATGGAGTCGCCCTCACGAACGCCAAGCTTGGTCGCAAGTTTCTCGCTGATAATCGCACCGGAATCATCGAGCTTGAGAGCCTTGCCCGTGGTGCGCTCGCGCAGCGTATGGAAACGCCCGTAGCGCGCGGGATTTTGGGGAACATTGAGTTCGACCGTCTGGTCCGTTGCCGTGTTGCCGGTTGAAGAACCAGCGTCCGCCGCCTGCGCCGTGCGCGCAGTCACGTTTTGCGCCGAGATCCAGATGCTGGGACCCGTCGTATCGCGGCGCAAACGAGTCGTAACGGCACGCTTCTGCTCTTTTGTTGCATCGTCGTCCATGCGGACGATCGTGTTGTAGTGGTACAGCTCGCCGTACTGCTTGTCAATAATGTCGTTAATGGAATTCTGCAGGCCAAGGCCCGTGAGCAAAAGCGCCGTGCATCCCGCGATGCCGACAATCGCCATGATGAAGCGACGTTTATAGCGGAACAGGTTGCGTGCCGTGACCTTCCACGAGAACGACATGCGACGCCAAAGCGGACGGATATGCTCAAGCATGATGCGTTTGCCCGCTTTGGGTGCACGCGGAAGCATGAGCGTCGATGGCTTTTCGCGAAGCGTCGCCACCACGGCGAACAGCGTGGCGATAACGGTGATGGCAACGCCAAGACCCGCCGAGCTCAGCGCAATCCCCAGGTCGATGGGCACGGGGCGACACGGGACCGGATAGATGATCGCATAGGCGCGCATGATGAACCACGGCAGGAACTTGGAAAGCGCCACCGTTCCCACAACGGCGCCGGCACCGCTCGCGACAGCCGCGTATCCGAGGTACTTGCCCATAATGCGAGCGTTAGAGTACCCCAACGCCTTGTATGTGCCGATGAGTGTGCGTTCCTCATCGACCATGCGCGTCATGGTGGTGAGCGAGACGAGTGCCGCAACGAGGAAGAACAGCAGCGGGAACACCTGAGCGATCTGGTCGATACGCCCGGCATCCGAACGGAAGCTCTCGGCGCCGATATTCTTCTTGAGGTCGAGGGCGTAGACGTCGATATCCATGTTGGCGAGGTCATCGACTTTGTCCTGCGCCGTGGCAAATTCATCTTCCGCCTTGGCAAAGCCGTCTTCTGCTTCTCTGCGCTTCTGAGCGAGCTCGGAGGAACCCCGCTCCCATTGCGCCAAACCATCTTTATATTGGGATTCACTGCTTGCGAGCTGGGATTTTCCAGATTCGAGCTGGCGCGCGCCCGAGTCGAGTTCGGTTGCCGCAGCATCGAGCTTGGCCTGCGCCGCAGCAAGGCTCTTCTCGGCAGCTGCTTTTTGTTGGGCAAGCTGCGCACGTGCGGACGCAAGCCGCCCTGGGACGCCTGCGGTCTCATCGTCGATCTTGCCGATGCCGGCTTTAAGCGCAGACACCGCGGACTCGAGCTGCGACTTTTGCGTCTCGAGCTGCGACTTTTTCTGATTGAGCTGCTCCGACTGCGTTTTTGCCGTTGCAAGCTGCCCATCTACCTGTTCTTTTTGCTGCTCGAGCGCGGCTTTTTGCTCGGCGTAGTCCTCGGCAGCTTGATCGAGGGCATCGATTTTCTGCTGCAACTGCGCACTCGTCTGTTCGAGCGTTTGCATGGCAGCGTTCGCCTGTTCGATACCCGCCTCCGTCTGCGAGATTCCCTCGTCAACCTGCTTGAGTCCCGCCTCCGCAGAAGCCAGCTGCGATGCGAGCGAGCCACGCGTGGCGATTGCGGAATCGTATTGCGCCTGTGCATCGTCAATCTGCTTCTGAGCTTGCGCGAGCGCCTGTTTTGCCTCGATCGACTTGGCGGCAAGCTCGGAAACACCGCTACTGTAGCTGCGCTTTCCCTGCTCAAGCTGAGCCGCGCTTGCGTCCAGGCGCGCCTTTGCCTGCGCAATCTGCGCCTCGGCAGCATCGAGCTTAGACTTTGCGGCATTAAGCTCGGCTTGCGCAGAATCGATCTGCGCCTGGGCATCCGCCTTGGTATCGGCAAATTCCGCACGCTTTTTATCAAGCTTCTCCTGCGCCGACGCCTTAAGCGATGCGATGCGTGACGCTTTGAGCGCAGGCGCAAGCCTATCGATCCGTTTGGTCACGGCATCGACTTTTTGCTGATAGGCATCGCTTGCCCAGCGCTCCTCGCGCGCGCCGGAAACCGTGATAAACGCCTCGGTATAGGGATAGCTCTTGGCAAACGCCGATTCGGGAACGTAGACAAAACTCGTCAGCTTGCCGCTGCCGAGCGATGTGGACCCTACGCTTGTCGAACAGGTGTAATACGACGACTGGCAAAATCCGACCACTTTGAACGTCCGCACGGAAAAGGTCTTCTTGAGGCTCTGCGTGCCGTCGGTCAGCCTGACCGTATCGCCGACTTTGACGTCGGTCTGCCAGACGGTATCAGCCGAAAGCAAGCATTCGTTGGCTTTTTTGGGCCATCGTCCGCTCGTAAGAATGGGGCGGTTGATGAAGTTGTCGTCGTCAGACGAAACCTTAACACCACTTGTCGTGCTGGCGCGCGCGGCATCAATATCAAGTGAGTGATAGCGCAACGTACATTGCACACCATCGACATCGGAAATAGCATCCGCCTCGTATGCAGGCATCACGCCCGAAACGCCCTTGACCGATTTGATTTGCTTGATTTGGTCGTCATCGAATCCGGCTGTGGAAACCACGCGCGCGTCGGCCAGATTTGTCCCGTCGTAGTATTCATCGCCGGCAAGGCGCATGTCGGGGCCGGTCATGCGCAAACCCGCAAAGAATCCCACACCGAGTGCCGCGATCACGGCAATGGCGATAAAACGCCCCCACGAATGGGTAACGGAGCGAATCACATCTTTGGTAAATGCGCTGGCCATCGCATGCACTCAATTCTCGGCGATATTACTTGCAGTCATTGTTTTATTGTAAGCGACCAGCCCGTTATTTGCGCGAGCGCGGTAGACGGAAGCTACAGGGCCGCGGCCGCGTTCCAGGGTTTGATCTTCTTGAGCTCGGGCGCAAGCTTCCTGCGAGCGATCTCCATGTCATAAGCCGCCTGTGCACGCAGCCAATAGCCATCCGACAAGCCGAAGAACTTGCAAAGCCTCAGGTCGGTGTCGGCAGTGATAGCACGCCTCCCAAGCACAATCTGACCAATGCGTTGCGCGGGCACGCCAATTTCTTTAGCAAGGCGATACTGAGAAATGTCCAAAGGCTCGAGAAACTCTTCTTTGAGAAGCTCCCCCGGAGTTACGGGGTCGAGTAATTCAGCCATAACAACCCCCTAGTCGTGGTAATCAACGATCTGCACGTGTTGCGCATATCCATCATCCCAGCAAAAGATAATCCGAAATTGAGCATTGATTCGGATACTAAACCAGCCCTTTAGATCACCCCTGAGCGATTCAAGTCGATTGCCCGGCGGGATGCGCAAGTCGTTCAAGGATGTTGAAACCTAAAGCTGTCTTATCTTACGGAGGGCAACTCGCTCGAAAGAAACAAAACGCCTGGCCCTCATTCCCAGAGCAAGCCTCTCGGTATCCTTATCCCCAAACGATGCAATCATATTAACTCCACGCGTTATTAACGTCAAGCGTTACTATTTTCATATTGGCACTATCATATCAAACATATGTTCGCTTATATTCAAAAGCCTCTCCCTGATATTCGTTCAGACGGCGTCGGGTATGAGACAATACGTTCCACGAACACACTCTTTTGAAAGGCCCGCAGCATGAACAAAGCGGCACCAAACCAATCCCTTTCGCCCCGGCAATCCATTGCGGTGGGCATCACGCTGTTCTCGATGTTCTTTGGAGCAGGAAACCTCATCTTGCCGCCCATGCTCGCACTCCAGGCAGGTACCTCCACCGTCCCGGCAATGATCGGTTTCCTTGTCGCCGGCATCGGTCTGCCGGTACTCGGCATCGTAGCCGTGGCACTTGTGGGCACGGCACGCGAGCTGGCCAATCGTGTCCACCCACTGTTCTCGAGCATCTTCGTTGCAGCCATCTACCTGGCCATCGGTCCCTGCCTCGCCATTCCGCGCACCAGCTCAACCGCCTTCGAGATGCTCATCCCGCTCTTCCCACAGGGCGCACCCATCGGCACCATCCGCCTAGTCTTCTCCATCGCGTTCTTTGCCGTAGCATATGCGCTCGCCATGCATCCCGGAACCCTCACCAAGCTCCTCGGGCGCATCACGGGGCCCGCACTCATCCTCCTGCTAGTCATGGTCGTGGGCTCGTCGCTCGTCTCACCCGCCGGCGTGGCGCAAGCGCCCCAAGCTCCCTACGATAGCGCCGCCCCCATCCAGGGATTCCTTGCGGGATACCAGACCATGGACCTGCTCGCCTCCCTCACCTTTGGCATCATTATCGCCGAAAACATCAAGGAGCTCGGTGCGAGCGATTCGCACGGTCTCATGCGCGAGATCTCGCGCGCGGGAATCGTGGCAGGCATCCTTATGGCCCTCGTCTACTGCGGCCTGGCGCAAGTGGGCGCCAGCTTTGGCTCGGTCATGCCGCACGCCACCAACGGAGCGGCGCTCCTTACTGCCTCGGCGACGCTGCACTTTGGCATCGCAGGAACGGTGATCATCGCTGCCATTTATCTGCTCGCCTGCCTGAACGTCTGCATTGGTCTTATCAGCTGCTGCGGCACCTACTTTGCCGAAACCTTTGGCGCGGCAGCCCCCGGTGCGCAGACGCGCATGCTGGGCCGTATCCCCTACGCAGGCTGGGCGGCGGCCTTTGCCGTTTTTTCCTGCGTGGTCTCAAACGTTGGCC